>ENA-OZEV01000267-OZEV01000267.1-human-gut-metagenome-genome-assembly--contig:-NODE-267-length-20745-cov-12.796617_pt1 | contig 20745 bp, 18 predicted proteins | sample MGYA00244613_ERZ653624 | MGnify/ENA primary metagenome ERZ653624 (study PRJEB26926, sample SAMN06164936) | human gut metagenome | biome: ENVO:00009003; feature: ENVO:2100002; material: ENVO:00002003...
TTTTTTCCGGCTCCGCCGATTCAAAGCCCCTCAGTCGCTGCGCGACAGCTCCCCCCGGGGAGCGGGCACGCCGGCAGCGCCGCGCTTTCGCAGAAAGCGGCGCTGCACCTGCCGTTTCCCTTTACGACCCCTTCTGTGAAAATAGCGTTTGGAGCGCTCCGCAGAGCTTGTCGGGGCAACGCCCCTCCATCTGCTAACGCAGACCGCTCTGCCGCTTAAAAGCCCCACTGGGGCTTTCATTGCTGCGCTGCGCTCCGCAAACGCGGTCGCTCCAAACGCGAAAATATAAATATTATTTCCGCTGAAAATGGCTAGCAACGACGACGACCGCCGCCAGCGGCGGAAACAGGGAGGAGTTGTTGGGGCCGCGGCCAGCAAGACGCAAGTGCCGCCCAAGGCACGATGCGGATGCTGGGTGCCGCAACCCGGAAGAAGCGGAAGCCATTCCAAATCGTTTTGCCTGTCCAACCCGCACCCCATTTGCAAATTAAAATTGCATCTTTTTTGCGTTTTACGGCGATTTTCAGCAATTTTACGGCAATGTAAAAAACTTTGCGGATTTTGCTTGACAGGGGGCTGTCTGCGTGCTATCATGAACACATGAACAGATGCTCATATATCGAAACGAAGGGAGAGGACAGCATGACCGGGCTTGAACAAGCCGCGCCGGAAAAGGAAACGCAGCCGGTGGAGATGCCGGATGACGAGGTGCTGTACGAACTGGCAGACCTGTTCCGCGTGTTCGGCGATTCCACCCGCATCAAAATTCTGTACGCCCTGCACGACAGCGAACTTTGCGTGCAGGATATCGCGGACGCCGTGCAGTTGAGCCAGTCTGCCGTCAGCCACCAGCTGCGGGTGCTCAAGGACTCCAAGCTTGTGCGCTTCCGCCGGGAGGGCAAAACCGTTTTCTACGCACTGGACGATGACCATGTGCGCAGCATCCTCTCCATGGGGATGGATCATATCGAAGAATGACCGGGCACACGCCCGCAGAAAAGAAAGGCTGGTACTTATTATGAAAAAGACCTACAAGATCGAAGTGGACTGCGCCAACTGCGCCCAGAAGATGGAGGATGCCGCCAACACCGTAGCCGGTGTGGAAAAGGCGACCGTCAGCTTTATGACCCAGAAGATGAAGGTGGAGTTTGCCGAGGGCGCCGACCCTCACGCCACCATGGAGAACGTGCTGTCTGCCTGCAAGAAGGTAGAGGACGACTGCGAGATCTTTGATATCTGATGTGCGGCAAAGCTCTCCCGGTCGGTACGGACTGGGGGAGTTTTTCTGTGGAAAAATCCGCCACTTTTCAACAATTTCCACCGGGTTTTCAACACACTTTGCGGAAAAAGAGAAAAAGAAGCGTGGAAAAGCGCTTTTTTACAGGAAAACTGTGTGGAAAACGCGGGTAAAACTGTGGAATACCCATTTTTCGCCGAAAAACCTGTGGAAAACCACCCATTTTTCACCCACTGCACCGCAAACTGAGGAGCGTTGCTTATGAACAAGAAACAAAAAAAGACCCTTGAGCGGATTCTGATCGCCGTGGCACTGGTGATCGTGCTCAAGCTTTTGCCCGCCTTGCCCATGCCGGTGGAGCTGGCGCTCTACTGCATCCCCTACCTTGTGGTGGGCTGGGATGTGCTGCGCAAGGCGCTGAAGGGCATCAAGAACCGCCAGCCCTTTGACGAGTGCTTTCTGATGGCAGTGGCCACCGTGGGCGCGTTTGCGCTGGGCGACTATGTGGAGGGCTGCGCCGTTATCATCTTCTACCAGATCGGCGAGCTGTTCCAGAGCGTCGCCGTGGGCAAGAGCCGCCAGAGCATTGCCAGCCTGATGGACATCCGCCCGGACTACGCCAACATCGAGGGCGAGGACGGCAAGCTGGAGCAGGTGGACCCGGATGAGGTCGAGGTGGGCACCGTCATCGTGGTGCAGCCCGGCGAGCGGGTGCCCATTGACGGCGTCATCGTGGAGGGTGCTTCTGCCCTGAACACTGCTGCCCTGACCGGCGAGAGCCTGCCCCGGGACGTGAACGCCGGGGACGAGGTCATCAGCGGCTGCGTGAATATGACCGGCCTTTTGAAGGTGCGCACCACCAAGGAATTTGGCGAATCCACTGTCTCTAAGATTCTCGATCTGGTGGAAAATTCCAGCATGAAAAAAGCCCGGGCAGAAAACTTTATCACCCGCTTTGCCCGGGTGTATACCCCCGCCGTCTGCTACGGCGCACTGGCGCTGGCGCTTCTGCCGCCGGTGGTGCTGCTGCTCATGGGACAGCCCGCCCGCTTTGGCGACTGGGTCTACCGCGCTTTGACCTTCCTTGTCATCAGCTGCCCCTGTGCGCTGGTCATCTCCATCCCGCTGAGCTTTTTCGGCGGCATCGGCGGCGCTTCCTCCTGCGGCATCCTGATCAAGGGCTCTACCTATCTGGAAGAACTGGCCAACACCGGCGTTGTGGTGTTCGATAAGACCGGCACCCTGACGCAGGGCACCTTTAAGGTTGCCGGCATCCACCCGGCCGAGGGTGTGACCGACGCCGCACTGGTGGAAGCCGCTGCGCTGGCAGAAAGCTGGTCGAAGCACCCCATCTCCCTGAGCATCAAAGCTGCCTACGGCAAGCCCATCGATGCCGCCCGGGTCACGGACGTGCAGGAGCTGGGCGGTCATGGCGTGACCGCGAAGGTGGACGGCAAGAGCGTTGCCGCCGGCAACGCCCGCCTGATGGAAAAGCTTGGCCTTGCCGTGCCCGCCGTGGACGGCGTGGGCACCATCGTGCACGTTGCCGTGGAGGGCAGCTATGCGGGCTATCTGCTGATTTCGGACGTGGTAAAGCCCCACAGCGCCGATGCCATCCGCGCTTTGAAGGCTTCCGGCGTGCGCAAGACGGTCATGCTGACCGGCGATGCACAGCCGGTGGCACAGGCGGTAGCGCAGCAGCTGGGTCTGGACGAGTACCACGCCGGTCTTTTGCCCGGCGACAAGGTAGACCAGATCGAAAAGCTGCTGGCTGAAAAGCAGCCCAAGGAGAACCTTGCCTTTGTGGGTGACGGCATCAACGATGCGCCGGTGCTTTCCCGCGCAGACGTGGGCATCGCCATGGGTGCGCTGGGTTCGGACGCCGCCATCGAGGCCGCAGATGTGGTGCTGATGGACGACGACCCCGCCAAAATCGCGCTGGCTATGCGCATTGCCCGCCGCACCCTGCGCATCGTGCACCAGAACATCGTGTTTGCGCTGGGCATCAAGGCACTGTGCCTGCTGCTGGGTGCACTGGGCATTGCCGGAATGTGGGCAGCCATCTTTGCAGATGTGGGCGTGATGGTCATTGCCGTGCTCAACGCCACCCGCGCCCTGTATACCAAAGACCTGACCAAAAACTGACATAAACGCAAAACAGCCAGACCGGCACTGCCGGTCTGGCTGTTGTTGTTTTGGGGAAGTTTACAGCTTTTCCACCATCGCTGCTACGATCTTAGTGGCGGTGGCGACATACTCGCTGATAGAGAACTTCTTCACCACCAGCACCTCGTGGCCGTCCTCGTCGGCGTTGTCGCTCATGGCGCGCAGGATGACGCAGGGCACGCCGTTCTTGGCAGCGATCTGGCTTACCGCCGCGCCCTCCATCTCCACGCAGTCCGGGGCACACTTGGCCTCAATGGCGGCCTTCGTCTCGCTGTCGCCCACGAACAAATCGCCGGTGGCGATCTTGCCCACCAGTGCCTTTACCCCGGCTTCGGCGCAGGCGGCTTCGGCAGCGGCGATCAGTTCCGGGTCGCCGGTGTATTCCTTCAGGAACGGCGGGTTCTGGCAGATCATATCCAGCTGGGCGTCGTGGTACAGCACCGTCTTGCCGATGACCACATCCCCGATGCCGATCTTGCTGGTCATATTGCCTGCAATGCCGGAGAAGATGATCTTCTCCGCGCCGAACTTGGTAATGAGCACCTGCGTGGTAGCGGCGGCGTTGGCCTTGCCCATACCGGCGCAGCACACCACCACCTGCTTGCCGGCCAGCGTACCCTTGTGGTACTCCACGCCGCCGTAGGGCTCAACGGTGACATTTTCCAGCTTTGCACACAGCTGGTCTACTTCATCGGGCATAGCGCCCATAATACCAAAGATCATGGTGGACTCCTTTAAACATTAAACAGGAACTCGATGACGTCGCCATCGTGCACAACATACTCCTTGCCCTCGGTGCGCTGCAGACCCTTGGCCTTGACGGCGGCGTAGTCGAAGTTGTTGGCTTCCAGATCATCGTAGCCGATGACGCTGGCGCGGATGAAGCCGCGCTCGAAGTCGCTGTGGATCTTACCGGCAGCCTGCGGAGCCTTGGTGCCCTTGCGGATGGTCCATGCGCGGCACTCCTTCTTGCCGTCGGTCAGGAAGGAGATCAGACCCAGCAGGTCGTAGCTGGCGGTGATCAGGTTGTCCAGACCGCTGGCCTCGATGCCCATCTCGGCCAGAAATGCCTTCTTTTCCTCGGGGCTGTAATCCGCAATGTCCTCCTCGGTCTTGGCGCAGATGGGAATGTAGCGGGCGCCCTCTTCCTTGGCGCGGGCAGCCACCAGCGGAACGTACTTGTTGTTCTCGATGCCCTCCATCAGGTCATCCTCGCCCACGTTGCAGGCGTACAGCACCGGCTTTGCGCTCAGCAGACCCATCTCGTGCAGCACGGTCTGCTGCTCGGTGTCGGTGGGATCAAAATCGAAGCTGCGGGCGGGCTTGCCGGTGCTCAGATGGTCGGCCAGCTGCTGCAGCCATGCGGCCTCGGCGGCAGCGCCCTTGTTGTTGCCGCTCTTGGCCGCTTTTGCCATGCGGCCTGCGCGGTTCTGCACCACCTCAAGGTCGGAGAGGATCAGCTCGTAGTCGATGGCGTCAATGTCGGCAATGGGGTCCACGGCCTCGGCCTTGGTCACGTCCTCCACCACATGGATGATGTTGTCATCGTCAAAGCAGCGCACAACGTGCACAATGGCGTCGCACTCGCGGATATGGCCAAGGAACTTGTTGCCAAGGCCGGCGCCCTGACTTGCACCCTTCACCAGACCTGCAATGTCCACGAACTCCACGATGGCGGGGGTCTTTTTGTTGGTCTGCCAGATCTCGGCCAGCTTGTCCAGCCGCTTGTCCGGCACTGCCACGATGCCGGAGTTCGGCTCGATGGTGCAGAAGGGATAGTTTGCAGCCTCCGCATTCTTGGTGGAGGTGATGGCGTTGAACAGAGTGGACTTGCCCACGTTGGGCAGGCCGACGATACCTAACTTCATATAAAATACGCTCCTTACACGTTTTTTGGCATAACGATACATCTACCATTATACGCGATGAACCCCGCCAGCGCAAGGGGGCAGGGCTATCTTGAATCAGGAATCCTGAAATAATCCGGGATGGTTTATCGGCAAGAAATCAAATCTCGGAAGTTCTGCGGTAAACGTTTCTTGCCGATAGCGCGGCTGCGTAAGGTGTACCCTAGGCAGAAATGTGAAAAAAACTACACTTCCTTCTTTATTTTGTCATAACTGTCCCGTATAATAGAAAGGAAAGAGCCTGTCAAAACGCCCGGAAGGGCTGAAGATACAGCAAAAACCTGCATAAAAGGGGAGGAAAACACTTATGGCAAACGAAAAGATCCTTGTGGTGGACGACGACGCCAACATCTGCGAGCTGCTGCGGCTGTACCTGACCAAGGAGGGCTATCAGGTCACGGTGGCAAACGATGGCGAAGAAGGGCTGGAAAAGTTCAACGCGGTCAAGCCGGATATGGTGCTGCTGGACGTGATGATGCCCCGCATGGACGGCCTTGAGGTCTGCCGCCGCATCCGCAAGGCGGGCAACACCCCGGTGATGATGCTTACCGCCAAGGGCGAGACCTTTGACAAGGTGCTGGGCTTGGAGCTGGGCGCAGACGATTACATGGTCAAGCCCTTTGACGCAAAAGAGGTGGTGGCACGCATCAAGGCGGTGCTGCGCCGCTGCCAGACTACCTCCGCTGCCGCCGAGAGTACCGAGGGCGTCATCGAGTTCGACAACCTGCGGCTGGATATGAACAGCTATGAACTGCGGGTCAAGGGCAAGGTGGTGGAAGCTCCCCCCAAGGAGCTGGAACTGCTGAACTGTCTGGCCTCCCACCCCAACCGCGTGTACACCCGCGACCAGCTGCTGGACGAGGTGTGGGGCTTTGAGTACTACGGCGACAGCCGCACCATTGATGTCCACGTCAAGCGCCTGCGCGAAAAGCTGGCCGGTGCGTCCGATAAGTGGGAACTGAAAACCGTCTGGGGCGTGGGCTATAAGTTCGAGGTGCGTCAGTAATGCGTAAAAGTATCTCCACGGCCTTTTTCTCCATGGTGTCCACCCTGATGGTGCTGGGCATCGTGCTGATGGGCTGCTCGGAGTGGGTGCTGTTCAAGAATTATTTTGCGAAGGATCGCTACGAAACGCTGGATCAGGTGGTAAACGTTGCCAAGCGCACTGCGGAGTATCTGGTAAACAGCGAGACCATGCCGCAGGGCGCAGAGCTGGACGCGCTGAACACCAAGCTGGAGATCATCGGCGAGAGCGCCGAGGCCTATCTGTTTTTCACCGACCGACAGGGCAATGTGCTTATTGCCTCCGACCCGGACAAGCTTACCACCACCACCGTGCCGCTGGATATCTGCCAGCGCGCCAACGCAGTGGCTGACCCGGACGCCCGGCACTACCACGCTTTCGGCGATTTGGGCGGTGCCCTGACCGAAAAAAGCTATATCGCGGCGGTGGAGACCATCGACGACCAGAGCCTGTTCAGCGGCTGGCTGTTTTTGTGCTCCTCCGGCGCGCAGCTCACCGACTTCAAGCAGCAGTTCTGGTCTAACTTCCTCATGTCCGCCTGCGTGATGCTGCTGTGCGCCAGCGTGCTGACCCGCCTGTTGATGCGTCAGCTCACCGACCCGCTGCAAAAAGTCACCGATGCCGCCCAGCGCTTTGGCGGCGGCGACCTCTCCGTCCGCGTGGAGGGCGTGGAGGGCGACGGCGAGGTGGCAGACCTTGCCCGCACCTTCAACCAGATGGCGGAGAACATCCAGTCCAACGATAACTCCCGGGGGCAGTTCATGGGCAATATCGCCCACGAGCTGCGCACCCCCATGACCACCATCAAGGGCTTTGTGGACGGCATTCTGGACGGCACCATCCCGCCCGAGATGCAGAACCACTATCTGCAGCTGGTCAGCGAGGAGACCGGGCGTCTGGCGCGGCTCATCCAGAATATGCTGGATCTCTCCAAGCTGGAAAGCGGGGAGTATCAGGTGAACGCCCGGATGTTCAATATCTGGGAGACCCTGACCGGCGTGGCGCTGGCGGCAGAGCAGCGCATCAATGACGGCATGATCGAGCTGGAAGGTCTGACCATGGACGAAAAAGTGCTGGTCTACGCCGACCCTGACCTGATCCATCAGGTGGCGTATAATCTGCTGGACAACGCCATCAAGTTCACCCCGGCGGGCGGCACCATCCGCTTCAGCGTAGAAAAGCTTGGCCCCGAGGCCGAGATCTCCATCTGGAACTCCGGGCAGGGCATCAGCCCGGAGGCACTGCCCTATGTGTTTGAGCGGTTCTACAAGGAGGATCGCTCCCGCGGCCTGCACGCCCGTGGCTCCGGCCTTGGGCTGAACATCTGCAAGGTGCTGGTCAATCTGGCCGGCGGGCAGATCCGCGTGGAGAGCCAGCAGGGCGAGTGGTGCCGCTTTGTGTTCACCCTGCCCACCTGTTCCCCCAACCCCGGCGGCATGAAGCGCCTGCCGGACGCCGCCGGTCAGCCCGGCGCGGTGGAAGACCCCGCCAGCATGAAGCCGGTAGAATAAGACCCCGCAGCCAGACTGCCCCGCCCGGGCGGTCTGGCTGCTTTGGCGCTTGGGGGGCGGCGCTGGTGACCGGTCAGCGGGCTCGCCCTCTCAGTCAAGCCCTGTCGGGCTTGCCAGCTCTCCCAAAGGGAGAGCCTCTGGCGAAACCGTAAGCTTTATATTCTGACCGGAAACTTTGCGATGCTGAAATCTTCTGGTGCGGTAAACTTTACGGCTTGACCGAAAACCTTGCCGCTATGCCAAGGGCTCTCCCTTTGGGAGAGCTGTCACCGAAGGTGACTGAGAGGGCGAGCCCGCCTTATGGACTTTTTGCGCTATTTACGACTTTTCAGTGAAAAAAACGGCTGCGGGTTTGATTTTTTGGCCGTTTTCATGTAAACTAAAGAGTAACCATGCCCGTGTGTTTTCCGGGCGGGAAAACCCCGCAAAATGCACAACGCGTGGGATAAAAACTGCTAAAAATAACGGAGCGTAATGAAATATTATGGCCATCGTAAGTCCTTCTATTCTTTCTGCTGATTTTGGCAAGCTGGGTGCAGACTGCCGCATGGTGCTGGATGCCGGCGCACAGATGCTGCACTACGACGTGATGGACGGGCATTTTGTGCCCAACATCAGCTTTGGCGTGCCGGTGCTCAAAAGCCTGCACAAAGCGCTGCCGGATGCCTTTTACGACGTGCATCTGATGATCAGCCACCCGCTGCAATACGCCGAGCCTTTCATCAAGGCCGGTGCGACCCTGTATAATTTCCATCTGGAGTGCGAGGATGATATTCAGGCCACCATTGACGCCGTGCGTGCGCTGGGCTGCAAGGTGGGTCTGACCATCAAGCCCGGCACCCCGGCCCAGGCGCTGGCACCGTGGCTGGATCAGCTGGATCTGGTGCTGGTGATGAGCGTGGAGCCCGGCTTCGGCGGGCAGAAGTTCATGCCCTCGGCGCTGGACAAGCTCCGCTGGCTCAAGGCAGAGCGGGAAGCACGCGGCCTTTCCTATCTGCTGGAGGTGGACGGCGGCGTGGATGCCGCCACCGCACTCCTGTGCGTGGAAGCCGGCGCCGACGTGCTGGTGGCGGGCAGCGCCGTGTTCGGCGCTGCCGACCCCGCTGCGGCTGTGGGCGCACTGGCCAGCCTGTAAGGAGGGCTGTATATGGATGAAGCTTTGATCCAAGAGCAGGAGCGGCAACTGCAAAAGACCGGGCGGTACTATAGGCACGTTTTCTGGCTGTGTGTGCCGCTGCTGTGCATGGCCTGCTATTTCTACGGCGCACGTCCGCTGCTGCTGTGCGGCATCGCCCTGCTTACCGGCAACCTGTGCGACCGTCTGGTGGCGCTGCTGCGCCATCGGGTGTACACCAATAAAGATCTCTCCAACGAGAGTTTCAGTCTGATCATTGCCCTGCTCATGCCCGCCACCGTGGACATCTATGTGCTGGTGGTGGCGGTGCTGGCGGGCGTCCTCATCGGCAAGGAGGTCTTTGGCGGCTACGGCAGCTATCCCTTCAACCCCGCTGCCGTGGGCTACGCCGTGGCGGCGGTATCGTGGCCGGAGCAGGTGGTGCGCTACCCGCAGCCCTACACCCCGCTGCCCCTGTGGGACGCTTCCGCCGTGCCAGTGAGCAGCACCATCGAGGATACCCTGCGCAGCGGCGGTATCCTGAACCTGAACTCTCTCGCCATCGCGCTGGGCGAGTTTGCCGCCCCCATGGGCACCGGTGCAGCGCTGGTCATTCTGGCCTGCGGCCTTGTGCTGTGGACCCAGAAGGACGTGCACATCGGCGCATCAGCGAGCTTTCTCATCACCTGCGGGCTCATCGCTTTCTTCTTCCCGCGTCAGGTAGGTCTGGCAGACAGCACCCTCTTCAGCAGCCTGATGCCCCGCCTGCAGGGCGTCCGGGACGAGCTGCACACTGGTGCAATGCTGTTCTGCGCGGTGTTCCTGCTCAACGAGCCCTACACCTGTGCCCATCACCGGCTTGGGCGCATCCTGTACGGCGCACTGGTGGGTGCTGCCACCATGGGCTTCCGCTATTTTGGCGTGTACGAGACCGGCGTCTGCTTTGCACTGCTGGCCGTCAACAGTGTGTCCGCGCTCATTGACCGCACCGAGGAGCGGCTGTACCGTCTGCTGCACCGTCTGCCGTCCGAACGAAAGGAGGCTGCGGAATGAAAAAGCGTACTGCGGAACTGATCTTGCAAGATCCCGAAAAGTTTGCCCATCACGACCGCGTGTTCCTGAATAACCCGGTGGTCATGCAGGGCATGGGTCTGGCACCGCTGGTGGTCGTGGCTACCACCGGCCAGAACAGCCTGATGCTGGCGGCGGCGGTGGCGCTGCTGCTGGTGCCCTCCCGCGTGCTGGCCTGCCTGCTCAGCCGCCTTGTGCCCCTGCGGGACGAGGAACCCTCGCCCGCACAGCTGCAAAAAAAGCTGCTGCCGCGTGCCATACTGTACGCAGCCAGCGCCGCTGTGGTGTATCTGGCGGCATATCCCATCCTGAACCTTGTGTTCGGCACGGGTCTTTTGAACCTTGGCATCTACCTGCCCATGCTGGTAGTGGAGCCGCTTCTGACCTACCGCTTCGGCCGCGTGCAGGAGACGGTGCACAAGGCCGTTTCCAAGGGCGTGCGCATCACCGTGGGCTACGCGCTGCTGCTGCTCGTGGTGGGCGTGGTGCGCGAGTGGCTCAGCCTTGGCACCGTGTTCGGTGCCCCGGTGGGGCGCTGGGCGCTGCTGCCACTGGCTAAGATGCCGGCGGGCGGCTTTATCGTGCTGGGCATCCTGTGCGCCATCTGGCGCGCTGCGGCTGCAAAGCGCAAGGAATATCTGAAAAAGGAAGCACGGGATACCCTGACCGTGCACTACCAGAAGGAGGGGAACCGCGAACCGTGAAGGAAGTTGTAAGCAGCTCGGCAGTGTTTTTCAGCTATGCACTGCTGGCCATTTTTGCACAGAACGCTGTCTTTACCCGTGCACTGGGCGTGTCCCGCATGGTGCAGCTGGTGGGGGACGACCGCACCAGCAGCGCCTTGTTCGGCATGATGCTGTGCATCACGCAGGTGCTGGTGGCGCCGGTGGCTTTTCTTGCCGGGCGGTTCATTGCCCCGCTGGATAACCGCGCCCAGCTGCGCCCGCTGGTGTATATTGCCAGCATTGCCGTGGTGTGTCTGGCGGAGCATCTGGTGCTGTGGCTGCTGCGCAGCCTGCCCCGCCGCGCCCAGCTGCTGCGCATCGTGCCGCTGGCCGCGCTGAACAGCGGCGTGCTGGGCACGGTGCTGGTGGAGCGCACCCAGAGCTTTACCCTTGGCGAAAGCCTTGGCTTTGGCCTTGGCAGCGGCCTTGGCTATGTGCTGGCGGTACTGCTGGTCACCGAGGCGCGTCACCGCCTGCGCAGCAAAGCCATCCCCAAGGCATTCCGCGGCCTGCCCATCACGCTGGTGTATATCGGCGTGCTGGCGCTGGCGATCTATGGCTTTACCGGACATTCCGTTATCCTGTAATGCAGACAGGGAGGAAAGGATACCATGGCTAAGTATAAACGTCAGAAGGTCAAGCATTATCACCGCAGCTTTTACAGCCGGGAAATGCGCGTCAAGCGCGGCATCGGCATTGCGGTGCTGGTAGTGGCAGTGCTGGCAGCAGCATGGTTTGCCGCACCCCATGTGCTGGATTGGGCCACCCACACCTGGTATACCGTGGTCAAGGATCGGGATCTGGAGGCCGAAAGCGCTTCCCGCGCCGAGGCAGCAGCCTCCTCTGCGGCGGCAAGTAGCGCCGCTGCTTCGCAGGCAGCGTCTGAGCTGGAGCCGGAGGAGGAAAAGCCGCTGGACGGCAAGGCCATTACCGGCGGCAGCTGGGCAGAGCTGGACGTGACCACCCTGACCGATGAAGCCGCCATCCGCGCCGCCGCCCGGCAGCTGAAGCAGCAGGGCGCAGACTACGCCCTTGTCACCCTGAAGGACGCCGCTGGCACGGTGTATTATGCTTCCGGCGTGGCAGCTGCTGCCCAGAGCATCACCGAAAACCCGGTGGATGCGGCCAATATCGCCGCCATCCTGCGGGAGGAGGGCATCATCCCGGCGGCGCAGCTTGCCGCCTTTACCGACCCGGTGTCGGTGTACACCGACCGCAGCATGGGCGTGCACTACGACGGCAACAGTCTCTGGCTGGACAACGTCAGCGCAGCCAAGGGCGGCAAGGCGTGGATGAACCCCTTTGCCGCAAGTGCGGTGCAGTTTGTCGGCGACCTCATTGAGGAGGTGCAGGGCATGGGCTACGAGCAGGTGGTGCTTACCGGGGTGCAGTTCCCCAATATCATCACCCGCAAGCAGGACTTCGGTGCCTCCGGCGGCAAGAGCCGGGAGGGACGCGCCGCCCAGCTGACGGCGGATATCGCCGCATGGCAGACCCGCTTTGCAGGCAGCGTGACCCTGTGGGTCAGCTATCCGGACGCACTGTGCACTGCTGCCACCGATGCCCTTGGCACCACCGGCACGTCCCTTGGCATGGAAAATCTGCTGGTCACCAGCAGCACCGCACTGGATGCGGACAGCCGCGCTGCGCTGGAGCAGGCCGCTGCCGACGCCGGTGTGAAGCACGTTGTGGTGCACGATACCGCAGCGTTCCGCTGAGAAGCGGCTTTGATAGAGAGGGGAGGAAACGACTATGAAACCGACTACCTGTTTTGCACCGGCACACATCCTGCTGCCTTCGGAGCAGGTGCCGCTGGAGCAGTGGGGCTGCATTGCCTGTGACCAGTTCACCAGCGACCGCAGCTACTGGCAGCGGGCAGAAGAGACCGCTGCGGGTGCGCCCAGCACCCTGAACCTGATCCTGCCGGAGGTGTATCTGGAGGACGGAGATGCCGACGCGCGGGTGAAAAAGATCCACGCCACCATGCAGGATTACGCCAAAAATGTGCTCACCCGGGCGGTGGACGGCTTTATCTATGTGGAGCGCACCGAGCAGAGCGGCCGGGTGCGGCAGGGTCTTGTAGGGCGTGTGGACTTGGAGGCTTACAGCTACCGCCGGGGCGAAAAATGCACCGTGCGCCCCAGCGAGTGCACCGTGGAAAGCCGCATCCCGCCCCGCATGAAGGTGCGTACCGGCGCTGCGCTGGAAACGCCCCATATCATGATGCTGGCGGATGACCCGGACTGCACCCTCATCGAGCCCATTGCCGCCCACAAGGACAGCCTGCCCAAGGTATACGAGGGCGAGCTGATGCTGGGCGGCGGCCATGTGGCAGGCTGGGCGGTGGAGGACCCCGCCCTCATCGCGCAGATTGAAAACGCGCTGACCGTGCTGGGCAGTCAGGAAGAATTTGACAAGAAATACCCCGATGCCACCCGCCGCGACCCGCTGACGCTGGCCGTGGGCGATGGCAACCACTCGCTGGCTACCGCAAAGGCCTGCTGGGAGGAGCTGAAAAAGACTCTGACCCCGGAGCAGGCAGAAAACCACCCCGCCCGCTGGTGCTTGGCAGAGGTGTGCAACGTGCATTCCCCGGCTATTGAGATCGAGCCCATCCACCGGGTACTGTTCAACGTGGACTGCGCCACCGTACTGCTGAGCCTCATTACATGGAGCGATTCCAACATGGCAGGCTGCTGCTTTGGCGGCAGCAAAAAGCAGCCCTTTACGCTGGCAGGCCCCCACATGGCCAATGTGCTCAGCTTTGAGGACCCCACCGAGCCGCTGACCGTGGGCACCATCGACGATTTTATTTCGGATTATATCGAGCGCCACCCGGAAGCAAAGGTGGACTATGTGCATGACGAACCGGCAGTGCGTGCTTTGTGCAAGCAGGGCGCAGTGGCGTTTTTGATGCCGCCCTTCGCCAAGAGCGACCTGTTCCGCGGCGTTGTGATGGGCGGCGTGCTGCCCCGCAAGACCTTCAGCATGGGACATGCGGAGGAAAAGCGCTACTACATCGAGTGCCGGAAGATCACAGAATAATAGGAGAACCATGACATTTAAAGAACTGAATCTGTCCGCCCCGCTGCTGCGTGCTGTGCAGGAAGCGGGCTACGAGACCCCCTCGCCCATTCAGGCAGCGGCCATCCCGCCGGTGCTGGCAGGCCGGGATCTGATGGGCTGCGCCCAGACCGGCACCGGCAAGACGGCGGCCTTTGCGCTGCCCATGCTGGACCGGCTCACCGCCAATGCGCCCCGCCGCAAGGGCGCTGTCCGTGCGCTGATTTTGACCCCCACCCGGGAGCTGGCTTTGCAGATCGGCGAAAGCTTTGAAGCCTACGGCAAGTACCTGAAATTGCGCAGCACCGTCATCTTTGGCGGTGTGGGACAGGCTCCGCAGGTGGAAGCGCTGAAAAAGGGCGTGGACATCCTCATCGCCTGCCCGGGACGGCTGAATGACCTGATCGGGCAGGGCTTTATCGACCTGTCCGCTTTGGAGATTTTTGTGCTGGACGAGGCCGACCGGATGCTGGACATGGGCTTTGTCCATGACGTGAAAAAGGTCATTGCAAAGCTGCCCGCCCAGCGCCAGAACCTGATGTTCAGTGCCACCATGCCCGCCGAGATCGAGCAGCTGGCTGCCGGCATCCTGCACGACCCCGCCTTTGTCAAGGTGGACCCGGTGTCCAGCACCGTGGACCGCATCCAGCAGAGCCTGTACTATGTGGAAAAGGGCAACAAAAAGCTCTTGCTGCCGTGGCTCATCAAAAATCTGCAGCCGCCGGTGGTCAATGCGCTGGTGTTCAGCCGCACCAAGCACGGCGCGGATAAGATCGCAAAGGACCTGACAAAGCAGGGCATCCCCGCCGCCGCCATCCACGGCAACAAGAGCCAGACCGCCCGCGTCACCGCGCTGGAGGATTTCAAGTCCGGCAAGACCCGGGTGCTGGTGGCCACCGATATCGCCGCACGGGGCATTGATATCAGCGAACTTTCCCATGTGTTCAACTACGACCTGCCCGAGGTGCCGGAGACCTATGTGCACCGCATCGGGCGCACCGCCCGCGCCGGTGCGGACGGCACCGCCGTCAGCTTCTGCGCCCCGGAGGAGCAGGAGTATCTGGCAGGCATTGAAAAGCTGAACCGCCGCAAGATCCCGGTGGTATCCGGCCACCCGTGGGACGGCGTGCCCGCCCCGGTGCGCCCGGTGCTGCCCGTGCGCGGCAAAAAGCCCCGCCCCGAAGCGGAAAACTTGGCCGAAGCGCCGAAAAAACAGGCCGAAACTGCGCCCGCAAAAGCTGCAAAAGCAGCTGCGCCCGCGCCGAAGCAGGAGCCGAAGGCTGCAAAGAACGCGGTGCCTGCAAAACCGAAAAAAGAGGAAACACTGATGCAAGACAGCAACACAAAGCGCGGGGCCCGCAACGACCGCCGCGCCAACAACCGGGGCGCAAACGCCCCCAAGGAAGCGGCAGCGCCCCGCGCTCGCCGCGAGAATGCCACCCCCGCCCGGGGCAGCAACGTCCAGCCCAAGTTTGACCCCCATTTTGTCAGCGCCCCGGAGGCTACTCCGCTGCGCCCGGCACGCAAGACCCCTGCCGCTCCGGCAGCACCTGCCATCCGCAGCGCACAGGAGCCCCAGAATAACCAGAACGCAAACCGCAGCGGCAGCCGCCGCAACGACCGCAACGACCGGGGTGAACAGCGCAATGCCCGCCCCGCTGCCCAGAATAATAATGCCCGCCCTGCCCGCAACGAGCGCGGCAATGCAGGAAGCCAGAGCCGCCCCGGCAGCGCACCCCGCGCTGCCAAGGCCGAGCCTGCCCGCCGCGGCCGCAATGCCGCCGCCCGGGACGAGGATCCGGGGCTGATGCTCATCAGCCGCCGCCCGCCCCAGCAGAAGTACACCAGCTTTGAGGAGTATATGGACGCCCACGGCGGTGCCACTGCACCCATTGAGGATCACAGCGAAGAAGTATGAGCCGAAACGAAGCCTTTGCCCCGTGGCAGTGCCCCCTGTGCGGCGGCGCGCTGCAAGGGGAGAACGATCTGAAATGTGAAAAAGGCCACTGCTTTGACCGCGCCCGGGAGGGCTACTGGCATCTTTTGCCGGTGCAGAGTATGCGCACCAAAGCCCCCGGGGACAGCAAGGAAATGGTTGCCGCCCGCCGCGCCTTCCTGAACGCCGGATACTACGGCATCTTCGGGCAGGCGCTGGGGGAGTTGTGCCTTGCCCACGGCGTGCCCGCCGCGAAGGACGCCCCACTGCATCTGCTGGACGCAGGCTGCGGCGAGGGCTGGTACGACCGTTGCATCGCGCAGCAGTTCGCGGCGGCGGAAAAGCCGTTGCAGCTGGCCGGGTTCGATATCGCAAAGCCCGCCGTGCGTCTGGCGGCAAAGGCGCTGCCCGCCGCGCAGTACGCGGTGGCGTCCAGCTTCAGCCAGCCGGTGCGCACCGGCTGGGCAGACGTGCTGCTGAACTGCTTTTCGCCCTTTGCGCAGGAGGAGTTCAGCCGGGTGCTGCGCCCGGGCGGGCGCATGATCTATGTTGTGCCGGGGGCAGAGCACCTGTACCAGATGAAGGCCGTGCTCTACGAAAAGCCCTACAAAAACCCGGTGCAGCAGGTGGAGTACCCGGGCTTCCGCGCCATCGACGAGCGTGAGATGCAGGGCACCATCACTGTGCCCGCCGCCCAGCTGGAAGCCCTGTTTGCCATGACCCCCTACTACTGGAAAACGCCCCGCGACGGTGCCGCCCGCCTTGCGGCTCTGCCGCAGCTCACCACCACCATCGCCTTCCGCTTTCTGGTGTTTGAAAAGCTGTAATAAGATAAAAAAGGACTGTCGTGCAGAGTGCATGGCAGTCCTTTTTTGTTCCCATTCTCATGCTTGTTGATTTTCACAAGAACTGGCATACTAATATATCAATTTCGCACAAAAACAACGAAATCTCTTTACAAGTTCGTTATATTGTGGTACGATTTGTGCAGATTTCGATGGCGTGATACAACTGGAATGTCTATCGGGCCCGGCAGCAGGGCGTTTGCTGCACAGCTTTGGGCGGCCTTGCTCTGCACAAATGAGCCGTCTGCATTTAAAAGGAGAAATGATGATGAACAGAAGAGACTTTATGAAGCTTTCCGCCGCTTCTGCCGTGACCATGGGCGCAGTGGCTGGCATGGCGCCCGCATCCTTTGCTGAAAACGCTGGCGTGCACACCGATGCTGAGGTGCAGGCCATGGTGGCAGAGGAACTCCGTCTCTCCCGCGAGGTGGCCTTTTATCCGGCTGCTTTCCGGGGTGATTTTGACAAGTTCTATGTGCTGTTCCACAAGCTGTCCCGCGCTCAGTACGAGAAGGTGGACGGTGCAGCTGTGCCCGGCATCAATGCTTCTCACTACGAGATGTGTGTTGCTCTGACCAATGCCCGCAAGGCGCTGCGCCAGATCAAGGACCCCAAGAGCACCGTTTGGGAAATTTGGGGAGATCAGATGGCCGTGGAATCTCCGCTGCCCACCAACTGGGAAAATTGCTACGATAACGAGGGCTTCCGTCCCTTCCTGAACCCGTACCTGTTGCGAGATCAGGGCAAGGTGAAGGGCAACGTGATCATTATTGCAGGCGGCGGCAGCACCCACCGCAACAACGTGGTGGAAGGCTACCCGGTGGCCGAGTTCTTCAACAAGAACGGCTACAACGCCTTTGTGCTGCAGCGCCGCGTCAACCCTTATGCCGCTGTGGATCAGCAGCTGGATCTGGCCCGTGCTATCCGCTACATCCGCCACAACGCCTCTGAAAAACACATCGGCAAGACCGATATCATGATCGCGGTGGGCTTCTCTGCCGGCGGCATGAATGTGATGCAGGTGGTGGCCGACCAGTTCGGCACTACGAATACCCCGGATAAGGTCTATCCCAGCTACGTCTGCGATGCTGTGGACCATGAGAGCGCTGACCTGAATGTGGCGATCCCCATCTACGGCCTGTTCGTCACCGGTCTGAACTTCACGAAGAACCCCAACCTGCCTCCGGTCTTTGGTGTTGTGGGTCAGAAAGATGGCCTGAGTGCGATGATGCTGCCCTCTCTGCCGGAGTGCGCAAATATCTTCACGGACTTCAGCTTCTATCTGGCACCTGATGCGCCCCACGGTGTGGGTCTGGGCACTGGCACCAAGGGCTATGTGGACTACTACACCCAGATCGCCCAGTGGCCGGATATGGCTGTCAACTTCATCGAGAGCCGTCTGGGGCTGATGGAAAAGAAGATCGACATGGACTCCGTGGGCTTTGCATGGTAAGCTGCCCCGACAGGAGTACCTGAAAAACAACGACCCGCCGCATCTCTTTCAGTGCGGCGGGTCGTTGTTTGTAAAAATGTTATGTATGATACTCCAGCCACTTGCCCTTCCACGCATACAGGATCATGAGCAATGCGCCCAGACCCCAGCTGACGGGGTAGAGGATGAACACGCCCTCGATGCCGGAGAAGAAGGGCAGCAGAAACTGGATCCACACCACACGGAACAGGCACAGCGAGACCAGCAGCACCACCATTGGCGGGATGCTGGCACCCGTGCCGCGCACGGCGCCGGCAAGGCCGTGCAGGATGCTGAGCAGGAAGTAGAACGGACAGAACCACCGCATGGCCAGCTTGCCGTAGGTGACCACGGCCTCGTCGGCGGTGAACAGGTGCAGAATGGCGTCCTGTCCGGCCAATAGCGCCGCGCCGGTGCAAAGGGTGTAGATGACCCCGATGGCAAGGGTGACCCAGACTGAGCGCTTTACCCGGTCCAGACGCCCCGCACCGTAGTTCTGCCCCACAAAGGTGGTAGCTGCCATGCTGATGCTGCTGACCGGCAGAATGTTGAAGCCATCGATCTTCATGTAGGCTGCAAAGCCTGCCATGGCAGCGGCACCGTAGCTGTTCACGCTGGCCTGCACCAGCACGTTGGAAAAGGAGATGACCATGTTCTGGATGCCGGTGGGCAGACCCACCCGGATGATGCGGCCTGCCATTTTGCGGTGCAGCCGGATGGCAGAAAGCTCCACCCGGCAGGCGTCCTCGCTTTTCATCAGAAAGCGCAGGCTCAGCACGCAGGACACCAGCTGGCTCAGGTCTGTGGCGATGGCAGCGCCTGCCACCCCCATCCGCAGCCCCACGATGAACACAAAGTCCAGCACGATGTTGGTCACCGACGCCCATGCCAGATACACCAGCGAGCGCCGGGAGTTGCCGGCGGCGTTCAGGATGCCGGCGGTCATGTTATATACCACGCTGAACAGCACCCCGCCAAAGTAGATGCGGATATAGGTCACGGCATCGGCCAGCACCTCGGCGGGGGTGTTCATGGCCACCAGCAAAGCGCGCCCGCAGGCAACGCCGCCCACCGTCAGCAAAAGCCCCATGACCACCGCAATGGCAAGGGAGGTGTGCACCGCCTCGCGGGTCTCCTTGTGGTCGCCCGCGCCCAGATACTGCGACACCACCACGCCCGCGCCCACGGCAAGCCCCTGACTGAAGCCGATGAGCAGGTAGATGGGCGACCCGCTGGAGCCCACGGCGGCAAGGGCATTGCTGCCCACAAAATTGCCCACGATGATGCTGTCGGCGGTGTTGTACATCTGCTGCAGCAGGTTGCCGAAGATTAGCGGCAGGGCAAACAGCAGCAGGCTTTTTACAATGCTGCCCTCGGTCATAAGGGTAGCGGTATTCCGTGTTTTTACGGCGGCCATGGGGTTCCTCCTCTCAGCGCAAAAAATCGCTTGTACCCCTTAGCATAGCACAAACCCCGCCCCGGGACAAGGGGCGGGGCTGACGATTTTAAATTGTCTCACCCGCAGACAACAGCGGCGGCGCGGCGCTGCCGTGCAGCTTGCGGGCGAGGTAGTTCTGTGTGATCTTCACCACCGTACCGGACAGCGCCACCACGCCGATGAGGTTCGGCAGCATCATCAGGCCGTTGAAGGTGTCGGAAAGCGTCCATGCAAGGTCCAGCCGTATCACCGCGCCCACCGGCATCAGCGCTACGAACAGCACCCGGTAAAATGTCCCAGCCCCCGCGCCGAAGAGATACTCCACGGCTTTGCAGCCGTAGCAGCTCCAGCCAAGAGTGGTGGAGTAGGCGAACAGCAGGATGCACACCGCAATGAGCTTGGACCCCAGTGCACCGAACACGGCATCAAAGGCCTGCCCTACCAGTGCACTGCCCGCCGCCCCGGCGGCAATGCGCCCGGTGTCCAGATCCACAAAGCCGGAGGTCAGCACCACCAGCGCCGTCAGGGTGCACACCACCATGGTGTCCGCAAACACCTCAAAAATGCCCCACATGCCCTGCTGCACCGGCTCCTTTACGTTGGAAGCCGCATGCACCATCACTGAGGAGCCAAGCCCTGCTTCGTTGGAAAAAGCACCCCGCTTGAAGCCCCAAGTGACCGCCCGGGACAGCCCATAGCCTACGATGCCCCCACCGGCGGCGCGCAGCCCGAACGCACCCTTTACGATGGCGGCAAGCGCCGCCGGGACGGCAGTGATGTGCACCCCCACCACGGTGAGCGCACCCACGATGTACAGCAGCGCCATGGCGGGGACAAGCCGTTCCGCCACCGCAGCCACACGCTTGAGCCCGCCCAGCAAAATCACCGCCGATACTGCCGCCAGCACTGCGCCGGTAACGGCCTCCGGCACGCCAAAGGCTGCGTTCAGGTTGCCCGCAATGGAATTGAGTTGGCTCAGGTTGCCGATGCCAAAGCTTGCCAGCGCACAAAACGCGGCAAACAACGCCGCCAGCACCCGCCCCGGCTTGCCGCCAAGGCCGTCCCGCAGGTAGTACATCGGCCCGCCGCGCCAGCCGCCCGCCGGGTCTTTGCGGCGGTAGTAGATGCCCAGCACGTTCTCGGCGTAGCTGGTCATCATGCCCAGCAGCGCCATGACCCACATCCAGAACACCGCCCTGTCTCTTATACACATCTGACGCTGCCGACGATCCTCCTT
>ENA-OZEV01000278-OZEV01000278.1-human-gut-metagenome-genome-assembly--contig:-NODE-278-length-20208-cov-11.588945_pt1 | contig 20208 bp, 18 predicted proteins | sample MGYA00244613_ERZ653624 | MGnify/ENA primary metagenome ERZ653624 (study PRJEB26926, sample SAMN06164936) | human gut metagenome | biome: ENVO:00009003; feature: ENVO:2100002; material: ENVO:00002003...
AAGGAGTATCGTCGGCAGCGTCAGATGTGTATATGAGACAGAGCTAACTGCAGCCTACTTCAAAAAGGCAATCTCCGCAGAACTGGAAACAGCACTTTCCATCATTACCACATCCTATCTCCGTAATGAGGACATCCAGACCGCAGTCGAGGAGAATCTGGAATACCTCAATCCACCGGTCAAAAACGCCTTTGCCGAGTTTCTGACCAGAATTAAGCTGGTCGATCCGGATGTAGATGCCGCCCTGCGGGATCTCAGCACCAAGATCGACAATGCAGTCTTCCGGGAATGGGTGGCCGCACTTTTGACATGCCGCTATGATCGTGGTATGAAGACTACTCTGACGCCTATTGTCGCCAAGCTGAGCGATATGCGGATCGTCAATGGCGATCTGGAAAACATGGTTTTTGAACCCCGCAAGGAGTTCATTGTTATGCAGATCCTCGTTCTCGGCAATATCCCACTGCTCTATTTTCTCAATCAGGAATGGTACGATATCAACAGTTGTTTCAGTTTCCAAGGGAAGTTCTTTCACTTCCTCACCATCAACAGGCACAGGAAAATTGAATACGATCTTCTTTATCCAGCTTCCGTCTTTCCTTTTCTCCGGGAACATCTCAATTCGCTCGATAAAGGCCTTCATAAACTCCTTCTGCTCCGCTTCCGTTGCGGAATGGTAGACTTCATCAAATGCCAGCAACAAGCGATAGATATTGTCTCCGGAAATCTTCTCCTGCTGGATGCTGCGGATCTGACTTTGCAATTCGCCAATCTGAACTTCGATTTCCTCTATGGTATCATACTGCTCATCATAGCGGCGCTGCAAGTCTAAAATCTTTCTGTCATAGTGGACATCGTTGATGTCCAAGGTATCCATCTGACGCTCCAAGCGGCTTTTCGTTCCAAAGGCTTGCTTTAGCCGCCCTTGTAGGACAGCAATCTGCTTTTCCATATCTTCTGTATCAACTGCTGTTCCGATTTTCGCCTGAATCGCTTCTACAAACCGTGGATTATTGACCATAGCGGAGATAACCTTCGCCACAAATTTGTTGATTTCCGTCTGCTCGATATTCAGACGGAAGCTGCACTCATGCCCGGTAGGTGTTACCGTATTTTTGCAGTAGTAATAATACCGTGTTTTCTTGTCCTTGCTGTGCGCCTTGGCGATATTGCCGTACATACTCTTTCCGCAGCATGGGCATTTCAAGATACCGGACAGGATGTGTGCGTGGTCTGGATTGTTAACCTTTTCCCGCTTAAAAGAATTGATCTTGCGCTTTTCCTGTGCCAGATACCAATCCTCTTCGGAAATGATAGCTTCGTGTTGTCCTTCATAAACCGGGAACTCCGACTGCTCAACCACGTGCATCTCGTTTCTTGTACCCTGTTTCTTTTCTGTTCTTCGTCTGCCGTAAGCAATCTTTCCCATATAAACAGGATTGTACAATACATTTTTCACAAAATCTCTTGAAAATCCCGGAATGGTATTATTCTGTCTTAGTTTCTTAGTATAACCATTGCGGTTCAGATATTTTGCAACTCCTGCAACACCCTCATTAGTGTGAATGTAGCGGTCATAAATGACACGAATTACTTCCACTTCATCCTCTGCAATGACAAGGTTTCCATTTTCCAGTTTGTATCCATATGGAGCGAAACCGCCGTTCCATTTGCCCTCACGAGCCTTTTGCTCACGTCCTGCCATTGTCTGTGTGCGGATATTTTCTCGCTCAATCTCTGCCACCGCAGACAGCACAGAGATCATCAGCTTTCCTGCATCCTTGGAGCTGTCAATGCCATCCTCCACGCAGATCAGATTGACACCGAATACCAGTGACAGTAACGTAGCGGCAATGATAAACACCTTTGTCAGCTTCTTTACACGGTCATAATCCTTTGCGCCGTAGTTCGTACCGGCGGCAGGCTGGAAGCCCTGGCTGATACCCCAAAGAGGAACAAAAGAGAAGTTCCAGAACCGGAGTGCTGCTCCCAAAAGAAGCTGGGAGGTTTCGCCGCCATAGTTGGATGCCACACGATAAATTACAGTCTGCTGTACCAGCGTAAGGATCTGCATCAACAGAGCAGATACGCCGACCGAAAGAACCTGCGGGAGCAGCGTGCCGTCGATGCGGATGCGTCCGATTTTCACGTTTGGGCTTTTCTTCTTGAAATACCACAGGGTAACAGCGGCCTGGATAAACTGGGAAAGGACGGTCGCATAAGCAGCGGCCTCAATGCCCATGCCATAGGGATTTAAGATCGTAATAAAAATCGGGTCGAGAATGATGTTAAGGATTGCACCGCTGGCGATGATGGTCATTGCTTTTTTAAGCTGCCCCTCACCACGGATTACCATGTTTGCACTCTGGAAGAAGTTTACGAACAGAGAACCGGCAAACACGATCCGCAGATATTTTTCAGCATAGTTCAGAATATTGTCGCTTGCACCGGCCAGGGACAGAAGCTGACGGGTAAACGTCATGCCGATCACTGTATATATCACCGACAGCAGAAGAACCATAGCAACCAGGTTGCCCATGATCTTTTTGACGGTGTTTTCGTCCTTTTTGCCAATGGCACGGGACAGCACCGAAGCGGAACCCACGCCCAGCATAGCGGCTGAACCAGCGTTGATTAAGGTAAACGGATAGGATACAGAAACGGCTCCCATCTGCACGTCGCCCACCAACTGGCCGACAAAGATGGAATCCATCATGTTATAAAGCCCGACAACCACCATGCCCAAGACAGCAGGGATGCTCAGTTCCAGCATGAGAGGCCAGGGACTTTTCGTTAAAAGTTTTGTTCTTGTGTCAAGTGCCTGTTTCATCACTTATTTCCTCCTGATCTTCATTCATTAGCCACATCTAACCACCTAAAGTATATAAAATTAGGGCTTTTTTGTACGCTCCTAATTGCAGGATTTACAATCCAATCCGAAACGAAATTAGGAGCGGAAAGGCAAGAATCCCTTTCCGCTCCTGGTATTACCGTGCCATTTTTTCAAGTAGTTTCAGGGCTTCCTCCAGCTTCGGATTTTCTGCATCGGTTTGCAAAGCCTCCCGGACACAGTTTCGGATATGTGCCTGTAGAATCTGTTGATTTACGCTCTTTAACAAAGCCTGCACGGACTGAAGCTGCGTGGATATATCTACACAATAGCGATCTTCCTCAATCATTTGCAGGATACCGTCTATTTGTCCTCTGGCAATCTTCAATTTGTGAGTAATATCATCTTTTTTTGCTTTCATAGGCCGCCCGTTTACTGGATACCCACAACCTGATAGCCCGCATCCTCAATCGCCGCTTTCAATACTTCATCCGGCACATCCTGATTAAGCTGCACCTGTGCCGATTTGTTTTCAAGGCTGACAGAAACCTCCCTGATGCCCTGGATTTCACGCAGCGCCTTGTCAACGTGCTTTACGCAGTTCATGCAGACCATCCCCTCAATATTCAATACTTTTTCCATTTCAATCGCTCCTTTGCTTATTTTTTTAGCTGGTGTTTCTGCATACGATTGGGCCGTGTCTGGCTCCGTATGGGATAAGTGCTTTGCTTTGAACCATCTCAGCCGCAGGGCGTTCGATACCACAAATACAGAGCTGAAGCTCATTGCAAACGCACCGATCATTGGATTCAATTTCAGGTCAAAAGGCAGGTAAAAAAGCCCTGCTGCCACCGGAATCCCGATAATGTTATAGATAAATGCCCAGAACAGATTTTGTTTGATGTTGCGGATCACCGCCTTACTAAGCTGAATTGCCGTCGATACATCCAGCAGGTCACTTTTCATTAAGACAATATCTGCGGATTCAATCGCCACATCGGTTCCCGCTCCGATGGCGATACCGACATCGGCTCTGGCAAGTGCCGGTGCATCATTGATGCCGTCGCCAACCATCGCAACCTTTTTCCCACCGTTCTGTAATCGCCGGATCTCCTTTTCCTTGTCCTGGGGAAACACCTCGGCAACCACACGGTTCACACCGACTTGACGCCGGATTGCTTCAGCAGTCTTGGCATTATCACCGGTCAGCATGACAACTTCAATCCCCATGCGGGCCAGTTCCTGCACCGCCTGTCTGCTGGTGGGCTTCACTACATCGGCCACGGCAATGACACCAATGAGCTGCCCGCCACGGGCAAAGAACAGCGGTGTTTTGCCATCCACAGCCATTTCCTCGCCCAACTGGAGGAGTGCGCCGCCCCGGATACCATTTGCCTCTATTAACCGGCGATTGCCAGCAAGGCAGGTATCATCCCCGATCCGACCGACAATACCCTGGCCGGGAATCTGCTTAAAATCGCTCACCGGCAGAAAAGAAAGCCCCTCTTTTTCGGCTTCTGTTACAATCGCATCTGCCAAAGGATGCTCGGACAGTTTTTCCAGAGAAGCCGCAATTTGCAGCAGCTCTTTTGAGTGGATACCCTCTTTGCAAAGCATATTTGTTACCACAGGTGTACCCTGGGTAATGGTTCCGGTCTTGTCCAGAACGACCGTATCAATGTTATGGGCAGTTTCCAGGGCTTCCGCTGATTTAATCAGGATTCCATTTGTCGCACCTTTGCCGGTTCCAACCATAATAGCAGTAGGCGTTGCCAGTCCCAGCGCACAGGGGCAGGAAATGACCAGAATGGAGATACCGATAGAAAGGGCAAATTCAAATCCATAGCCCAACAGCAGCCAGACTACAACGGCAATCAGGGAAATCGTGATAACTACCGGTACGAATACGCCGCTAACTTTATCAGCCAGCTTTGCAATGGGAGCTTTGGAACTGGTCGCCTCATCCACCAGGCGGACGATCTGCGCCAGCGTGGTATCATCGCCCACTTTGGTAGCCTGCATTTTGAAATAGCCGGACTTACTTGTTGTCGCACCGATCACTTTGTCCCCAATATGCTTTTCCACCGGGATGCTCTCACCGGTTAAGGCGGATTCATCAACAGAGGAGAATCCCTCAATCACAATGCCATCCACCGGCACGGATTCTCCGGCCTTGACAATCAGGGTTTCACCTAACTGCACATCTTCAACAGGAACTTGAAGTTCCTGGCCGTCCCGCTCCACAGTAGCAGTCTTGGGAGCCAGGTTCATCAGTTTTGTAATCGCATCAGAAGTTTTGCCCTTTGCACGGGCTTCCAGAGTCTTGCCCAGGGTAATCAGGGTTAGAATCATACCTGCGGATTCAAAATACAAATCCATCATAAAGCTGTGAACCGTAGCCATATCCCCGTGACCAAATCCGATGCCGATTTTATAAATGGCATAAATACCATAGACGATTGCCGCACTGGAACCTATGGCAATCAGGGAATCCATATTGGGCGAACCGTGGAACAAAGTCTTGAATCCCATGCGATAGTATTTGAAATTGATAAATACCACCGGGATCAGCAGAAGAAACTGGGTAAATGCAAAACTCATCGCATTTTCCATGCCCAGCAGAAAACCGGGCAAGGGCCAGCCCATCATGTGACCCATAGAGATATAAAACAGCGGTATCGTAAAGAGCGCAGACAGCAAAAGCCGTTGTTTCATCTGCTTATATTCTGCCTGCGCTGTGCTGGCTTCCGGCTTTGCTGCCGGGGCAGCCGTGTGGCTTTTCGTTTGTGCCGGAGTTTTTGGAAACGCACCATATCCGGCTTTTTCCACTGCCTGGACAATTCCCGCCGTGTCCAAAACAGACTCATCATAAGAAGCAACCATGCTATTCTTCAGCAGATTGACGGACACTTCTTTGATGCCGGGGAGCTTGCCCACGCTCTTTTCAATCCTGGCAGAGCAGGCCGAGCAAGTCATACCCGTAATGTCAAATTGCTCCTTTTGCAAAAATTATCCCTTCTTTCTTTTTGGGTATTGTGCAAGTACCCTCCCCCCGTAGGGCACTAAAAACCGTTATGGAAAGGGGCGTTTGGCATCTTTGGGGGAAAGATACCTGTCCGCCCCAGTCATAGCGTTGCACGAATGGTCATTACTTGACCGTGCATTATTATACTTGCCAGCACCGTTTTTTGTCTGCTCCAATGGGTAGGCTTTCAAATCCATTTAGCTGTTTTCTGAAAAGAAAAAGGGAGCTTGCTTCAGCAGCAAACTCCCCGTGTGGCAGAGTATTATTTTTTTCGGCTCGAAAGAATCCCCGAAATACCAAAGATCAATCCAGTTACCAGAGATATTACCGCTAAAACCAGAATGATAAAAGCTGAATCATTTCCGTTGAAGCCAAGTGCTGTTAAAGTATAGAGAAATACAAGAGTGAGCATCAAGCAAAAGATACCGAAAAGGATTTTAGTGTTATCGCTCATATTTATCAGCCTCTCTCCTAATTAGCTCTAAGTGTGACCGGAGCTACTGTGTACTTTGAATATAGAGTGTTATTTTTCTGGCATAAAACGGTTTCCAAAATCAGCGGTCTTTTCCTTTTGATAGTAAATATATAATAGCCGCTCCAATAATGCTAACCGACATTACTACCCCGATGCCTGGATTGAAAAAAGCAAACCAAGTTCCAACTATTGCGCTAACAAGTCCAATCAAAACAGCAATAACAATTCTCATGATTTCACCTAATAGCTAAAAGTTTTCTGATTGCCTCGTTCGCCAGAGGAACCGAGATTTTTATTCATAGAATACTTTCTCTCAAAAAGGCACCTTATTTGTTTGGTTAGAGTTATTATATGAAATATCGCTTTTTGTGTCCGCTCCATAAAGGAGATTTTTTTACCCAAAAAGCAAGAGATTTTTTGAGTAAAAATCCAATCAGCAGGTTTTCCAATCCAAAGGGCAATATCAGCTCCCAAGCCATTGACTAAGGGCTTTTTTGTGAATATACTGGCGGCATGAACGATTAAACATCCTTTTAATTGTTCAGCCATGTCAAACCAACCAAATCACAAAAAGAAAGGGGGCTATCTCCATGAAAAAGACAATTAAGCTGATTGACCTGGATTGTGGTCACTGTGCGGACAAAATCCAGAACGCCGTAAAGAAAATCGACGGTGTTACCAGCGTATCCGTCAACTTCCTGGGCCAGAAGATGGTTCTGGAAGCGCCGGATGACAAGTTTGATGCCGTCCTGGCCGAAGCAAAGGCACTGATTAAAAAGATCGAGCCGGATGTAACCGTCAAGGCGTAATAAAAGCCATCCACCGGCTGCCATCCCTGGTAGCCGGTGTTTTCATGAAAGGAGAACTTAACTTATGACACGAAAACAAAAGCATCTGCTTACACGCATCCTTGTGGCGGCGGTGCTGTTCCTTGCAGGCAGTCTGCTCCATCTCCCCGAATATGTGGAGATGGGAGTATTCCTTGTCTGCTATGCAGTAGTTGGGTGGGATATTGTTTGGAAAGCAATTACGAACATTCTGCATGGGCAGGTGTTTGATGAAAATTTCCTGATGACGATTGCCACCATCGGCGCATTGATTTTAGGCGAACATTCAGAGGGTGTCGCCGTTATGCTGTTCTATCAGGTTGGAGAATGGTTCCAATCTTATGCGGTTTCCAAATCCAGAAAATCTATTGCCAGCCTGATGGATATTCGACCGGACTATGCGAACGTCGAACAGGACGGCAAACTGGTGCAGGTTGACCCTGACGAAGTTCAGATCGGTTCTGTTATCGTAGTAAAGCCGGGTGAACGTATCCCGTTGGATGGAACCATCATCAAAGGTTCTTCCGCTCTGGATACATCCGCCCTCACAGGCGAATCCATGCCTCGTGAGGTGGAACCGGGAATGGAGGTCATCAGCGGCTGCATCAACCAGACTGGTATCTTGACTATCCAGACAACAAAAGAGTTTGGGGAATCCACCGTAGCGAAAATCCTTGACCTGGTTGAAAATGCAAGCGATAAAAAAGGAAAAACCGAGAACTTTATTACACGCTTTGCCCGTTACTACACGCCTGCGGTGGTGTTTGCCGCCCTTGCGCTGGCAGTCCTGCCGCCGCTTATTACTGGGCAGGCGTTTGGCGTCTGGATTTACAGAGCCTTGACTTTCCTGGTTATTTCCTGTCCTTGTGCGCTGGTCATTTCCATCCCGCTTAGCTTCTTTGGCGGTATCGGCGGTGCTTCCAGGATTGGTGTTCTCGTAAAGGGCAGCAACTATCTGGAATCTCTGGCTCATGCCGAAGTTGTAGTCTTTGATAAGACTGGCACTTTGACCAAAGGATCTTTTGCGGTAAGTGAAATCCATCCCAATGGCATGAAAGAGGAAAAGCTTCTGGAGCTGGCGGCATACGCAGAGGATTATTCCAACCATCCTATTTCGCTCTCGATCAAGAAAGCCTATGGGAAGAAAATCGACAACAGCCGTATTTCCAACGTGCAGGAAATTGCCGGTCATGGTGTGCAGGCTGTCATTGACGACAAATCGGTTCTGGCTGGCAACGCCAAACTAATGGAAAAGGAACACATCAAGTACAAACCGTCTGTTTCCATTGGTACAGTGGTTTATCTGGCCTGTGACGGAAAATATGCCGGGTGTATTGTCATCGAAGATGAAGTCAAGGAAGATGCACCGGCAGCTATTAAGCTGCTGAAATCTTCCGGTATCCGCAAAACTGTTATGCTGACCGGTGATGCAGATGCGGTTGGGCAAAAGGTAGCCGGCCGCCTTGGTCTGGATCAGGCATATACCGAACTGCTCCCGGCTGACAAGGTTGACCGTGTGGAAGATCTGCTGAAGCAGAAAAGCGAAAAGGGCAAGCTGGTCTTTGTCGGGGATGGTATCAATGATGCCCCTGTGCTGGCAAGAGCCGATGTAGGTATTGCTATGGGAGGTTTGGGTTCCGACGCTGCTATCGAAGCTGCCGACGTCGTTCTGATGACGGATGAACCGTCCAAGATTGCCGCCGTTATGAAGATTGCCCGTAAGACCATTGGTATTGCCAATCAGAACATCGTATTTGCCCTGGGCGTTAAATTCCTGGTACTGGTTTTAGGCGCTTTGGGGTATGCAAATATGTGGGCGGCGGTATTCGCTGACGTAGGTGTTTCTGTCATCGCTATCCTGAACGCAATCCGGGCCATGCGTGTGAAGCAGCCGAATATGACTGCGTAAAGAAAATACAGGTTGGAGAATAAAAGCAGAAATGCGCCGCTGTTTTCTTCTGCGGCGCATTTCTCTATTACAAATCAGTCGGACATGATATTTCAAACAACGCATCTATGGAACGGTGCAGCAGCTTTGCCTGTGGCGTGTCGGCTAAAGAATAATAGACTTCCTTTCCGTCCCTCCGGCTGGATATAATGCCACTTTTCTTTAGTATCCGCAGATGATGAGATACAGCCGGGGCACTCATATCAACAGCCGCCGCAATATTGCAGACACATTCGTCGCAATGGCACAAAAGCCATAATATCCGCAGGCGTGTCGGATCTCCAAGCTGCTGAAACAGAAAAGCTATATCCGTGAAGTCCTCTGTGTGAGGCATTTTATTTAAAACCCGTTCCATATTCTGCCCGTGGTTATGAGGTAAATTATAATGCGGCATAAGGCTCAGCTCCTTCCTGAAATAATGATACCTGCATCGATTTTATCTGTCAAACAGCTTATATAGATTGGAGAAAATACATGGACAAAACAGAAAAAATTGTTTCCGCAATTCCCAGCGCTGCCGAATTGGAGCAACTGGCTGAATTGCATAAGGCAATGGGCGACCATACCCGAATGCGAATCCTCTGGCATCTAACGCGGAAAGAATACTGCGTCAGTGATCTTGCCAAGGAAATCGGTGTTACAGAATCCGCTTTATCCCACCAACTCCGTGCATTGCGGATTGTTCGATTAGTCCGGTCACGCAAAGAGGGAAAGAAAGTAATCTATTCCTTGCAGGATGAACATATCGGATGGGTACTGGAAGAAACCTATGCCCATATTTCAGAAAGATGAAAAGGCAGCCCCTGCGTTGTGGGCAGGGGCTGCGCTGGGCGCTCGTTACAGGTTTTCGTAGGAAACCAACTGGCTCATCGGGATACGCTGGGAATCGAAACGATTGGTGTCAGCGTCCTCCTCATCTGAGTAACCGACAACCAGGATGTTGACCGGCTCCAAGTTGGCCGGGAGGTTAAATTCCTGCTTCAGCACATCAGGCTGGAAATAGCAAACCCATACCGTGCCAAGTCCCAGCTCTGTGGCCTGGAGCATCATGTGATCTGTCAAAATGGAAGCGTCGATGTCACCGCTCTGCTTCTTATCGAAAGGCCGTGTCCATGCCTTGTTGTGATCGGCGCACACGATGATTGCCAGGGGCGCACCGTAGATGCCCGCTGCCTTGCTGATTTTGGCAAGGCCCTCCTCACTCTGAACGACAAGCAGATGAACCGGCTGGAGGTTCGCCGCAGTCGGAGCCACATGAGCGGCTTCCAAAATCTGCTCCAGCTTTTCCGGCTCAACTTTCTGGTTAGTGTAACTGCGTACCGAGTGACGCTGTTTTGCGATATTGATAAAATCCATAGTATGAAGTCCTTTCTGTAATCATGTATTGTGTCAAATCAACCGTTGAATTTATTGTAGCACTTAGAATGAAAACCGCAAGAATGCACTTTTTTGATAGGCACTATCCCAAAAGATAGCATCTTGCGTGAAAGGAGTTATCTTAAATGAAATGCGAAACGAACCCAAATAACTGCCCTATTGAAGTAACATTGTCCTTAATCGGCGGCAAATATAAGCCGGTAATTCTCTGGTTTCTGATAGACCATCCCCTGCACTATGCTGAATTGCAGCGACTCATACCAAAAGCAACCCCTAAAATGCTCTCTCAACAGCTCCATGATCTGGAAAACAGTGGTATCATTCATCGTGAAGTTATACCGGAAAAGCCACCAAAAACTCTGTATTCCCTCACTGCTTTTGGCAGGAGCCTTATCCCTATTTTGGACGCAATGTGCCAATGGGGAAACAGTTATCTGGACGGGCTGGATGTTCAGGCACCATGCTGTCAAAATCATAACTCTCAATAATACAAAAATTGGGTAATCGCCTTTTCATGGTAACTACCCGTATGTTGTGCTTTGTTAGAATGTGTTGTATCATAAGAACCAAACTGTCATAATATGAGCCAATAAATCTGGAATTTGTAAAGGAGATATAAGATGAATATTAGAAAAGCAATAATAGATGATTTATCAAGAGTAGCTGAAATATATGTATTCAATAATAGGATTAATTTTTTCCCTATATTCAAAGATGAAGTTTTTTCCTTTGGTGAGTTGCAAGTTGTTCCATTGATAGATAATTACTTCAAAAGAGAAGATATTATCGAAAACATATATGTATATGATAACGGAATAATAAAAGGGTTTATTCAAATGAATGGAGCAGAGATTTGTAAATTGTATGTAGATACATCTTTTCAGAGCGAGGGAATTGGCAATGAGTTAATTGAATTTGCAGTTAGAGAACTCTACGCAGATAACTTATGGGCATTAGAGAAAAATGTTAGAGCAATTTCTTTTTACCAAAGGCATGGCTTTCATTTAACAGGTCAGAAAAAATTTGAAGAAGATACCATAGAGTATCTTGTTAAGTTAGAAAGGTAAATTGTATTTTAAGTGTAATGATAGGATACCTTGCGCATTTAGGAACAGATCAAATAAAGAAATGCCGGATGCAGCGTCCGATGGGCCGCTACGTCCGACACTTCTAGAAAGAAAATTGAGAAATCAAATTTGGGATTGCCTAATATAATTACACAGCGCAACAAAGTCAACATCTGGACTTTTACCCAAAATATTTTTCAAGCTTTCTTCCGCCTTTTTATGCAGCTCCGGCTTTTTCAGATCATCCAGCAGAAAGAAAATGTTGAGCCGCCTGCCAATCGTAAAAAGAAGTTTTTCATCCGGGGATAAAGACAAAAACCGATCAATCGCCGATAGCATTTCCTGTTTCTCTGTCCGCAAATTGCCCCGGACTTCCAGAAGAAGATTGATGATGTGTTCATTTACATAGTAGCTGTCCATCGCTTGTAACTGCTGCAAAAACATCTTTTGCTCTATTACAATTTCTTCTTCTGATTGCAAGGTGAAAGAGCCATCACGGACGAACTCCCCCAGCTTGGATTCCGGTTTAATACCCGTAGCATGGACACGGATAAAATCAGGCTGGATCACGTTCAATGCTTTTGCCGTCTGGATCGCATTTTCTTCCGATAACTCTTTACCGCCGATCCCAAGCAATATAAACTCTGACAAAATCATGTCAGCGTCTTTTGCCATGCAGCCACTTCGTACAACCGTATCTGAATCGAATCCTTTATTTATTAGTCTCAATATCTGAGCTGAACCGGTTTCCATTCCGCAGTAGAGATGATTTAGTCCAGCTTGCCGGAGTATCTTTAACTCTGCTGGAGTTTTCCGAGTGATACTATCCGCACGGGCATAGGAAGTGATGTATTGAATGTCGGGGAAATACTGATTGATTGCGTCCAATATGCGAAGCAAATAATCTGTTTTCAACACCAGAGCATCCCCGTCCTGCAAGAAACAGGAATTGATTTTCTTGCCCTGATAAAACTGGGCTTGCTGTCTAATGTCCTCTATGGTTTCGTCGATGGGACGCATGGAAAACTGCATGGATTTATAAAGCCCACAGAAATAGCACTTATTCCAATGACATCCTCTTGTAACTCGTATCAGTAGGCTATTACTCTCAGAGGGCGGGCGAATAGGCCCAATTTCTATATCTTTCATGAGTATATGTCCTTTCTATGTATTCATGTTTAGGGTATCATCCCGGACAAATCTAAACAAGAATGTACTTTTTTGAAAGGCACTATCCTTTTGGAAAGTAGCAAGATGCGGTACACGGGAGCAAATAACGAAAGATTTTGCAAGCAATGGAAAGGGATATCCTTTTGCCCTCCACCCCTTATGGGGCGGCTGGCAGAAGTTTATCCCTTTCCGCTTGTTGGGGAGTTCCCCAAGCCCCCGACAGAGTGCTGGCGCAACTCTGACCGAACACCACATAATTGTGGTGGCTACGCTTCGCTTATAAAAGAAAAAACCGGAAGCTGGGCACTATGCCACGGCTTCCGGTTTCCCTAATACCTTAGCGGTCTTGCTCCTGTTTTTTCTCTTGTTCCTGTTCTTTCTTTTCTTCCTGCTTAATCTGAAGCAGGCTGTCCACATTTGACTTGACCGCCTGCAATTCCTGATTTTCCTGCCGCAGCCGCTTGAAATCCTCATAGGCTGCTTTTTTCTTTGCCAGCAGGTCGGTGTACTCCGCTTGCAGCACCTTAACCGTCGGCAGCTTCTTCACGCCTTGGGCATCAAACGCCCGCTTCGCCGCTTCATGCAGAAGCAGATCCGTTTCATGGGCTGCCCTAAACGCCGGTTTATCCGCAGCTTTTGTTTTCCGGTAAGCCAGATAGGTATTCCGGGTCTTGGCATAGTTGATGATATGCGTCTTTAAGGCTGCGATCTGTTCCATACGATGTTCCATCTGCTTGATAGAGGTAGAAACCGCTTCAAAATCTGCCGAAGCCGTTTCTGCTTTGGATACCAGAACATCATACTCCGTGATACCATGCTCTGTAAGATAGTTGAGGGTCTTTGCGGCCTCTTTCAGATTGTGAATCTTCATCCACCGCTCCATGCCGGGGCCACGCCCTTGCAGGCGGGCCTGAATGTCCATAAGCAGATTGATACGGGTATCCTTTTCCAGATTGACTTTCTTTTTACGGCGGGGTAACTGGGTCTTTCCAATACGCTCTTGCAGGGCTTCCAGCGTGTAATCGGCTCCCAGTGTCCGGGAACGGGTAAAACGCTCCTGTCCCTGGGCACGAAATTTCAGAATCATTTTACTCTGGACGACCTCATAGCCCTCCTGCCGCATAGCTTCCAGAAATTCATCAAAAGTCTTAACCGCAGGCAGTATCCGGTCAATATTTTTCCGCAAGAGATTTTTCCAACTCTTGCCGTTTTTCTCTGCCGCCCACTCTACATAGTGCTTGCCTTTTTCCTGGGGTTCTTCAATGATGTTCAGACCAAATTCCTGGCATATCCGGTCATTTGCTTTCCGCAGAGGGAGAAAGCTGTTTTTCACATTGTTGAACTTGTGGGAGCAGTCCAGAGCGGTGCTGTTAAATTCGATGTGATTATGGATATGCTTCTTATCCACATGGGTTGCCACAATAAATTGATGTTCCCCACCGGTAAACTCCATCGCCAGTTTATATCCCAGCTTATTGGCATCCTCCGGCGTGATGGTTCCCGGCTCAAAGGACTGGATAATCAGATAAGAAATCACATCCTGATCCGGGGCACGTTTGCGCCCGGTTGTAGCGGTATAAATCTGCTTGGACACCGCAAATTCCTGCCATGCCGTATCCGGGGAACACTGATAGCCAGTGACCAGTAAGCCGCCGTCTGTTTTCTCTGGATTCTTGTCATAGTCCAGCCGGTCTTTTAACACAGCGGCAATGCTGCGCCCCTCGCTGGCATGGCGGGGTTTGAGTTTTGAGATCGCCATACAGCGGCTCCTTTCCTGTAAAATCATAACAGCCGCAGACCATATTTTGTGATCTGCGGCTGTTATTTAAATTTTTAGTTTTGAAATTCTCTCAACACTGTTGAGAGTTTTGGCTTTCATCCGCCGCATCATATAATTCTTCCAGTTTTTTCTGCAAAATTTCTTTGCTGATTAACTTGGTGCGGTATTCAGAAATCATGGTGGAACTCATATTACGGCTCAACGCATATTCCACTACATCTTCATCTTTACTTTTGCAAAGAATAATGCCGACACTTGGATTCTCATGGGGTTTCCTTATATCACGGTCTAATGCTTCCAGATAAAATTCCATTTTACCCAAATATTCTGGTTTGAAATCGTCAATCTTTAAGTCAATGGCAACCAGACACTGCAATTCCCGATGGTAAAAAAGAAGATCCACAAAGTAATCATTTTTCCCAACCTGCAAATGGTATTCTTCGCCCATGAAGATGAAATCACGGCCAAATTCCAAAAGAAATTGCTTCATGTTCTTTAAAATGGCCTGCTTCAAATCAAATTCTTTATACGGCTCCGGCAAATTCAAAAATTCCAACATATACAAATCACGAATCATGCCTGTATTTTCCGTATGGTCAATTCCTGATGGTGCTTTCCCATCAGACAGAAGAAGTCTCTCATAGTAACCGCTGTCAATCTGGCGCTCCAGTTCCCTTGCCTTATATTTCTCCTTAGAAGCCAGCTTTAGATAAAATGCCCTTTCTTCATCTGTCTTGGTTTTTGACATAATGTGAAGATTGTTCGACCATGTATTTGCTCTCAACAGTGTTGAGAGTTCTGGCTTATCCTGATAAGTTTCAAAAAACTGTTTCATGCGCCAGATATTCTGTGCCGAATATCCCCGAATGCCGGGTTCCTTAGAGAGAATATACTGGGATAATTGCTTTACAGTGGAACGTCCCCATCCATCTTGCTGTGCTTTCTCCGAAACGAATTTTCCGATGTTCCAATATAGACTGATGATGGTTTCATTTACCTTATAAGCAGCTTCTTGTCTTGCCTGCTCAATAATCTGCCTGATTTTTTCAAAATCGTCAACGTAAACGGGTTCCAACTCATTCATTTTGTGAACCTCCTTAAAAATCATAACCGTCTTATTATTATATCTGTAAAAAGGATTCTTGTACAGCTAAAATCCGGGCACGGCAGCTTGAAAATACTGCCGTGCCCGGTAGGGGTTATACTGTTAAATTGCCTTTAGCATACTGTTTATATCGTCCACTCGTTCTGTTAGCCAGACAACCGCCCCCGGCAGCCCATAGGGGCTTATCGCCCAGGCCAAAACCGCAAAGCCGAGAAAGCCATGCCATTCTCCGATGAACAGCATCAGGACTCCGAACAGAAACAAGGCTCCGGCAATCACATTCAAAACCATGCCGGAAAACAGACAGAAAAACCGTGCAAAAGCTACCAGCAGGGTCAAGATCAAGGTTACAGGGAACAACGCCAGCTTTATTAAAAATCTAATCATACCGGATACCTCCTTGAATCAATTCTCGTTGCAAGCTCACTATATCGCTTTAAAGTCATAAAGTCAAGTAAAACCTGTCACAAGTCCTCAAACTTGGAGAGCAGGGAGCTGAACGCTCCCCACAGTTCTCCGTATCTGGTTTTTAAATCTGCGATGTCCTCCTCATACAGATTGCCGGTGCTGTTCACACGCCTTGCGATCTGGTTCAAATTGTTGGAGCAGGTGCGCAGCAGGGCGGCCAGTTCCTTAACGTCTGTCATATCTACCCGGACAACGTAGCCGTCCACCGCCATTTTTCTGAGGTACGCCCTCTGGTTGTGCGTGCCGAGCAGTTCCATCTTTTTGTCAATGATCTCTTTTTCTTCGGGCGATACCTTGAAGTACATGGGAATGGTGCGTCCGCTGCGTGGATTCATTAGATTGCCACCTCCATCTCTTTATCTTTCTTTGGTGCTGCACTGGCGGCGGACTCCACACCCATGCGGCGCAGGAGCCGCTTGATGGAAGTCTTGCCGTCATGCTTTTGTCGTTCCCGGCTGTTTGGTTTGTCTTTGCCGCCGATGTTTAACGCCACATTTAGGGCAGCGAGACGCTCCGATTTTTCCGCAAGCTCCGCTTCCTGGGGGAATGGGCGCTTGACCTCAACCTTGGCGTCCTCCATCTGCTGGAGTAGGTTTCCAAGAACCGTCTGATGCTGTTCCAGGTTATCCCGCATTCCCTCCAGCACATTGTCCATACGGGTGATGTTGCCAAAGGGGTCGCTGCCCGGTTCAAAGGTATGGGAGCGGGTATGCTTCAAAGTAATCTGAAGCTTCGGAGATAGGCCGCTGTCGGATACCCATAACGTCATGGGAAACCCACGGTATTCGCCCAGTTCCACCTTATCGCTCAAATCTTTCAGGCTTTCAAACGCAGCGATGATCGCCTGGCCTGCTTCTTTCTTTTCGGTGTAAGTAGTGCCCATGACCGTCATGGAAAAATGCTCCTTATCCGGCGGCGTATGGGCTTCCAGGTGCCGGATGTCCGTTTCCAGGTCAGCAATCGTTTCCTGTTCCCGTTTGATTGCCTGGGGATAGAACTTAATCAGGTTATCCTCCAGGGCGTACCGCTGGCTTTCATGGTTGGCTTTTAACAGCTTTAGCTTCGTGACCTGCCCATCCAGTTCGGTCTTTTCCATAATCCTGGGGTCGCCGGATGCCAGCGCCTTAACTTCCGCATAGGAAAGGGCAGCTTCGTCCACATCCTCACAGGAGCGGGACGGGTTCTTGCCGCTCATAAGCTGGCCGATGAATTTCTGCTTGTTCTCGATCAGCCCCCAGTTATAGGCGTCAAAGGTTCCCTCTGTCACATACTTAAAGATTTTGACACTCTTAAACTGGTTGCCCTGGCGCAGAATGCGCCCCTCACGCTGTTCGATGTCCGCAGGCCGCCAGGGGCAGTCCAAATGGTGGAGCGCTGCAAGCCGTGTCTGGACGTTTGTGCCAGCCCCCATCTTGGAGGTGGAGCCTAAGAGGACACGCACCTGGCCTTTCCGCACTTTGGAAAACAACTCCGCTTTCTGAACGTCGGTCTTTGCGTCATGGATAAAGGCGATCTGTTCCGGCGGAACGCCCTGTGCCATCAGCTTCTGTTTGATGTCATCGTACACATTAAAGGAGCCGTCCCCGTGGGGCGTGGAGAGGTCACAGAAAACAAGCTGGGCACCTTTCTGGGGTTCCGTATCCCGCCAGACTTTCAGCACATTCCCCACACAGGCATTGACTTTGCTTTCCGGGTCGTCGGGCAGTTCGGGATATGCCAGACGCTGATCCAGCGCCAGCTTCCTGCCGTCCGACGTAATCTTGAGCATATTGTCCTCCCTGGGTTCCACTAAGCGGTTTCTCACATCCTCCGCACGTTCCCCCAGTTCGGCAACCAGCTCTTTTTGAAACTCGCTGGGCTTTGTGACTACCGTGATATTTTCTGATGCCGGAACCGGCAGCTTTAACATTTCAGCAGTCTGAATGTCCGCCGCCTCTTTCCACATGGCCATCAGTTCCGGCAGGTTAAAAAACTTGGCAAACCGGGTCTTGGCACGGAAACCGCCGCCCTCGGGCTAGACTTCGTCAAGAGGTTTTCGGTAATTTTTCTAAATTCATCAGGTTGTCTGCAAGGAAGTCCCTTGTGACCTCATGTCTGCACATATCCTTGAACATCTTTTCAATCGGCTTTTTGGCGGTTTCGGACTGCTTCACACACACAATAAAGGTGGTCTTGCCAATCTGTACCGAATAACTCGAATTCTGATTCTCCATTCAATTCCTCCTTAAATCGTCATTTTCCAAATTTGGCTGGCAGACTGGCAACTGTGGGTGTACCATGATTTTCTTGCCAGCCAAAATTTTCTGCCAATCAAATGGCTTATTCCATCCAAAAGACCTTTTTGCGGCCTTCCACGATCTTGCTTTTCAGGGCATCGCCCAGTTCCCGTTTTGAATCCCGGACGGTTCTGCCGGGGATGCCCCTTTCCAGAGCCGCCTTGTCGATGTCCTCGCTGAGCACCTGCTTTCCTCCGGCAAGCAGAGTGCAGATTAGGTCTTTGGCTTGCTGGGTCTTGGTTTCACGCTGCGGCTCGATGCCGGACAGCATCTCGTCTGCGGTAATGTCGTACTCGCCGACCCAGCGGAAGCCACCCTCGTCCCCCAGAGAGAACGCCAGTGACGCTCCCGGCGGGGCAAGAGAACTTTTCTCGTGGGTCAAGATGCGCATGGTGGGGTCGTGCTTCAGCTTGCCGATGAACATGACGCTGCGCACGGCGGCAGCAATGTCGATGGAGCCGAGACCTCGCTGTAAGCTCTGCATTCCGGCGGCTTTGTTCAGATGCCCGATCAGCAAAATAGCGCAGCCTGTTCGCTGCGCTACCTGTCCCAGCCGCATGAAGATGGGCCGGACTTCGTTCGCCCGGTTCATGTCCACATCGGCACCGAGATACGCCTGGATCGGGTCGATAATGACTAGTCGGGCGTTGTTCTCGATAATGGCTTTTTCAATTCGTTCATCGGAGAGCGTCAGCTGCACATCGCTGTCATCAATGACCAGCACCCGGTCAAGGTCTGCCCCAGCTTCGATCAGGCGGGGCTTGACCGTATCGCCCAGACCGTCCTCGGCGGTCTGGTAGATCACGTTGAATGGCTCCATGCGCTCCATATTGGGCAACAGCTTTCCGTTGGTGCAGGCAGCGGCAAGGTGCATGGCAAAATAAGTCTTGCCCTCGCCCGGATTGCCTTGCAGTACACTGAGTTTTCCAAAAGGAAGATATGGCTTCCAAAGCCATTCCACCGGAGTCAGTTCCGCGTCGCTCATGCGGATGATCTTCACGGAATCTTTCTTCGGGGGCTCTTTCAGCACGATGCTTTTGAAATAATTGCGGTTCGAAATCTCTGGCCGGTGCACCAGAACATCGTTCCAGTCCTTCATGCAGGGCTGGATGCGGGTCACGCTTACGGTGTCCGGCAGCAGAGCAGCCAGCCGCTTGCAGGCATCCTCTCCGGCTTTGTCAGCATCCAGACAGAGGAACACCCGCTCCACGTCCGGGCGTTGAGAAAGAAATTGCCGCAGCGCCTTGCCCGACACGCCGCCCAGCGACAGATAATTGTGTTGCTGCCAATTTTTCGGGAACAGTTCGATGAAAGACAGCAGGTCGATGGGCGCTTCAAAGACCAGCAACTGTTTGTCGGTGCCACGATGGGCAAACCCAAACGCCTTTTCTGCACCTGCTGCATCCTGTCGGAACTTCTCGTTGATGCCACGGCTGCTTGCGTAGCGGGGATGCCCGTCTGCATCCCGCCCCACAAAGACCACGTTGTGGTGGGAGGAATCCTCGTAAATATCTCCGGCGGCGATGAAGAAGTTCACCAGCGAGGGACTGAGTTTCCGTTCCTGTGTCAGATAGTTCAGGATGTTGGCATTGGTGACGTTCCGCAACGGCAAGCGAAACGCCGGAGAGGGGGCGGGGTCAGCCTCCGGCTGGACTTTGCCCGGCTCTCCGGTCAGCATCTGCACCGCTTCGGGGAAGGACTTGCCGTAAAATTCCATCACGAAATCCACCGGAAAGCCGCCCTTGCTCTGGCTGTGCCGGAACCATTTGTTTCCACAGACGGTCAAGCTGTCGTGGGCTTTCCAGCGGTATTCTTTTCCGCTGCGCACCAGCGTTTCGCCCTGTGCCCGGAGAAATTTTT
>ENA-OZEV01000294-OZEV01000294.1-human-gut-metagenome-genome-assembly--contig:-NODE-294-length-19475-cov-6.958960_pt1 | contig 19475 bp, 15 predicted proteins | sample MGYA00244613_ERZ653624 | MGnify/ENA primary metagenome ERZ653624 (study PRJEB26926, sample SAMN06164936) | human gut metagenome | biome: ENVO:00009003; feature: ENVO:2100002; material: ENVO:00002003...
GTGTATAATATATTACTGTAATTGGTTTGCTGCTATGGCTCAGTAGGTAGAGCACGTCCTTGGTAAGGACGAGGTCACCGGTTCAAGCCCGGTTAGCAGCTCCACGGAAAAACCCGATTTTACGTCATTTGCGTGAAGTCGGGTATTTTTTATTTTCGGTGAAAATCGAAAAAAGTGCAACAAAAAGACAACTATAAAAAAATAAGCAAGATAATCAAATTCGATTACCTTGCTTTTTACTTATGTGTTATTTGACCGTAAGCATATCGTGAAGAATATTTGCACCTAGTTTATCAGCCTCATCAATGTAGTGCAAGTATTTATTTGTGGTAGTGATATCGCCGTGACCCAATCTGTTTTGCACCTGTTTGATGTTTAAACCACCATACAACAGCAGCGTTGCTGACGTGTGTCTTAAACTATGAAATTTTTTATGTTGCAGCTCGTTACGTTTAAGAAACTTTGAAAACCACTTTGTGGGTGTTTGTGGGTTCATTATCTCGCCGTTCCATTGAGTAAACAGCCAATCCTCATCATTCCAAAGGTCACAAAGTTCATTCTTCTGTCTTTCTTTATCCTGTTTTAAAAGCTTTATGAGTTCGATACAATAATCATCAACAGTCACAGAACGTACTTCATAATCTTTCGGCGGTTTTGTTGTTATGGGTTAACCTTTAAGCTTTATCGCCGCTCTCTCTATCGTTATCATATGTGTGTCAAAATTAACATCGCTGAACTTTAATGCCACAAGTTCGCCACGCCTTGCACCTGTGATTATAGCTAGTTGGATAAGCACTTGAAATTGTATATCATCTTTCAAAAGACAGGTAAGCATTTCTTGTGCCTCTTGCTTTGTAAATATTTCAATTTTAGGCGTTGCCACTTTCGGTAATGTGAGCCGCTGAGAATTTGTTGGGTTCTCAGATATAAGACCCAACTTGAAAGCCTGTCTGAATATAGATTTTACAACATTCATATATCTTGTAATACTTGCAGCCGAAAGGGTTCTTTCACTATCCTGCCATTTTGCAGACCTTTGAACCTTTGTATCACAAAGCTTGTTTATGAAATTCTGAATATGTATCGGCTTAACGTCCGTCAACTTCAAATAGCCTAACTCTGGAATGATAAACCGTTGTATGGTCTGCTCATATCGTTCAAGTGTATCTTTTGATAGACTGTTCTTTGCTATCGCAAGATACTGCGGCACAAACTGTTCAATAGTAAGTTTAGGGTCAGCCGAAACAAGCCCCTGCTTGCACCTGTTTTCAAAATCAATGACAACAGCTTGCAGCTCCTTCTCGATTTGTCTTTTGGTCTTTCCTGCTGGTATTTTCCAAGTCGTACAGAAAGGCTTTAAAAGCTTGCCTTCTGCATTTCTGCCTCGATATACTCTGATTTTGTAAGAAATAGGAATACCATTTTTATCACGATTCATAGTGATATTTGCCATAATGTCAACCTCCAAAAACGTTGACACCGATAAGCAAATATGATATAATATATTTGTGGTACATCATATCGCCTATCGGTGAATGTTTGTATTTAGCTCTCTCTGAGTTGCCGCTCAGAGGGGGCTTTTTTTGTTTTATTGTCTCGTTATCAAATAGTCTAATCCGTTGTATCGCTAAATTCTTTTCTTATGTCATTACAATAATTATGCCAGAATAAATCTTTTTCATAACGTGACATTGTACTCCAACGATTAAGATTTTCCTGATAATATTCATAAAACTGAACAATATCCATATCTTTATCGTTATCTGATATCAGTTTTTCTTTGTTAATCTTGCCTTCGTCATAACGAGCGAATTTATCGCCAACTTCATCATCGTCATAAAATCTGCCTTTAAAATAGAATTTGTTCTTCAACAATTCACTAACGGCTTTGTTAAATGTCTTGTTGTTCTCTGTGCTAACATTATGCAAATGCTCAAACGTAAAAATCAAAGAACATAAATCAACCAAAGTTTTGTCACACAAAGTAATAGTAAAAGTTGGATTTGTATTCTTAATGGTAATATCCGCATACTTTATGAAAAAACTTATCGCATCGACATAAACTTGCTCGTTTGTTGCCGCTTGCCTATCATCTTCAAACTCATAGAACAGATAGTCAAAAGATATCCCAAATTCATCACAGAGCTTAAGCGATTTTTGAACATCTGGCATATTAGGTTTATTCGGCGATAAGTAATTTTGTATGGTTTTGGTATCAACATTCAAAATGTCTGCCAAATGTTCTTTATAACTTTTTTCATCAGGATATTGAGTTATTTCTGACCTTAATTTGCGGTCAATTTCTTTTTGCAAGTTTTGAGCAAATCTTCGTTTTATTTCCATTTGCTTTTCTTTTTCTGCATTGACGTTACTTGTTTTCATATAGATACCTCCTTTCGTTTTATATTATATACTATAAATTCCGACTTGTCAAGTAATTACGAATATATTTTTAAAAAATCTCGAATTACGAGAACTCCGTTTGACTAGAGCTGCTTGTCAAGAATTATTATTCAGAATTTTAATTCTTGACCGAATTATAGTTCCGATGTATAATTAGGCTAAGGATTAGGTATAAGCTTGATTTTATCATTTATAAAATAAGAAGAAAGCAGACCTATTCCATTAAATAACACAGGAGGAACATTACTATGACAACACGGAACAAGTCGCCAGACGGCGAAAAGATTATGCTTACCGTTAAGGAAGCAAGCGAAATTTATGGCATTAGTCCACACGCTATTAGACGTTGGATTAAAGAGAATGCTTTCCCCGTAGTCCATACGGGTCGAAAGGTTTTTATTAACAGAATAGTTTTTTGGGCTTATTTAGGGGGTGCTTAAAATGATAAAAAATGATGTATATTTTAATGAGATACAGTTATGGAGAAGTGAGACTGCTATTCTCACAGCCCAACAAGAACAATTCAAGTATTACGGAAAGGTTCGTACTGATGAACGTTTAGGTGTGAGTATCAGCGTAGCGGCTCAGGGTCAATGTTTCGCAGCATTCAATGTTAAGATACCAAATGGGCAGTTACTTCCTGTAACTGACGAGGAAATCGCTGACGCTTGTGCTGCAATGAGACCTATCTTTGTTAAGTTCAATGGATTTAAGGCAAAGCCTTATCCAAAGGACAACAGAATTGCTTTCAGCTGTTCTGCTGAAAGCGTTGAGATCGTCACAGAGAGTGACTTAGACTTATTCGGAGGTGATAAGGTATGAAAAAGCCAGAGCACATAGTTTTATGTATAGCGTGCATTTCGCTCGTTATCGTGGCTATACTTACCACAATTCAACCCCTTGTCGGGTTGATTCTTTTGGCTCTTACCCTGCTGGTGCTTTATCTGCTATATCAGAATAAAGCTTTGTTTGGCTGCAATAATATGCAGCCAAACTGTAATCAGCAGCTATTCAGCATTACACTTGAGGGAGTGGAGAAGATAGCTCTTCGTGCATTTAAAAAGTTGTCACGAGAATTGCCGATAGAAGAACCACAGTCTATATCGGATATCTACTATCGACCGCCTGTGGTAGTCAAAGAAGGCATAGATATTGCCAGAACTGCGGTAAGGCTAAAGGAGGGTACTGTGGCACAACCTGAAATGCTGCCGTCCATTCTTAAAAAGATAAATACGGTGGTGTATAAAATGACTTGCTGCAATGATTTCATAGATATCGCCCCACGAGGCGTATACGAAAATACACCATTAGTGCAGGCTGAGAATGTTTTCTTTGACGGTGGGACACTTATAGTTGATTGGATTGTCGTTGACAACCAAAAGACGTTGGAGTATATGGCGAGACTGGAGAATTACAGAAAATACGCTCATAGAGCGGTTTCAAACCCAATCAACAAGGAATCTTTACGAAAGGACGATGATTTTTAATGGACAATCAACAGCCTGATAGGCTAATTTTAGGTTTCGATGATACCCTTATGGACAAGCTTGTGAAATGCTACATAGTTTGGTTTTATTTGTTATTTCCGCATATGCTTGTCTTTGGGTCAACAGGTTCAGGCAAGACCTATTTTGTTAAGCTTTTACTTGGCAGGATAGGTTTATACATCAGCGGTGCTATTGTGATACTCTGCGATTTCAAGGCAGACGATTTCAAATTTGCTGCTAACCGTCAGAACTATTACAGTTTCAAGGACTGCACAGAGGGGCTTGACAGGTTCTATAACATCTTTCAGGCAAGACAACAGGGAATCGACAAGAGCAGGACGTTTGTCCTGCTTGTTTTTGACGAGTGGGCAAGCTACTTGAATATGCTCGACAAGAAAGAGGCTGAGGCTGCTAAGGCAAAGCTTGCAACGTTGTTAATGCTCGGTCGCTCGTTTAATGTACACGTTCTTATCTCTCAGCAGAGAGCGGACGCTGAATATTTCGCTAAGTCAAGGGACAATTTTTCAGTTGTCATTGCTCTGGGCAATATCTCCAAAGAAAGCAAGCAGATGTTCTTCTCTGAACACAAGGACGAAATGCTGCCCTGCAAGAGAGGCGAGGGCTATATGCTGACTAACGGAACTGAACTTAAACGGCTTTTAGTGCCAACCACCAACAACCCAACAAAGGTTGATCACTTTATCAAGAAAGCACTTGGCAACAAGAAATAGCCTCATCAGACAAGCACAGGGCGGAGCGGAGCGGCAGCTCTGGGCTTGTCTGCCTGCGTAGCAGGCTATTAACTTGATTAAGTGAATACAACTTTCCATAACATAAGTATCCCAATACTGATGTTATTAAGGAGGCGACAAAATGAAGGTTAAGAAAATTGATGATTTTCCAATATACAAAGGTGCTAATGTTCAACTGAAAAAGACAGGAAATATACAAACGATAAGATATATGCAGAAAAAAGCTAAGACAAATATCAAGAAAATAGACAAACATAATTACGTTGACCTATCGACAGGAGAATTGAAAGGATTTGCCAACAAAGCAACAACAAGAGCAGATAATCAAGAGAGTGCAAAACACACATTCCAAAAATTAAGAGATATCATAAATGCAAATATTACACGTCCTAGAAAATGCAAATTTTTAACACTTACATATCAAGAGAATATGACTGATGAGAAAAGATTAACACGAGACTTAACGAACTTTTATAAACGATTTAAAACGTACTGCAAGAACCAGAAGATAGAATATCCTGAATATATTTCAGTAATCGAACCACAAGGCAGAGGTGCTTTTCACGCACATATAATACTTGTGTATCAGAAAGAAGCACCGTTCTTACCCAATAACGATATATGCCAACTTTGGCGGCAGGGATTTACTGAAACGAAGGCTGTTAAAGGAGTTGTAAATAACGTGGGTGTATATCTCACCGCTTACTTTACTGATTTACCATTTGACGAAGTGCAAGATATACGAATGTTAGACCACGCTAAAGGTTCAGACCTCAAGACCGTTAAAACTACTGACGAGAACGGAAACAAGCTGCCAAAAGCGATAGTCAAGGGTCTGCGGTTGACAATGTACCCTGCTGGTATGCAGATATTCAGGTGCAGCAAGGGCATTAAAAAGCCCGAAATAACCGAATGTACCTATGCAGAGGCTCGGCAGTCTGTGGGAAACAGTAGGCTGACTTACACGAGTTGCAAAGAGCTTATTTCAAGCGAGACACAGCAGACCGTCAACAAAATCAAGTATGAGCATTACAACTCATATGTGCCGCCGAAAAAAAGGCAAAATAAAAATAGCCGTGTAGCTCAATACTGCACGGCTTTTATTATTAACTACATCTGGTTGGTGACTTCCAGTTCTTATCAGAGTACACATATACGTCTTACCTGTTGCGGCTGCACCTCTAACTACATTTATTCTACCCCTAAGCTGTATGTCAAAGGTTACTACTTCTGCTGATGATACTATCAGATGCCTCGTTTTCTTATCGTAACTTATCATACTTTCAAATCCTCTCTTTAAAGAAAAGAGAGCGAACTCTTTGAAAGAAATCGCTCTCATTGTTGATACATTTAATCTGAGGTAGGTAGGCTAACTCATAGGGAAATTAAAGAGTTGCTATCGAGCCATCAGGATAAACCATGTAAGGATACTCGTACCCTAAACCGAATGGGTCACCCCACATCTGAGTACCGTCACTAGCACTCCAACCATTCGGTGTCTTATCGCCATCTATAGTACCCTGATGATGCCCATTCTCATCGTCCCAAGTCCAAACATTACCACCGCCAGAGCCTCCGCCGTTGTTATTGGAGCTACCTCCGCCATTGTTGTTGCTAGAGCCTCCACCATTGTTATTGGAGTTACCACCGTTGCCTCCATTATTATTGGAGTTGCCTCCGTTACCACCATTGTTGTTGTTAGAACCACCGTTGCCTCCGTTGCTCCAGTTGTCATTGTTATTGGAGTTGCCACCATTATTGTTGCTGTAGTTATCTCCGCCATTGTTATAATTGTTATTATTGTCAGAGGTCTCCTCGACCTTCTTGTCATTCTTCTTTTCCTCTGGCTTTTTCTTGATGACGAGCTTTGATGTAGCAGTCACTTCATTGCCACTGCTGTCCTTAGCCTTGTAAGTGATAGTGTATTCGCCTGCCTTGTAATCGGACTTCTTTGCCTTGCCGTCAAGCTCCGCTGTGAACTCTACGCTCTCATCGTAGTTATCCTTCACGGATACCCCTTTCTTGAAATCAGGGAGCTTACCGCCCTCCGTAATTTCATACTTCTCCTTGATACCCGTGAATTTAGGTTTCTCACTGTCTACTACCGTTACCGTGATGTTCCAGAGTTCCTCCTCACCTGTGGCAAGCTTGATGTTAAGTGAAATGCTCTGTACGCCCAACTTGTCAAGTGCGATCTTCTCTTCGCCGCTGGCAAATGCAGCTGTGTCTATCTTATCATCGCTCAGTTTAGCAGCAAGTTCAGCTGCGGTCATTTCGCTGCCTGTCTCAAGCTCACATTCAAACACCTTAGGCTCTTTCACCTCAGCCTCAGAGCTGCTTTCCTCAGCTGCGGAAGATACTGAACTTGTGTCCGCAAGGCTGCTTGTTGTGTCTTTCTTGTCCTCGTCATTTCCGCAAGCGGTAAGAAATACCCCTCCTGCTATCGCCAAAGCTGCTGCCGCAACAATAATGTTTCTCGCCATTTTTGATACCCCTCTTTTAATAGATTTTCCAAATAATTTTACTTCAAGTGCCTTAGGCACGTCAGTTTCATTCTCCATACCCTCAAGACCAGCTCTGAGCCAGAAGAACGGAATGATACATCTGAACTTCTTGTTCTCTTCCTTCTCAAGGCGTTCTATCTCGTCACGCATTTTCTTAGACGCTCTGCTGAGCCTGCTTTTCACAGTACCCAAAGAAACTTCAAGCGTGTCTGCTATCTCCTGCAAACTCATTTCATCGTAATACCTGAGTATCACACACATACGCTGCTCCTCAGGCAGGCTTTCAACTACCCTGCGTACACATTCGATAACGTCCTTGTTTTCAAGCAGCTCGTCAGGAATCTCGCCGTCAACGTCCTCAATCTCGAACTCCTCGCCGTCCTCTGTCATATCTGACAAGTGCATTGGCTTTGCCTTTTTGAGATAGTCACGACAGCGGTTAGCCACTATCTGATTGAACCAAGCAGGGAACTTTTCATCATTCTCTAGCTTATCAAGGCTCGCAAAAGCTTTGATGTAGCTGTCCGAAACAATGTCAAGGCTTTCTTCCTCGTCCTTAGTTATCTTCATTGCCACGAAATATGCGGCACTATTTGTTGCGAGATACAAGCCTTCCTGAGCCTTCTTGTCGCCCTGTCTCGCTTTTTGCACCAACTGTGCAAGTTCTGTCTGAGCCATTATCAACTCTCCCGTCATTCAAAATTCTGTTCCAGAGCATACGCTGTTTTTCGTCTGAAAGTCTGCAATCATCAGCCATTTGAGAAAGAACATCGTGCAAAAATCTGCCTTTCACATATGCCTCCTTTCTGCCCTCTGTCTATAAGACGATTGAAAAGCTGAAAGGTTCCCGATTTTTGAAAAAAATTTTTTATTTTTTTTGCTCAGTCAACATCTTTAAGAATTTAAAATGTTACAGTTATCATAATACACCATTTTTCGGCAAATGTCAACAGAATAGTGGCATCTTCGTACAATGTACCAACATACCACTATAATAAAAAATCAAGTTGGTGTATAATATATAAGAAGAAACTTCGGCAGGGGGTCACTATGGCAGGCAAGATAAAAATAACGCTTGAAGAATACAGACTAGAAAAAGAGATTTCTAAATACAAAATCTGTCAAGCTTGCAACTTGCAGCCCCGACAGTTAAACGCATACTGCAATAATAAAATCAGCAGAGTTGATTTAGATGTTCTGACAAGAATATGTGATTACCTTGAATGTGACCTTTCGGATATCTTGAAATACACCCCTGAGAAGAAGTCCAAAAAAACGGACTAGAAAAAGTGCAACAAAAAGACAACTTTTTGCTTGAAAAATAGATAACGTTATGATATAATATGACACGATATGAAATAAAAAGTCTCTGAAAAACACGAATTTACGAGAGTTACGGCAAGTTATGAAACGTTATGACAAAATACGAAACGTACTTGCGAAAATTGGTAAGGACGAGGTCACCGGTTCAAGCCCGGTTAGCAGCTCCAGCAGGTGCTTGCACCTGCACCCAAATCCGCTATCATTTATGGTGGCGGATTTTTTTGTCGCCGCCCATGGGTACAATACGCTGGGAAGGTACTATGTTCGCCGTGACGGGCATCTCCCGCCACGGCTTTTTTATGTAACAAACCAAGACACCGCTCCTATACTTTGCGCATAAATCGTACAAAGCAGGACGTGTCCCTGCACCCAGATCCGCTATCATTTATGGTAGCGGATTTTTTGTCGCCGCCCATGGGTACGATACCCTACACACAAAAAAACACCGCCCGAACTTCTCGGACGGTGTTATATTTTTATCTCGTATTACAGATTTGTATACTCCATAAGGCTCTTATCCACCTCACGGGCAACATCTCTGCCCTCTCTGATAGCCCATACTACAAGTGACTGTCCTCTGCGCACGTCGCCTGCGGCAAAGACGTTCTTCACGTTTGTCTGATGTGTGCCGTCGGCTGTTGCGATATTCGTTCTGCCGTCTACCTCAACGCCAAAAGCCTTTGTGAGATAGCTTTCAGATCCCAGAAAGCCTGCCGCAATAAGAACAAGCTCGGTTTCTACCTTGTATTCGCTGCCCTCAACAGGCTTCATTATCGTTCTGCCTGACTTAGGGTCCTTCTCAGGGGAGAGCTTTACAAGCACTGCGCCCTTAAGATTGCCCTTTTTGTCTTTGAGAAACTCCTTGACAGTTGTCTGATAAACTCTCGGGTCATGACCGAACACACCGATAGCTTCCTCCTGACCGTAATCTGTCTTGCAGACCATTGGCCACTGTGGCCATGGGTTGTTCTCGGCTCTCGTGTCAGGAAGCTTTGGCATCATTTCAAGCTGCAAAACGCTCTTTGCGCCATGTCTTACGCTTGTACCAACGCAGTCATTTCCTGTATCTCCGCCACCTATTACCATGACGTTCTTGCCCTTTGCGGAAATGTGGTTTTTATCCGTAAGGCCGCCGTTCAGCAGCGCCTTAGTTGTGGATTTCAGAAAATCCACTGCAAAATAGATACCCTTTGCATCTCTGCCCTCGGCTTTGATATCTCTAGGGTTTGAAGCACCACAACAAAGTATTACTCTGTCGAAGTCCTTGAGAAGCTCAGCCGCTGTGATATCCTTGCCCACATTAACGTCTGTGCGGAACTCGATGCCCTCTTCTTTCATTATGTTTATCTTGCGCTCGATTATCTGCTTTTCAAGCTTCATGTTCGGTATGCCGTACATAAGCAGACCGCCCACTCTGTCCTCACGCTCGAAAACTGTTACACTGTGACCTCTCTGATTGAGCTGGTCAGCGGCAGCAAGACCTGACGGGCCTGAGCCTATAACAGCGATAGTCTTTCCTGTTCTTACCTTTGGCACTCTTGCTGAAGCATATCCGCAGGCATAAGCATTTTCGATAATGCCGTATTCGTTAGCCTTTGTGGTAACAGCGTCGCCATTAGCTCCGCAGGTGCAGGCTTTTTCGCAAAGTGCAGGACAAACTCTTGATGTGAACTCAGGAAAATTGTTCGTCATATGAAGTCTGTAATATGCCTGCTCCCAGTTGCCCTTGTATATAAGGTCGTTCCATTCAGGGATAAGATTGTTAAGCGGACAGCCTGAAAATGCGTTGCCTATCTTCATTCCTGCCTGACAGAACGGCACACCGCAGTCCATACATCTTGCTCCCTGCTTCTGCTGCTCCTCCTTTGAAAGAGGAGTGTGAAATTCATTAAAATTCTTTATACGTTCCTCAACGGAGAACGCTGCTGCGTCCTCACGCTTATAGTCCATAAAACCAGTTGGCTTTCCCATATCTCAACTATACTTGCTTTCACGGCAAGTATATCCTCCTTTCGTTTTTAAAAGTACAATATCTCATGTGCGCAGGCTTACTGCTTGCCGTTGATGATCTGATAGAATGCTTCTATCTGCGCCTGATCACTACTCATACCCTTTTCTTCCATTGAAGCTATAGCAGACATCATCTTCTTGTAATCGTGAGGGATTATCTTCTTGAACTTAGGCAGATATTCCTCAAAGTTATCAAGAATACGCTTGCCCTTTTCAGAGCCTGTTGCGTCAACGTGCTGCTGGATAAGGTCTTTGAGCTGAATTATATCGTACTTCTCCTTGACCTCAGAGAAAAGTACCATTTCCTTGTTGAGTCTTGTGTAAAGGTGTCTGTCCTCGTCAAGAACGTAAGCTACACCGCCCGACATACCTGCCGCAAAGTTTTTGCCCGTCTTGCCGATAACTACCACACAGCCGCCTGTCATATACTCACAGCCGTGGTCGCCAACGCCCTCGACAACTGCCACTGCGCCTGAGTTTCTTACGCAGAAACGCTCGCCTGCAACACCGTCGATGAACGCCTTACCGCTTGTTGCGCCGTAAAGTGCAACGTTACCGATAATGATATTGTCCTCGGCTTTGAAAGTGGAATCCTTTGGAGGATAAACAACGAGCTTACCGCCTGAAAGTCCCTTGCCGAAATAATCGTTAGAGTCGCCCACAAGCTCGAGGGTCAAGCCGTTCGGGATAAATGCGCCGAAGCTCTGTCCGCCTGAGCCGTTGCAGACTATCTTGTATGTATCGTCAGCAAGTGTGTTATAATACTTTCTTGTTATCTCTGAACCGAAGATAGTACCGAATGAACGGTCTGTGTTCTTGACATTTACTGTGATAGACTTCTTCTCACCACTCTTAAGGTTTTTCTCAAACTCCTTCATGAGTACCTTTTCATCAAGAGTGTTTTCAAGCTTGAAGTCATACTTGGATTTCTTGTTGTATTCTACCTTTTCTGAAACGTAATCAGAGTTGATGATATTAGAAAGGTCAACTTGTGCCGCAGTGCCTGTGATACCAGCCTTTGGCTTGATAAGGTCAATTCTTCCCACAAGCTCGTCAACTGTTCTTACGCCAAGCTTTGACATATATTCTCTAAGCTCGGAAGCCACGAATATCATAAAATTCATTACATATTCAGGCTTGCCGGGGAACTTCTTTCTAAGCTCCGGGTTCTGTGTTGCAACACCAAATGGGCAAGTATCAAGATTACATACTCTCATCATTGCACAGCCAAGTGTTATCAGCGGAGCGGTAGCAAAGCCGAACTCCTCTGCGCCAAGGATCGCTGCGATAACAACATCACGGCCTGTCATGAGCTTTCCGTCTGTTTCGATAACGACCTTGTTTCTAAGACCGTTCTTGATAAGGGTCTGGTGTGCTTCTGCAAGTCCAAGCTCCCATGGAAGTCCTGCATTGTAGATAGAGTTTCTAGGAGCCGCACCTGTACCGCCGTCATAGCCTGAGATAAGGATAACTCCTGCGCCTGCCTTTGCAACGCCTGCCGCAACTGTACCAACACCGCACTCAGAAACGAGCTTTACAGAAATTCTTGCGTTCTTGTTTGCGTTTTTCAGGTCATAGATAAGCTGAGCCAAGTCCTCGATAGAGTAGATATCGTGGTGTGGCGGAGGTGAGATAAGCGACACGCCAGGTGTGGAGTGTCTTGTTTTAGCTATCCATGGATAAACCTTTTTGCCAGGGAGATGACCGCCCTCGCCAGGCTTTGCGCCCTGTGCCATTTTTATCTGTATCTCATCAGCAGATGTGAGGTATCTTGAAGTTACACCGAAACGTCCCGAAGCCACCTGCTTGATAGCTGAACATCTGTCCTCAGAAGTACCCTTTGTGAGAAGTCTGTCAAGGCTCTCACCGCCCTCGCCTGAGTTTGACTTGCCGTGAAGTCTGTTCATTGCGATAGCAAGTGCTTCATGAGCTTCCTGCGAGATAGAGCCGTATGACATAGCGCCCGTCTTAAATCTTCTTACAATAGAGTCAACGCTCTCAACTTCCTCCAGCGGAACAGGATTCTCAGCAAAGTTGAAATCCATAAGACCTCTGATGTTCACAGGATCCATTTCCTCAGAGATAAGCTTTGAATACTTCTTGTATGTTTCATAGTCACCAGTCCTTGCAGCCTGCTGGAGCAGATAGATAGACTGAGGATTGTAGAGATGCTCCTCCTTACCGCTTCTGAACTTGTGGCTTCCTCTTGATTCAAGCTCTGTGTCTGTGCCAAGTCCAAGAGGGTCAAAGGCTGATGTATGAAGTCTGTCAACGTTCTTTTCAATATCAGAGATAGTGATACCGCCTATTCTGCTGACAGTGCCTGTGAAATACTTGTTTATAACGTCCTGACCGATACCGATAGCCTCGAATATCTGTGAGCCTTGATATGACTGTATAGTAGAGATACCCATTTTTGAAGCTATCTTTACGATACCATGGAGAACAGCCGCATTATAATCGTCAACAGCGGCATAGTAATCCTTGTCGAGAAGGTCGTCAGCAATAAGCTCGTGGATAGTTTCCTGAGCAAGATAAGGGTTGATAGCGGAAGCACCATAGCCAAGCAGTGTTGCAAAGTGATGAACTTCTCTAGGCTCGCCGCTTTCGAGGATAATAGCAAGAGATGTTCTCTTCTTTGTAACAACAAGGTGCTGATGAAGCGCTGATACTGCAAGCAGTGACGGGATAGCAAGGTGGTTCTCATCAACTCCCCTGTCTGAAAGGATAAGGATATTTGCGCCCTCGCTGAACGCCTTGTCTGCTTCTATATAAAGTCTGTTTATAGCCTTTTCAAGTCTTGTGTTCTTATAATAAAGTATAGGGATAACAGCTACCTTAAAGCCAGGAATGTGCATATTCTTTATTTTAAGGATATCTGTTGAGGTAAGGATAGGGTCGTGTATCTTCATTACCTTGCAATTTTCAGGCTTTTCTTCAAGAATGTTGCCGTCCTCACCGATATAGACAGTTGTGGAGGTAACTATTTCCTCTCTGATAGCGTCTATAGGCGGATTTGTTACCTGTGCAAAGAGCTGTTTGAAGTAGTTGAACAGTGGCTGAGGCTCTTTTGAAAGCACCGCAAGCGGGCTGTCTGTACCCATAGCGGCAATAGACTCAGAGCCGTTCTTTGCCATTGGCAGGATAGATGTCATAACGTCCTCATAGGTATAGCCAAAAGCTTTCTGAAGTCTTTGTCTTTCCTCGTAGCCGTGTTCCTCTACCTTGATGTTTGGTATCTTAAGGTCTTTAAGTCTGACAAGGTTGCTGTCAAGCCACTCGCCGTAAGGCTGCTTTGAAGCATAGTATTCCTTAAGCTCGTCATCGTCGATAACTCTGCCCTGAACAGTATCAACAAGAAGCATTTTGCCCGGGCGAAGTCTTTCCTTTTCAACGATATTGTCTGACGGGATAGGAAGTGCGCCAACCTCAGATGAAAGGATAAGATTGCCGTCCTTTGTGATATAATATCTTGACGGACGCAGACCGTTTCTGTCAAGCACTGCACCCATGATATCTCCGTCAGAGAAAAGGATAGAAGCAGGTCCGTCCCATGGTTCCATCATAGTTGCGTAATACTGATAGAAGTCTTTCTTAGCCTGACTCATCGTGCCGTTGTTATCCCATGGCTCAGGGATCGTTATCATGACAGCCAGTGGCAGATCCATTCCGCTCATGACCAAAAATTCAAGTGTGTTGTCGAGCATTGCAGAGTCAGAGCCTTCTGTGTTTACAACAGGTGTGACCTTATCAAGGTCGCCCTTCAAATGCTCAGACTTCATCGTTTCCTCACGAGCGAGCATTTTATCAGCATTGCCTCTGATAGTGTTTATCTCACCGTTGTGAACGATCATTCTGTTAGGATGCGCCCTCTGCCAGCTTGGGTTTGTGTTGGTAGAAAATCTTGAATGTACCATAGCGATAGCAGACTCGTAGTCCTTATCCTGAAGGTCAGGGAAGAACTTTCTGAGATCCTGCACAAGGAACATTCCTTTATATACTATAGTTCTGCTTGAAAGTGATACAACGTAGGTGTCCTCATTTGACTGCTCGAACACACGTCTTGCAACATATAGCTTGCGGTCAAAGTCAAGACCCTTTTTAACGCCCTTTGGACGCTTGATGAAGCACTGCATTATGGCAGGCATACACTGGGCAGCTCTCTTGCCAAGCACCTCAGGCTTTGCAGGAACGACTCTCCAGCCAAGGATCTCCAGACCCTCTTTTTCAGCGATTATCTCAAACATCTTCTTTGCCTGATTTCTCGCAAGCTCGTTCTGTGGGAAGAAGAACATACCAACGGCATAATCTCTCTCCTCGCCAAGCGTGATCCCAAGCTCAGCGGCGGCGATCTTCTTGAAGAATTTATGTGAGATCTGAAGCAGGATACCTACTCCGTCACCTGTTTTGCCCTCTGCGTCCTTACCAGCACGATGCTCAAGCGTTTCAACGATAGTCAGCGCATTTGCAACAGTATCGTGGCTCTTTTTGCCCTTAATGTTCACAACAGCACCTATTCCGCAGTTATCATGCTCGAATTTCGGTGAATACAGGCTTTTTACATTAGTCATATCCTCCATGCGTTCCATTTTTATCACCCTTTCCTGCCAAACTGTAAAAAAATTATAGCTTATCGTTCAGCAACGTATGTTATTTCACGGCTCATAGCCGATTTTTAGCTGTTTTTAACAAAAAATTTGCAGGAAGAAATTAAAATCCTGCAATCCTGCATAAGTGCAAACAAACTCAAAGCATGGTTTTTCGCACAAATGCAAGAAAATAGCCTTTTTCCGTCTTTTCTGACGGCTTAATCATTATAACACACATTACAGCAAAATGCAAGAGTGAATGATAAAACTTGCATAAAATCATTATTAATTTTTAGTTAATCGGTATACATATATAACCTATGATTTCATATCGCTTTCCTAGGTAAACCTCGCAAACTAACGTAACAACGCTCTTTTCAGCTTATTTACAGCCATTTTCAGAGGAGAATCGTACTCTTTGTAAAAATGCTGATAATCCTTAGAATTGTTCCAGTCACCACCCCATTTCCAGCCGTGACGCCTGAAAATGCAATAGCAAAGATCTGTTCTGTCAATCTTGTGATCAAAAGCCTTGTCACGGTCTGCATACTCTGTAGCATTGTCAGGCATGACCTTATTCCCCACTATATAAGGATTTATAAGAGGGTTTATGTCTATCGCCCTTCCGTAGCTGTGAGCCGAAATAATGTTGGTACCAGCCACCACCCTATAGTTGAAGGCAGAGGAATTGTTATCCGCCATTGACCTTTCGTCATCAGCGTCATACTCGTCCACGAGCTTGATTTTTTCTATCTCATAACCGCCCTCGAAAAGCTCATAGAAGATATCTAGGACCTCCTCCGCAAGCTTTTTTGCCACGATAAGCTCCCCCGACTGAACCTTATGCTCAAAGTCATAATATCTCACACGCAGATATGCAAGGTCGCCCAGCTTCACATAGGGGTTTTCCTTATAGGAAACGCCTTTGATACGCTCTATCACCTCGTCTGGAAGCTCCTCAGCCGTAAAGCCCTCTCTGTATAATATCTTTTCCATAAAAAACACTCCTTACAAAAAGCGGTCAAGGCATGATACCTTGACCGTCCTTATTATTTATCCGCAGACTTGTAGTACATAACAACAGGCGTACCGTAAGGCACGTTGTCATAAACATATTTGGCGTCGTCATAGCTCATATTTATACAGCCGTGAGAGCCGTTGTATTTGTATATCTCACCGCCGAAATATCCGCCTCGCCACGTTGAATCGTGAAGACCTATTCCGCAGAGAGAAACGTTGTTCCAGAAGTTGCACTTTGTATCCCACTCGTCGCCGTCGGCATTTGTGTCTTTCATACGCTTGTTGGTCTCCTTTGACCACAGCTTATAAACACCAGGGAGAGTTGTTCTCGCCTTAGATGTGGTCTGACCTGAAACTATATAGGTATCGAGCTTTTTCTTGCCCTTTTCATAATACCACAAGTGCTGGTCGGTAAGGTCTATCTCAATATAAGTGTCGCCTATATCATCGTCCTTGCTTCTCGCAGACTCAACGCCTGTAAAGTCAAAATAACCGGTACTGTAATAGATAGGGTCTACCTTGTCAACGCTCTCGCCCTTTTCAAGCATATCCACAAGATCATCACAAGTCTTTTCCTGATCTATCCACCAGCCGTATTTAGCATCAGAGCTTGTCGGCACGATTATGTCGCCCTGCAAAGTGGCGTGGAATTTTCTCTTAGTATTATATGTATCATACTTCTTTGCGAGCTTTTCCACATACTCCATGGCTTTCTTTCTATCCACAGTGTAGCTTCCGTCATCTTTGAGCTTTATCATCTTCATAAGCTCCTCGCCCGTGAGAGTTTCTGTGGTGTAGTCAAAATCGTATGTGACAGAAAGCTGAAAAACATCATTTCTCTTCTTGCAATCGTCCTCAAGGTCTGCACTCTTCACCTCCGGAAGAGAATAACACCCCGTATCCTTATCAAGCTCAACGCTCAGCTCACCTGTCGCTACGCTTTGCGTAACATAAGCTTCAAGCTTTTTCATATCAGTTATCTTGTTTCCCTGCACCTCAGGGGTGATAACATAAGCCGTCTTGTCCTCGTTAAGACCAAGCTTTGCGTCGGCAGTTTCAACATCGCCCCAATTTGCTTTCTCCACAAGCTTCTGAAGCTTCTCAACATCAAATGTGATGTCCTCATTAAAGCTATAGATGGAGTTCTGTATAAATCCCGAGAACCATGTTTTTCTGTTCACGCTGTCATAGATCTTCTGAAGCTCGTCCTTACCGCTTAGTCTGTAATCAAAATCAGCCGTCTTGAAAACAACAGGCGTGCCGTCGATAGTTTTGACCGTAAGCTCATAAGGCATATCGTTCACCCCGAGCAGATCGCAAGCCTGTTCAAATGTCCTTCCGCCCACGTCAACGCCATTCACTGTTGTGCCGCTCAGAAATCTGTTGCTATAGTAAGCTCTTCCAATGAAATATCCTCCGCCCACAACTATTATGATAGCCGCTGCCGCAGTGCCGCAGATAATGCCGATATTGTTGCGTTTTTTCTTTCTTTTCTTATTCTTTGACGAACCTTTGACAGAGCTGTTTTTCTTCACAGATGTCGCAGGCTTTTTCGTTATCTTTGTGGAATTTTCCGTCATCAATTATCCTCCTGTACAAAATGACGTTCGGCATATGCCGACAATGTATCAAGAATAATTATATCATGCTTTTTTCCTTTTGTCTATAGGATAGGCTGAAAAATTTGTCACAAAAAGAGTGCCGGATATTCTTATTTAATGTACAAATAAACGTACTGCAAAAAAACTACACGCAAACACAGTAAAAAAATATCGGGCAGATAACTCCACCCGATACAATATCAGTCTTTTATATACTTGTTCTTGACCTCGCTGTAGGTCTTGCAGAAGCGGTCATGGGAGATATACGCTCCCCAGCTCATGTTATCGTCCACCTGAGGGTCCATAACATATACCTGACCGTTTATCGTTACCTCCACCCACATATGATAGCCGTAACCGCCTGCCGCCATAGCGGTCTTGCCGTCAACGGTCTTTGCGTCAAAGCCTATATAGTTGAGCATTGCGGCGTAAACGTAAGAATACTCTGTGCAAGTGCCGTAACCGTCCTCAAGAACAGCCTTGACAGGATTTGCCCAGCCGCCGTAATCGTAGACCGTGTTCTTTATAATATAATCGTAGCAAGCCACAGCCTTTTCGTAGTTTGTCATATCATCTGATATTATCTTATTGAGATATTTCAGAAGTATCTTTTCTTCCTTTGCGCTGAGCGTCGCCTTTGGATCAAGCACTGCAGAATTAAGTCGCTGTGCAGGGGTCTTGCCGTTGTCGACAACAGGCGCAGTGGTTGTAGTTGTAACAGGCTTTTTAGTTGTTGTCACCTTAGTGGTGGTGGTCTTTTTCTTGGTAGTAGTCACCGCAGGCGTTGTGGTCGTAACAGGGGCAGTTGTTGTCTTTGCAGTGGTAGTAGTTTTTGCAGTAGTAGTTTTCACTGTTGTAGTCTTTTTTGTAACCTTTGAGGCAACAGTATCGCTGTCAGTAGTGCTGACAGGGGCGGAAGTAACAGCAGAAACCTTTGTTTCAGACTTTGAAGCCTGCTGAGTTTTCTTTGTTACAAGGCTTACTGATATGCTAAGCTTTGTGTCAGCGGAAGTCACGCTCTGCACTGCGGTCACTGACGCTGGCTTCTGTGATATTACAGAGGTCGTTACGCTCTCTGATCTCAAAGCTGTTTCGAAAGCTGACTTTGTTGTTTCGCTTTTTGCAGTTTTTACAGCCTTAACAGCCTCGGTCTGAGAATTTTTCGCAGTTTCCTTGACGGCTGATGTTGTAAGAACAGTTGTGATATCCCCGATCTGCTCAGATGTTTCCTTGTCAGAAACAGCAGAAATGACCTTTGCATTTTCAGGCGGCATGACCGCACATGGCTGGATAACGTTTTTATCAAGTGTCGCAAAAGTCACAGCAGATACTGTCACAACTCCGCAGGCAGAAAGCACAGCCACACAGCGGGATATCCCCGACTTCAAATAACCCAATTCAGAACGCTCCTTTCAAATGTGATAAACTACACCATATTATAATGAATAAGGTTACAAAAGTCAAGGGGCATTGTAATCAAATTGTAATTTTCAAGCCGTTTTTCCGCTCGTTTATGAAGTTTATATGAACGTCAAGTTACAACCATTGTACATTTTATATCCCAAGAACGACAATAAGGGTTCTATTTTTATCACTTTTAACAAATTTCGCAAAACTTTTATTAATAATACCGAAAAACGGACACCTGCGTTACAAAAGCCCATATTTTCCACAATATTTTACATATCTATCCACAAAATTACCCACGCAAAAAAAAGAACGCAGACACAAGCCAGCGTTCTCTTTTTTGAAGTATATGACTGTCTCTTATACACATCTGACGCTG
>ENA-OZEV01000302-OZEV01000302.1-human-gut-metagenome-genome-assembly--contig:-NODE-302-length-19086-cov-10.737271_pt1 | contig 19086 bp, 10 predicted proteins | sample MGYA00244613_ERZ653624 | MGnify/ENA primary metagenome ERZ653624 (study PRJEB26926, sample SAMN06164936) | human gut metagenome | biome: ENVO:00009003; feature: ENVO:2100002; material: ENVO:00002003...
TGGTGCTGGTGAACGGCACGGACATCTGGACGGAATACGGCGTGTTCCTGGTGGAGGACCGGCGCGGTGGCATGGATAACCTCTCGGCGATCCTGACCCCGAGCAAGACGAAGAAGGAGACGGCCGTGGACATACGGGAGGAGGACGGGGAGAAATACAGTGCGGTCCTTACCCCGAGGAACGAGGCGCGTGACGTGACGCTGCACTTTGCCCTGTATAACAAGACAAAGGAGGGATGGCTGCGGAAATACTTCGCGTTCATCAATTTTCTGAAAAAAGGGAAGGACGGGTGGCTCGACATCGCGTTTCCCCAGCTTGATCTGACCCTGCACGTGAAATACACGGACAGTCCGAAGTTCACCCCGCTGACCTATTTGTGGAAGGAAGGGGTCCACGCCGGGAAATTCAAGGTGAAGTTCCGCGAGCCGGTACCGATTATATAACCATTCAAAGACGATTCGAATATGCTTCTAACGATATACGATAAAGCCGGGGCCAAGCGTGCGGACGTGGCTGCAAGTGACAGTTCGACGCAGAGCAAGGAGGTGCAGGGCGACAACGTGCTGGCGCTCTCCTTCACGCATTATGCCCATATCCCCCTTGATGTAGGCGACTTCACGGACTACATGGGCGAGCGGTACTGGCTGACGGAGCGGTACACCCCGAAAGAGAAAAGCGGGAGCGAGTGGGAGTATAACCTGAAGCTGTACGGTATCGAGAGCCTGATCAGGCGTTTTCTCGTGCTGGAGACAACGGACGGCGACACCAATCCCCTGTTTACATTGACGGCCACGCCGCGGGACCATGTGGCGATGGTGGTGAAGGCCATCAACGACGGCATGGGTAACATTACCGACTGGAAGGTGGGGCAGGTGGACGGTACCGATCTTATCGTGATCGACTATGAGGGCATGTACTGCGACCAGGCTTTGAAGGAGATCGCCGGCAAGGTGGGAGGCAAGGCCGAGTGGTGGGTCGAGGGGCAGACGGTAAACGTGTGCCGTTGCGAACACGGTGAGGAGATCACGTTGGGATACGGCAAGGGGCTGACCTCCCTGGAGCGGGATACGAGCAATACGGCGAAGTTCTACACACGCCTTTTCCCGATCGGCAGCAGCCGGAACATCGACGCCGAGAAGTACGGCAGCCCCCGTCTGATGCTCCCCGGAAAAAAGAAGTACGTGGAGGTGGGCGTGGACGAGTACGGTATCTATGACCACTACGAACAGGCCGCCTTCAGCGATATCTATCCCCGGCGGGTGGGAACGGTAAGCAGTGTCCGCAGTGAGGAGGTGACGGACGAGGAAGGTAAGGCCTTTACCGTCTATTACTTCAAGGACGGCGGGATGGATTTCGATCCTAACGATTATGAGTTGGCCGGTGAGACGAAACGCGTCTCCTTCCAGAGCGGTGACCTTTCCGGGCTGGGAGAGGGGGACGACCATTATTTCGAGGTGAATTTCGATAGCGCCACCCGTGAGTTTGAGATCATCACGATCTGGCCTTACGGTGATGATACGCAGCTTCCGGGCGGCAAGCTCGTCCCGAAGGCCGGGGACACCTATGTCCTTTGGAACATCCGGATGCCGGATAAGTATTACCGGCTGGCAGAGGAGGAATTTGCGACTGCGGTGGACGAATACAACAAGGACCACTGGCTGGATATCGCCGCTTACAAGGCTCCGACCGATCATGTGTGGATCGAGCAGCAGGAAGTCGATTTGTTTGTCGGCCGGCGTGTGCGTTTGGAGAGTGCCGAGTATTTCCCAAAGGACGGCTACCGCAGGAGCCGCATTACGAAGATCACCCGTAAGGTAAACCTTCCCGGGGAGATGGACCTGGAGATCAGCGACGCCCTGCAGGTATCGAAATTTGACAGGGTAAACGACAGTATAGGGGAATTGAAAAGCTATACGAAAGCCAAGGCCGAAAGTTCCGGGCTTCCCGATATTATCCGGAGCTTCGATAATACGCTGCCGACCGACAACAACCTTTTCTCGGCAAAAAGAAGCCAAAGGGAATTCCTGAGTAAACGCCATCGGGATACCGCTGCCGAGGTGATCGGTTTTCTGAAAGGGGCTTATTTTGGGGATTACAAAGCCGGTGAATCCGGAGGCAATGTTGACGGCGACGGGAACGCCGAGTTTCTGACGGCTGTTATCCGGGAATTGCTCCGCAGTACCCGTTTCGTGGACGGCATGTTCGGCGAGGGTTGGCAGATATGGATAGATAAAATAACGGGGCTGAGTAATCTCACGATAGACAAGGCGACCATCCGGCAGACGTTGGTGGCTCTGGAGCTGCTCATAGAAACGGTACGCAGCGTAAGGGGGCAGCTGGTTGTCTCCGCCGCCAACGGTAAGATCAAGACCGTGACCAAGGAGGGCAACAATTACCGCATCTCCTTTGAGCAAGAGAACACGTTCGTGGCGCACGACCTGATGCGCTGTGCCGTTTTTACGGGGGCGGAGATTCGGGGTTACTGGGTGGAAGTGTCGGAAGGCGATGCGGAAGGGATAACGGTACCCCAGAGGGAGTTTGGTGGGACGGAACCGAAGGCGGGCGATGAGTGTGTACTTATGGGTAACACGGAAAACCCGCTCCGGCAGAACCTGATCAGCATAGCAGCTACCGAGGACGGCCAGCCACGTGTTGACATACTGGATGGCGTGATGGCGAAAAACTTCAACGGCTGTTTGCGCTGCCGGGTGGGTAATCTTGACGGTATCAAGGACAGTGCTTTCCCGGCGAATAGCCAACCACACGGGAACGGTCTCTATGGCGACAACGTATATTTGAAAGGTACGTTCGTCCTCATGACCGGCGAGGATATCCTGACGAAATTTGAAATTACGGAGGGTAAGATACAATCAGCCGTGGAGGGTCTGCGCGACGAGGTGAGGGAGGAGCAGAGCTTTTTCGATAACACCACGTTTACCGAGGGGATGAGTAAATGGATAAGCGGGTACAAGGCCGCGTTCCTGACTTTCGGCGGCAAGTGGATTCTTGCCGGTAACAAACTGTTAGTATCGAGCGAGAACGGCAACGTGGAGGTCGTAAAGACCGGCAAGGTTCCTTACGTCAGGATAACGAACAGTTATATCATGCAGAAGAACGGGGATTTCCGCACGATTCCCGATTTCAAGGAGTTGAACGGGGACGGGCTTCGCATTCCGGGCTATGTCTACCTGTCCTTCCATTACAAGGTGATCGAGGCCGGACACCTGCGTATCGAGTTTGTCAATTCCAACAAGAACGGATACGAGAATTTCAACATGTTCGCTTACGACGGTGATTTGCCGGTCGGTGGGGAGAAGGTATTCAACCATTCCGGGCTGTGGAACGGGACCGGTGACTTCAAGCTGTCGTTCACGGGTGTTATCCAAGTGTCCTTGTTGGTGTTCTCGACAGACCGGACGGATGCCCTGGCGTATAAGTATGCCACGTTCTTCGACCAGTCGGAGAAGATGATCCGAATCGCGGCGGCGAATTTCGATAAGGACGGCAATGTGCTGGAGGCATCCTCCATTATCACGACGGCCAAATATAACAGGCTGATTTCTGTCCATTTCGATGAGAACGGGGAATTGCGGAATAAATCCGGGTTGGTGACTACCGCCAATTTTTCCAAGCTGTTCGCTGAGGGCGTTACAAGCAACGGGCTTGTAAAGAAGGCGGAACTGAATGTCTATGTCAAGCGTGACGAGTTCGGCAATCTTGTTTCCGGTGTCACCATTAAAGCCGACCAAATCAAACTGGAGGGGCTTGTTACGGCTAACGGCTATTTCAAGGTCCTCACGGACGGGAGTATCGAGACCCGGAACGCGAACATCAGCGGTACTGTCAAGGCGAGCGGCGGTAAGATTGGCGGCTTTACCATCGATTCCGGCCGTCTGTATTGGAAGAGCCGCGATTATTTCGGAAACGATTCCCGGAGTTTGAAACTGGGAGTCTCGAGTTCCTCGACGGAGGGGATCGTGGACGTGGCCTTCAATGGCGCTACCAGTGGGCGGTTTGGCGTAAAATCAGTCGGGGCGACATCCGGTGGGGCCGCTATATACGCATCGATAGGCTCCTTAACCTACCCGGCCAGCGGTATGACCTATGCCGGGTTCTTTGTGGGTCCGGTAGATGTAAGGGATACCGGTAGCGGATTGACAAGTGATGTTTGTGCGTCGAAAGGGTTCCGGTACATCAAGAGCCGCAATTCCGACGGTACATACGTGTATAACGAGGGTGTGAACTGGGGGGATGGTGCCGCCCAGAATCCCGACCTTGACAAAATAAGACTTATCGTGAGGGGCGGCATCATAGTCGGCTATACAGGGGAATAAACATTTAAAACCAAAGAGATATGAAAGTTGACTTAAACAGGAGATTCAGGGGCTTTGACGGGAACGAGCTTGGCGGCGACAACATCGCCACCGCCGTAGCGGAGGCCCTGTTCAATTACGGAAAAGACAAACCGGTAGGCCGTGATGAGAAGTTCAAGGCTTACGTCCTGTGCCAGCGTATCATCCAGGGCGGTGGAATCCTGGAGATCACCACCGAGGAGGGTACGCTTATCAAGGAGGTATGTGGCGAGAGCCTGACGGCCGGCGGTTACGGCCAAGTTTATGAACTGATAGAGGGAGGGGTTTGATATGGCACTGACAGAATCGGATATCGCCCAGGTTTTGGAGGCGGTCAAGGCGGAATCGAAGAGTGTCGAATCCCTTGAGACGGTCGGCTCGCTGAGCGGGGTCAAATCCCTGCCGGGACAGAAAGGTGACAAACTGGTGAACGTCCCGATCACCTTATTGAGCAAGCCAGCCGATGACGCGGCGGCCCGGGCGATCAAGGCCGCTGAAAGGGTGGAGGGATTGGCTCCCGAAATGGAAGCGGCCACCCAGGAGACAAAAAAGGCCATTCAGACGGCGGGTGAATCGGCGGCAAAGGCGGAGGCGGCCGCGAAGAAGGCCGAGGATGCGATAGCCCAAGGCTACAAACATAAGGAGATGAGTGAGGAGGAGTTTGAAAGTCTCCCGGAAAAGGACGGCAAGACCATTTACCTGATTTACGAGGAGGAATAGGTATGATAAGTGTTGGAAACAAAGAGGTGACAGCCATCCGTGTAGGCGAACGGGTGGTGGCGACGGTCTATATAGGGGCCAGGCTGGTTTGGCAAGCCATCCGGAGCTGTTTCGGCGCGGGCTTTTGGCGCGGTGACAAACCCTGGAGCCGAACGGATGGCTGGAAACGGATGAAATAACTTTTAAAGAATAACGATATGGCGAAAAAAGTGTATGACGAGGACGGTCTGGATATGCAGAAGACCGATTGGTCCGGTGACGAATCCACGGGTAATCTTCCGGTGAGCGGCCGGTTGGTGGAGAACTATATCAAAAGTATTGATGACAAGGCCACCCCTACGGAGGAGCTGGCCGCCGGTGAGACGAAAGCCCCCACGAGCGGCGCGGTGTTCGCCTCGCTGGTGGGCACCGTGACGAATATCGACGTGACGGACAGCGAGGACGGCACTCAGTACGTGATGACAGTCACGCAGAAGGATGGCGAAGGCGGGGAAAGCGACAGGGAGGTACGCTTTTCCAAGTATAGCGACGATGACAAGGTGGTGGTGAATATAGACCTGACCGATGCTTCGGGTTCCTCCTTGCCCGCTTCCCAGTATTTGTCGTTGGGTACCGGTTTCGTGGTGAGATATGCCGTTGGCGTGGGCACGGCCGGTGGCGGCGAGGTGAGTGGCTACAGCGACCTGAAGGCCAAGGTGGTCGTAAAACGTGGCTCCACGGTCCTTTCAGAATTCCAGGATGCGGAGTTTGTCGGCGTTACGGCCGGTCAGAGCTATACTTTTGACGCGTCGCCTTACCTGAAGGATGCCACGACCTACACCGTGCAGGTGGAGGCGCAGGCCGGTTATGATGGCGGTACGCTGATGAAAACCGCTACCGCCAGGGTGACGATGGTGGCTATGGAACTAAGTACCACTTATTCGGTTGGGAACGGACTTGCTGACGGGGGATACCGGAACGACGTGAACATCCCATTTACAGCTAAGGGAACGAGTGGCGAGAAGAACATCTACTACCGTATCAACGGCGGGCAGCCCTATACGCTTGGCCTGTCAGCCGGTTCCGGTGTCCAGCAGAAGAACGTCACCGTTGCGCTGAGTGAAATGCGGGAGGGCATGAACGTGGTGGAAGCCTATGCGCTGCACGAGAACTCCGGCGTGGTGAGCGAGATACACTACCTGACCCTGCTGAAAGCCGGGGAAGGTGTGACGGCCTATGCCGGCATGATGTTCAACCACCGGGCGGCAGGGTTCCAGCGTGACTGGAAGCACCCCGTACTGGAGGCAGAGCAGTTCACGGCGTGGAACTTCACGTATGCCGGCTATGACAGGGATGCGTACACGGCCCGTGTGAAAGTGACCAGCCGGGGCAGTGTGGTGAAGGAAGACCTGCTGCAGCGCGGTGAGACCGGCAGCTACGGGCGTACGAACGTGAACGTGGAACCGCTGGATTACCGTGTGTCGTGCGGTGATGCCGTGCTTGAGGTGCAGGTGAACACCACATCGCACCCCGACATTGAAGCCACGCTGGCACCGGATGCCGTGTGCACGTTCGATGCCTTCGGGCGAAGCAACACGGAAAACAACCCGGAAAGCTGGGTGAGCGGGGACAAACGGATGGAATTCCGTGATGTGCTGTGGAGCGTGAACGAATACGGCGCAGGAAGCGGCTGGCACAAGGACCGCCTGCTGCTGGCCGGCGGTGCGGGCATGACACTGACGGCAGACGGCGGTTATCGCCCGTTCAACGAGGCGGACAAGCCCGAGGGTTTTGCCATCCGCGACGTGGGCATGACGTTGGAGATAGAATACAGCACGGCCAACGTGACTGACACCGACGCGGAGCTGATCACCTGTCTGGGCACCCTGCAAAACGGCAACCGTTACGGGCTGGTGGTGACCCCGGAGGAGGCGAAGTTCCTTACCGGCGTGGTGACGGAGGCGATGGATGCCGGTCAGGTCCTGCGCTATGAGGACTCGGTGGGTACGAAGTTTGAACCCGGTAAGAATATCCGCATCACTTACGTGTTCTATCCGGACGTGGAGACCAACGAGCAGCGGACGCTGATCGGCTTCTATGTGAACGGGGAGGAGTCGGCCGCCTCGAAGTGGCTGGACAAGGTGAACTTCGACATCCGGAGCCAGCTGGAGTTTAAATCGGAGGGGGCTGACCTGAACGTGAAGAGCGTGCGCATCTATAACAAGGCGCTGACTTCGGACGAGGTGCTTAACAACTACATCGTGGACCGCAACCATCTGGAGGATGCCGACGGGGAACCGGGCGTGCGTTCGCTGGATGAGGACAACCGCGTGCTGAACGAGGGGGACACGGTGAGCATGGAGAAGCTGATGGGACTGATGAAGAAGCGGCGGAACTCGATCCTGGTACTGATAGGCACGGGCAGCGTGGGCAGTGAGGTGCCAAGCGAGAGCGACACGCTGAACGTGATGGATGCGCTGGCCCAGCTGAACAACAAGAAGGCCAACAAGCTGTGCCGGGAAGTTAGATTCTACAACGGTGAGAACCGGGCGCTGGACTGGATAGCCCGTGACATTTATCTGCGTATCCAGGGTACCAGTTCGGTGAACTATGCCCGCAAGAACCTGCGCTTCTACTTCCAGAAGACAGCCAGCGGTTACACGGCACGGATGAGCTACGGCGAGATAGACGGTAACGGGCAGCAGAGCAACCCGACAGCTACGGAGGGTAAGAAGAACCTGTTCCGACTGCGGGACAACTCGGTGGGGGCGAAACTCGCCTGTGCGAAGTGTGACTTTTCGGACTCCTCCATGACCACCAACACCGGTGGCGCGAAGTTCATCCATGACGGCATGAAGGAAATGGGTATCCTGACCCCTGCCCAGCAGTATGCCGCCGACCATGCGGATACGTGCAAGGAAGACATACGCTCGGCCATTGACGGCTTGCCCTGTGACCTGTTTGTGGCAAAGAGTGTGGATGAGGATCTGACCTACTACGGCCAGTACAACATGAACAACGAGAAGAGCGACAGCTACCCGATATTCGGCCAGGACAAGACCATCGGCGAAGAACAGTGGGGGACCGGTGATACGCTGAACTACCTGCAGGCGAACGGCGACCGGCCGAAGGAATACCTGCCCATCTGCATCGAGACGTTGAACAACTCGAACGACCTGTGCCTGTTCCGCTGGCTGCCGTCCACGGAGCCCGACCATACGGACTTCATGGATTTCAACTTTGACGGCGGTTTCGAGTTCAACCATCCGAAAGACGTGTTCTGGAACGATGGCGGAGGTGATGCCGAAGAAGAACCGAACATCAAGGAACACCTGGGCACCGGTGACAAGTACGACAAGATGTACAAGGCGCTTGACCGCATGATGAGTTTCCTTTATAAATGCGTGAAGGAAACGCCTGCCGGCAAGAATCTGGCCTATAACAAGGAGACGCACACCTTTGACGGGGTGGACTATGAGGATGACGGCAACAAGTTCCCGACGGCCAAATGGGTGAGCCCGACCTTCAAGGCGGAAGCCGGGAAGTATTTCAACCTTCCCAACCTGGCCGCCTACTACCTGTATGTACAGTTCAACCTGGGTGTGGACCAGCTGGCGAAAAATATGCTGGTGCGGACATGGGACGGCGTGATGTGGTGGATAACCTATTACGACGGTGACTGCCAGCTGGGTTCGGACAACAAGTCGTTCCTGACCGGGAAGTATGACGACAACCGGCAGACGAAGCGAGACGGGGCCTATGTGATGCAGGGACACAACAGCTGGCTGTGGAACCTGATACTGGGCAATATGGGCAATCTGCTGGAGGAAGTGATGACCAGGGGTGTGAACGGCGGTACCAGCTTCATGAGTGCCTTCAGCATCCAGAAGGCCGTTGACCATTTCGACACCGAGCAGATGAAGAAGTGGTGCAGCCGGCTGTACAACAAATCAGGCATCTTCAAGTATGTGTATCCGTTCCTGAACGAGATGCCGGTGGGGGCTGACGGTGCCAAACAGACGTATCCGCAGATCTACGGTCTGAAGGGTTCGTTGAAAGCTCACCGTAACTATTTCATCCAGCGCAGGTATGACCTGAAGCAGGTGGAGTACGGTTATGTCTCTACGCTGGGCGCCCAGTTCTACCAGAGTACGGCATCGCTGGACAAGGCATACAAACTGAAGCCGATGCAGTACCGGCTGACCATCCCGTACCGTGTGCAGCTTTCCACCAGCAACGGCGTGCAGGCCGACAGCGGCGTGGTGGATGCGGACGTGCTCCACTCCCTGCAGCTGACCCGTGCCTTCGGTGAGAACGACCCGCTGAAGATTATCGGCGCGGCCAAAGTCAAGGAGCTGGTGTGGCATGAGGACGCGTTCGCCATCGGATTCAATTTCGGCTTGCTTACCTCATTGGTTAAACTTGACATGAGCGTGGAGAAAGCCAGCGGTTATCGTAACGGTTCATTCATGGCCTCGACGAACGGCATGCTTCTTCTGGAAGAGCTTAATATGCGCAACAACCTGCTGGCACGGAATGGCGATAACGGCAACGTGACGACCTTGGACTTGAGCTGGCAGGGACGGTTGAAGAAGCTGGACGTGAGAGGCACGGGGCTTACCCGCGTGAAACTTGCCACCGGTGCGCCTGTTGTGCAGTTATGCTTGCCGGAAACGATAGAGGAACTGTTTCTGGAATATCTTCCCAGGTTGGCAGAGAGCGGATTGGTACTGGATGGCATCGGTAACGTGCGAGGCTACCGGTTCATGGGTTGTCCGGGCATTGACGGGTTTGCCATGCTGGAACGTCTTCATCAGGCCAAGTTGAACGGTAGCGGTAAACTGGAGCGTTTTGTCCTTGACATCGATATGGAGGATGACGGCAGGCTGCTCGGGAAATACTACGATTATGGTACCTATACCTCCACCGGAGCGATAGACAACCGTCATTCCGGATTGCGTGGCAGGCTCTGCCTGACAAAGTACATGGATGACGAACAGGCCGACCGGTATCGTGAGCGGTATCCGGAACTGGAGATCGTACAACCGGCCTACAGCATCATCGAGTCGGACGAAAGCGCTCCGGACGATGCCAACATTTCCAACCCGGACAACGAGACCGGTTATAAGTATGGCAATACTTACGTCATGAATGCCCACGTGGCGGCGATCCTCAAGAAGCGCCACCGTGTGCTTGCCAAGGTGACGAAAAAGCCCACGAGCCGTAAAGTGGAGATGGCGGGCCAGACGGTTGACGTGAACAATCCGGACGGCGAGATGACCTATTGTCCGTTGGATGATACCAGCAGTAATAAATACTACGATGGCAGCGCAGCCAAACTTGACAGCAGCGAGGGCGACTGGATGATGTACGAACCGTTCTTTTGGTCGAAAGGTGTCAATGACTACCTGAACGAGAAATATTACAGCTGTTACAGTTCCAACGGCCCTGACGATATGCCTCCTGTTCCGGATGTGACGGTGCTGACGTTGGACGACATCAAAGACACGCAGGGCGGTTTCCTTACAGAGCGCAAACTTTTGAGTGGCAAACCCACGTTGAAGGATTCTTATAGCACGGACAAGACCTATTCAGTCTGCAAGGTGGATGTACAAGGCTATAAGCGTGTACGTTTTCCGAGTGTTCCCGGTACGGGTTTGGTCGGCAGTCTATTTGTTGACGGCTCCGGAAACGTGGTCAAAACCATCGTGGTCTCTACGATCGGTCTGAAGTTCGAGGCCGGCATGTACTTGATATCGGATGTTCCGGAGGACGCCACGGCCTTGCACTTCTCGATCCTGAACACGGCCGAGTTTGACAAGGTGGTTCTTTCCAACTCCGACAAGATCGAGGATATGGAGCCCGATTGGGTGGCCAACGAGGAACATCTTTGCGCGGTAGTAGGCAGTAGCGTGGTAGGTAGCAAGTTGCGTTCATGCATAACAGGTAATTCCACGACGGCCAGCATGAACTGGATCGACTTTCATTATTACTCGGTTCAGCGCGGTATGCAACAGATAGACGCGTTGATGCACTCCCGTATAGCGAACTTGTTTTACGCAAGATATGGCCGTCGTGACAGCCAGGAACAGTGCGGAGGCGGTCAGCATACGAGCAATCGTATCACGGGCGGTACAGCCGGTTATGGTATGCAGGATACGATCGGTTATGACGAAGCGTATAAAATAAACGACAAGATCACGAATTCCATCGTGGACGGTTCTATCCACCAGTACGCTTGGTATCGTGGCCAGGACGAGTATGGTTCTCCGACCGTGACTCAGGTAAACAATATCAGTTGTCTGGGCTATGAGGACATCTACGGCCATAAGTACGAGATGATGGACGGTGTTGATTTACCCAACGATAGTGGCAACCAAGGTAAATGGCGTATTTGGATGCCGGACGGCACGGTGCGTTGGGTGAAGGGTAAAACGATCAGTGACCAGTGGATAACAGGTGTTGCCCATGGTAAATACATGGATATCGTACCGGTAGGAACAGCTAACGGCTCGTCCAGTACATATTATTGCGATAAATATTGGATAAGTACCGCAGCCTTCCGTGTGGTCTATCGCGGGTACAACCATGCGAATGCGAATGGCGGTGTGTCGAATGCGAATGCGAATAACGATGCTTCGAATACGAATGCGAATATCGGCTCGCGTCTGGCCTTCCGCGGCAAACTCGTTCGGGCGGAAAGCGTGGAAGCGTATAAAGCGATTCGCGAAGTGTTGTAAGCGCAAAGCGCCAAAGCGTGGAGCGAAGCGACTAAAACGAAAGAACGGTGTTCGGATGGTTTCCGAACACCGTTCGTGTTATTATAAATACCGGCGTAAGCCGGTCGAAAATGTTTTAAGAAAATGAAATTTGATAGTGCTTTAGTATGTGTGAGAGAGTGCACAACACACCAATTTATACTATACAAATGTAGCGATTTTTGGCGAGATTACCAAATTTCTTAGTAATAATTAGAAGTGAGAAATTAAGCGGAAAAGGGCAGGGTAGGGGGTGTTTAGGGGTGCGAAAAAAAGAACGTTTCGTTTTGGGAAAAAGAACGTTTCGTTCCCAAAAGTCGAAACATTTCGTTTTGCGGATTATACTTGCGTTGTGCACTGGGCAGTTTGGCAATGCGGGCGATATCCCTGACCTCATTCTTCATCAGACCTCCCAAAGGGAACATCAGTTTTGAAATTTGCAGATAATCTATTTGTGCCAGGAAATCTGTTTGGTCCTTGACGGGGTCTTGTGCGGTTCCCAGCCATATTTTCCCGTCTTTTTCAAGAATACTGGCGTAATGTCCGGTAGCTGTCTTGTCATATAAATGCCCTGCTTCCTGCTCAAAACATCCGAATTTGATGAGCTTGTTGCACATTACATCCGGGTTGGGAGTAAGACCGCGTTTCACTTTATCGATGGCGTATGCCACTACATTATCCCAGTACTGTCGGTGCAGGTCAATGATATTCAGGCTCAGACCGTATTTGCGGGCGGTGGCGGTACATAGTTCAATGTCCTCTTCTGCCGTGCAGGTGAGATCTTCGTCACCGTCCATTCCGATTTTAATATAGAAAAGATCCGGTTTGTATCCTTGTTCGCAGAGGAGATGTACGACAACCGCGCTGTCTACTCCTCCTGAAATTAATGCAGCTATGTTCATCTCATTTTATGATAATGGGTATTCTTCAAAAGCATAAAGCACGGTAGACAAATATCGTTCCCCCGTATCGGGCAAGATCACTACAATTTGTTTTCCTTCATTTTCGGGGAGTTTGGCCAGTTCCAATGCGGCATAGGCGGCTGCTCCCGAAGATATTCCGACCAATAACCCTTCCGTCAGAGAGAGTTCGCGTCCTGTGCGGATGGCGTCATCGTCTTTCACCCGGATTATCTTGTCTACTAATTTTTCATTGTAGGTATGAGGGATAAATCCGGCTCCGATACCTTGTATCTTGTGCAGTCCCGGATTTCCTCCCGAAAGGACGGGGGAGTTATCCGGCTCTACAGCTACAATCTGTATATGGGGATTCTGTTTTTTTAATCCTTCCGCTACTCCGCTTAAAGTGCCGCCTGTACCGACTCCGGCAACAAAGATGTCTACCTTTCCGTCCGTGTCGTTCCATATTTCCTGTGCAGTGGTACGTGCATGGGCGGCGGGATTCGCCGGGTTTTCGAATTGTCCCAGAATGACGGCTCCCGGAGTCCGGTCACGCAATTCCTCCGCTTTTTCTATGGCTCCTTTCATTCCTTTTGCACCTTCGGTCAGTACCAATTGTGCTCCCATGGCTTTTAACAGGTTCTGGCGTTCCTCGCTCATGGTTTCGGGCATGGTCAGTATGGCTTTGTAACCTTTCACGCTGGCAACCCATGCTAACCCTACGCCGGTGTTGCCGCTGGTTGGTTCAATGATAACCGCTCCGGGTTTCAAGATTCCTTTGGCTTCTGCATCCTCTATCATTGCCAGGGCTATACGGTCTTTTACACTTCCTCCGGGATTGAAGTATTCCAGTTTGGCAATTATTTGCGCTTTCGCATCGTGTTTTTTACTAAGGCGTGACAGTTCCAACAAGGGAGTTCCTCCGATGAGTTCGGTCAATTCTTTTTTTATTCTTGCCATAATCTTTTCATTTAGTGGGTTCTGATTTTATAATGCAAAGATAGGGGAAGATGTTCATGGCGGAAATACCCTATTTAGGGTATATTTTATAGTGTTGTCTCCTGAATAATTCACTATCTTTGTCCGGAATTAACAAGTCTAATCTATGATGATAACAAGAAATTTTATTGGGGTAGTAGTCCTTTGCTTGTGTGCATTGGCAGCTTGCACATCTTCAAAAGAGTCGAAAAAGACGCTGACTGTCCTTTCATGGAATGTATGGCATGGCGGTCATTCAAAAACTTATTCCGGAAAAGGGTGTGAGGGAACTATTGATATTCTGAAAAAAAGTGAGGCTGATGTGGTCTTGATGATTGAAACTTATGGAGCTGCCCCGATGGTAGCCGACTCATTGGGATATTCGTACAATCTCATTTCTGATAATCTTTCTATTTATAGCCGTTATCCCATTATTCGGAAATATGCTTTTGCCGACAGCATAAGTACCTTTAATTTTGGCGGAGTGATGATAGATGTGGATGGGAAACCCGTTCGTGTTTTTAATACTTGGTTGCATTATCTTCCTGATATGCGTTTGGTCCCGACGGATAAATCCAAGGAAGAAATATTGGCTTGGGAGATGGAGGGAACACGTGATGAGGAAATACATAAGATTTTGTCTGTTCTTCAACCCTTGTTGGCAGAGGCCGACAGTATTCCAATTATAATGGGCGGTGATTTTAACGTGCATTCTCATCTGGATTGGACGGAAGCTACCCGTAACCTGTATCTTCATGGTGGTGCAGTGGTGGATTGGCCTGTTTCCATTGCTATGGAAGAGGCGGGATTTAAAGATAGTTTCCGTGAGATGAACCCCAATCCGGTGGCCAATCTGGGAGTAACGTGGCTGACAGATGCGGATTCGTTGGAAACCGAGTGTCGTATGGACCGCATTGATTTTATTTATTATCAGGGAAAAACCATTCAGGCAATAGCATCTGAGTGTTATGACAATAGTTTGGGTAAAACTTTTACTTTTAAAGGAGAAGATTTTTTCTATCCTTCAGATCATGGTTTTGTCCTTTCGAAATTCGAACTTGATTAAAATAAGAGTTGATAAAAATAGATATTCATGAAAAAGACCTTTTTATTATCGTGCCTGATGTTGGCCGCAATGCCGGTGATGGCTGCTTACACGGGCCATGTATATGTAGATAAAAACAAGAATGGCGTATTTGACCAAAGTGAAAAACCGCTGGCGGGCATCAAAGTATCCGATGGCTTGAATGTGGTTGAAACGGCTGCCGACGGTAGTTTTACTTTACCCGGTCATGAGCGTGAACGTTTTATTTTCATTACCACTCCTTCGGGGTATAAAACATTTAACCGTCATTATCATAAAATAGAAAAGAAACAGTCCGGTTATGATTTCGGTTTGATCCCTTACAGTGGACGGATTCGTAAAGACGGCTCCCACAGGTATATTCATATTACTGATACAGAGATATTTAATACGGAAAATCATGCAGACTGGGTGAATAATGTGCATGACTATGCCAGGAATGAACAGGCGGCTTTTATCATTCATACCGGGGATATCTGCTATGAAAAAGGCTTGAAGGCTCATATCAAACTGATGAATACGGAAAATATGGACTGTCCTGTCTTTTATTGTATCGGAAATCATGATTTGGTAAAGGGGAAGTATGGCGAAGAACTTTTTGAAAGCATTTATGGGCCGGTATATTATTCTTTTGATGCAGGTAATGTGCACTATGTTGTTACGCCGATGCCCGGAGGAGACCATGCTCCAGGCTATACTTCCGATGACGTCTGTCGTTGGTTGAAGAACGACCTGACTCATATCCGCCCCGGAACTCCTGTTGTTGTTTTCAATCATGATTTGCTGACATACGAAGATACCTTTATTTTTAAGAGCAAGAATGCCGGAAGCATTAATCTGAATGAGTACAACTTGAAAGCATGGGTATATGGTCATTGGCATATTAACTATATGAAGAAACAGGGAGATGTTTACAGTGTTTGTACCTCTTCATTGGATAAAGGAGGCATAGATCATTCCACTACTGCTTTTCGTGTGATGCACGTAGATAGTAAAGGAGATTTCACTTCCGAGCTCCGTTATACCTATTTGGACAAGAATATCTGTATCGCTTCGCCTGCCGGAGTAATGGCTTCGGGTGTCCTTCCGGTGGCTGTCAATGTGTATTCTTCCGTGTCGCCGGTGAGAGAAGTGCTCTATACTTGTCTGGCCGACGGGAAACCTGTGCTGAAAAACAAGCGATTGCTGCAAAGTACTGACTGGTCATGGAACGGGGAGCTTCCCTTGTCTCATAAATATGTGGGTAAGGAACTTACTTTGCGGGTAACAGCCCGTTTTAATAACGGAGAGATAGCTGAAGCAGAAAGTAATTTTATCTGCCGGACTGAAAAGGCCGTTCCTTTGTTTTCTGCTGACTGGGATAATCTGTCAGGCAATGCGAAACATTCCGCCCCCGTTTCCGCTCCATTGAATTTGCCTTTGCAGCTGGCATGGACTAACAATGTCGGAGCTAATCTTTATATGACTTCTCCACTGATACACAAGGGAAAAGTAATTGTTGCCTCTGTGGATGAGGATCTGAAAGGTGCAGGCCATGTGTATGCTTTGAATGGGAAGGACGGTACAATTCTTTGGAGTTGTCCTGTTCGTAATTCTATTAAAAACTCCATTGCGGTTGATAGTGACATCGTGTTTGCCCAGGATGCCCAAGGCTTTTTGTATGCCATTGATACCGAAACCGGTAAATTGTGTTGGGAAAAGCAATTGCCCGTAAATGGCTTGCCGGCCCTTATTGACGGACTGGTGGCCGGTGAAGGAGTGGTCTATGCGGGAACCGGAAAGGGGCTTTGTGCTTTTGAAGCCCGAACGGGCAAACAACTTTGGAAAAATGAAGGCTGGGGACAAGGAGAAGGGACTACGAGCACGCTGACTTTGGGTAACAACCTGCTGGTTGCCGGTGCACAATGGAATGCCCTTTACGGCAATGATGCCAAAACAGGTGAGAAACTTTGGGCGGTCAGCGATAACGGTTTGCGTAATCGGGGAGCATCTCCTGCCATGCATGGTGCCTTGTTGTATCTGATCTCAGATAAGTCTTTCTTTATATTAGAGGCTGCTACCGGAAAAGTGATAGTCCGTAAACCATTACCTTATAATGTGGACGTTACTTCTACTCCTTTACTCACTGACAAGGAGATTATCTTTGGTTCTGCACAGAAAGGGCTGATAGCCTTGGATAGTGAGACATTGGAAGAAAAATGGACTTGTCCTGTGGGGGATGCTTTGGTTTATACCTGTCCTTATAGCCGTCAGCCTTCCGCTACGATTGAAACCAGTGCGGTATGGGCGGGAGATATTGTTTATGTAGCCGCTTCGGACGGTACGGTATACGGAATTAATAAAGAGGATGGCAAGGTGGTATGGAAACATGCTACAGGAGCTCCTATGTTCGGGTCGGTAGCCCTGTCGGGTAATGCATTGGTGGTTTCGGACTTTGGTGGAAATGTTTATTTGTTCTGTAAGTAGAGTTACGTAGATTACGATATGATATGGGCGGTAAGTGTGAAGTATCTTCTTTCTTATGATGGAACTATTCAATGGATCAAACAGGAACTATCTAGTTAAATAACCATAAAGTCTGCCCGGAAATACTTCCGGGCAGAATCATTACTGTACCTTTGTTCCCATAAAATAGATACAGGCCGTGAGGCCCAATTTAATTATTTCACATGACATTTAAAGAATTAGATCTTATAGAGCCTATTTTGAAGGCTTTACAACAAACCGGCTATACAACGCCGACCCCCATTCAGGAACAAGCAATTCCTGTATTATTAAAAGGTAAAGATTTGCTGGGATGCGCCCAGACAGGAACAGGAAAAACAGCAGCTTTTGCTATCCCCCTTATACAACGACTTTATCAATCAGACCATAAAAAAGGTATCAAAGCATTGATACTCACCCCGACGCGTGAGCTTGCTATACAGATAGGCGAGAACTTTGACCAATATGCCGGATATACCGGAGTGAAGCATGCCGTCATTTTCGGTGGAGTGCCCCAAAAGGCGCAAGTTGATGCTTTGAAACGAGGTGTGCAGGTATTGATTGCCACTCCCGGACGTTTGCTTGATTTGCAGTCGCAAGGCTGTATTTCATTGAAGGGGTTGGAGTATTTTGTATTGGATGAGGCAGACCGTATGCTTGATATGGGCTTCATACACGATATCAAGAAAGTATTGAAACTGATTCCTGCCCGGCGACAGACTTTGTTTTTCTCGGCTACCATGCCTTCTGAAATAGAGAAGCTGGCAGATTCCATGTTGACTAATCCGGAGAAGATAGAGGTGACTCCAGTTTCATCTACTGTTGATACTATCCGGCAGAGTGTTTATTTTGTAGAGAAGAAGGAAAAGAAGGACTTGTTGCTGCATTTGCTGAAGAATCCTGAGATAGAGTCAGTGTTGATTTTTACCCGTACCAAGCATGGTGCGGATAAATTGGCGAGGATTTTGAACAAGAGTGAGATCGGGGCGGAAGCTATTCATGGAAACAAATCGCAGAACGCACGCCAAAGGGCGTTGACAAACTTCAAGGATCATACCACAAGAGTGCTGATAGCCACAGATATTGCAGCCAGAGGCATTGATGTGAACCAGCTTTCTCACGTTATCAACTATGAGCTGCCCAATATATCGGAAACTTATGTGCACCGCATCGGTCGTACCGGGCGTGCCGGACACGACGGAATAGCCATCTCTTTTTGTGAATCGGAAGAATTGCCTTATTTAAAGGATATCCAAAAACTGATAGGACTACAGATTCCTGTTGTGAAAGACCATCCTTGGGTGACCGTGGAAGGGGAAAAAGCGCAGGCCGGCAAGACCGAAGAACTGAAAGAAAAAGCAAAAGCCAATAAGGTGTACCGGGGCAGCAAAAGCAATGGTGATTATTGGCGCAGGAAGAAACAGGCTCAAAGCAAACAAGGGCAAGGCAGGCAGAGTTCGGATAGAAAGGCTTCCGGCAGACCAGGATAAAGAATAACTTGTCTGCGTTTTATTATAAAATAGTTTATACTTGTTTTTATAATCTGTTTGAACTGAATGCATTTATTAATGCAGAAGAGTTCCCCGCTTTCCAAACAGATGGAAAGCGGGGAACTCTTCTGATATCTTGTGGTATTCTTTCACCGGTTTATCAAACTTTTGCATTATTCGTTGTTTATGCGGCTTTTCCTCATTTAACTTTATTGTAGGGTTTAGTGATAGTATAGGAATAGCTAATTCTTTTTGACCGTAAGAGTAAGCCTTTTTGAAAGGATGTGTTCTATCTCCATAGCCTTTGGAGTTAACTCCCAAGCTTATGGAGATAACTCCAAA
>ENA-OZEV01000345-OZEV01000345.1-human-gut-metagenome-genome-assembly--contig:-NODE-345-length-17185-cov-8.158027_pt1 | contig 17185 bp, 15 predicted proteins | sample MGYA00244613_ERZ653624 | MGnify/ENA primary metagenome ERZ653624 (study PRJEB26926, sample SAMN06164936) | human gut metagenome | biome: ENVO:00009003; feature: ENVO:2100002; material: ENVO:00002003...
TTTAAGGGTGGTTGCAGTCTTTTTTTATTGCGCGTTTTTTTACAGCGCCTTTTTTATGCTTTTACAGTGCCTGCATGAGTGTCGATAATGTTGTTTATACATATGTAAAGATAAGGCTTAAGCTCGCCAATGTCCACAGGCTCGTTGTAAAGTATGGACGAGTAGCAGGTTGAGCTTACAAGCTCAACTATCATGAATATCATGACCTCAGGCTGAACAATATCATAAGGAGCGTCAGCAAGCATAGCGTCATAAATGTTGCGGAAGTCGATGTCATCGTCTTTTATAGGCGACGTAAGAGCGTGCTTGAAAACGCCCCAGCTAAGATTCTTTGCAATAAAAGTCAAAAGCGACTTGTTCTCGTTTAGCTGGTTGATGATGTTGTCAACAATAAAAATAATTCGTTCGTTAAAGGTAAGCTTCTTGCCGCTCGCATTTAATGCCTCGATAGCGTTTCTGAAAAGCTGTGACGACTTGTGAGAAACAAGCTTGTTTCTTATGTCATATTTGTCCTTGAAATAAAGATAAAACGTTCCTTTCGCCACACCAGCGTTGTTCACAATGTCTGAAATAGAGGTCTTGCTCACTCCCTTGGTGGTAAAAAGACTAAAAGCCGTGTTAAGCAGAGAGTCCTCCTTAACCTTTTTATTGGTATCAAGCTTGCCCATTTTAACACGTCCTTCCATATTATAATATACAATTTGTATGCCACATATACACAGGTTTACTATGGCTGACCCTGTATTTATTATAATACAAATTCTTGTTAAAGTCAACGGAGCAAAATGACCAATAGTCACTTGTGACCGTTGGTCATTTTGTGCAACTCTACAAAATGAATGACTAATGGTCATTTTGCTATTGACTGTTGGTCATTTTTGATGTATACTATGAGATGTAATAAGACCGAGGGGTCAAAACTATGTGAAGGGAATGACATTTGATGCAGAAATTTGGCAGAGGAGTTGTAAAGTTCCGAGTACCGATACTCATAGTCAGCATTCTGCTGCTGATACCGTCAATATTCGGATTTGTCAGCACAAGAATAAACTATGATATTCTTTCATACCTCCCGTCAGACATTGAAACCATGAAAGGTCAGGATATAATGCTTGACGAGTTCGGCAAGGGTGGCTTTTCGCTGGTAATGCTTGACGGCATGGAGGATAAGGACGTTGAAAAGGTCAAGGAGAAGATCGAAAAGGTAGACCACGTTTGCGATGTTCTCTGGTATGACACCTTGGCAGACGTTTCGCTTCCAAAGGAAGTTCTTCCTGATGATATTTACGATTTCTTCAATACAGATAACTCCACAATGATGGCTGTCTTTTTTGACGAAGCAACCTCCGCTGACGGCTCACTTGAAGCTGTTAAGGAGATAAGAAGCATCGCCGGTGAACAGTGTTTCGTAAGCGGTATGTCGTCAGTCGTTGAGGATATCAAGGATCTGACAATGCAGGAAGCTCCGATGTATGTTGTTATCGCAGTAATACTTACAAGTATCATACTTGCACTTACAATGGATTCGTTCCTTATTCCACTGTTCTTTATGCTCAGCGTGGGCATGGCGATAATCTATAACATGGGAACGAACTTCATACAAGGCGAAATATCGTTCATCACCGAAGCTCTTGCAGCCGTGCTTCAGCTTGCGGTAACGATAGACTACTCGATCTTCCTGTGGCACAGCTACAAAGAGGAGAAAGAAAAGCACCCTGGTGACAACAAAGAGGCTATGGCAGTCGCCATCGGCAAAACTATCACCTCAGTTGTTTCAAGCTCCATAACAACAGTTGCAGGCTTTCTTGCACTTTGCTTCATGAGCTACGAGCTTGGCATGGATATGGGTATCGTAATGGCAAAGGGCGTTGTTATTGGCGTTATCTGCTGCATAACAGTTCTCCCGTCAATGATACTTGTCTTTGATAAGGCACTTGAAAAAACAATGCACAAAGACCTTGTTCCAAGCCTTGAAAAGCCTTCAAAGTTCATTATCAAGCACCATGCAGCATTTATCGTACTCTTTATAGTTGTACTTATTCCTGCCGTATATGGTCAGATAAACACCAATGTCTACTATAACCTGACAGATACTCTTCCAAAGGATCTCAACAGTGTTATCGCAAACACAAAGCTAGATGAGGAATACAACATGGCAACGACCCATATGCTCCTGGTTGACGCTGATATGCAGCCAAAGGAAGTAAACTCTATGCTCGACGAAATGGGCAAGGTTGATGGTGTAAGCTTCTCAATGTCACTGGATACTCTTATCGGTCCGTCTATCCCTCGTGAGATAGTTCCTGATTCAGTAACAAAGATACTCAAGAGCGACAAATGGCAGCTCATGCTGGTCGGCTCTGAATATAAGGTAGCTTCTGATGAAGAGAATGCCCAGATAGATGAGCTTAGCAAGATACTTAAATCCTACGATAAGGACGGAATGCTTATCGGTGAGGCGGCGGCAACAAAAGACCTTATCGACATAACAGATCATGACTTTAAGGTAGTAAATATAGTTTCTATCGCCGCTATCTTTATCATCATTCTTATTGCACTGCGTTCAGTTTCACTGCCTATCATTCTGGTAGCCGTTATCGAATTTGCTATCACAGTAAACATGGGTGTTCCGTGCTTTACGAATACCACCATACCGTTCATAGCGTCGGTAGTAATCGGTACTATCCAGCTTGGTGCAACAGTTGACTACGCTATCCTTATGACAACAAGATATAAGACCGAGCGTAACGCAGGCAAAGATAAGCACGAAGCTGTTACTATCGCACTCACCACTTCAATGAAGTCTATCATGGTCAGCGCACTTGGCTTCTTCGCTTCAACATTCGGCGTTGGCGTATATTCAAGCGTAGATATGATCTCACAGCTTTGTACGCTCATGTCAAGAGGTGCAATAATCAGTATGATAACTGTTATCTGCATACTTCCTTCAATGCTTATGCTGTTCGATAAGGTAATAATCAATACAACAATGGGCATGAAGAAAAAAGAAAATAAGCTTTATAAGCTTCCTGAAATAAACTAATTCGTAAAGGAGATATAGTTATGAAAAAGTATTCAAGAGTTCTTGCAGGCATACTTGCCGTACTTCTTTCCGCAGGCTGCACAGGTCTTTATGCAGCAGCTCAGTCAGACAGCTCTTCCGCTGCCGACAGCACTGCCTCAACAACAAAGAACGAATCAGATAAAAAAGATACAAAAGATACAAAGAAAGCTGATAAGTCTGACAGTGATACAGAAAAGCAGGCTAAGGAAGAAACAGTTTATGTTATCACTGACGCTTCCGGCAACAAGACAAAAACAGTCGTTTCCAACTGGCTGAAAAACCCGCAGGGCGTAAAGAAGTTGGAGGATGTTTCCAACCTGACAGATATCGAGAATGTTAAAACAGACGAGGGCTTTACAGCCAATGGTGATAAGCTCACATGGGATACCGAGGGCGGAGATATCTACTATAAGGGCTATACCGATAAGGCACTCCCGGTTGATGTAAAGGTAACATATACCCTTGACGGCAAGGAGATAAAGCCTGAGGATCTCGCAGGCAAGAGCGGTAAGCTTACAGTAAGATATGACTATACGAACAACGATAAGAAAACTGTCAAGATAAACGGCAAGAAAACAGATATCTATGTTCCATACCTTATGGCAACAACAGCTATCCTTGATACTAACGTTTATTCAAACGTTGAAGTAACAAATGGCAAGCTCATTTCAGACGGAAGCAGACAGATACTTATAGGTGTTGCAATGCCTGGCCTTACAAAGAGCCTTGATCTTCAGGATAACGAAGATATCGAGATACCGGAGTACGTTGAGTTCACAGCAGACGTAAAGGACTTCGAGTCAACAACAGCTCTCACAGTCGCAACATCTGACATCTTCTCAAAGCTTGACCTTAGCGATATCGGTGATGCTGACGATCTTCAGGATAAGCTTGATGAGCTTTCTGATGCTACAGACGAGCTTGTAGACGGCACAGCAGAGCTTTACGCAGGCATCAAGAAGCTGTCCGATTCCTCAGGAACACTTATCACAGGTATCGACAAGCTTTATTCAGGCTCTAAGTCACTTGACAATGGTGCAAAGACACTTAACAGCGGTGCAACAAAGCTTCGTGACGGAGCAAAGACACTTGATTCTTCCATAGGTGAGCTTATGAGAGGTATCTCCACAGCTCATAGTGGTTCAACAGCCCTCCTCGGTGGTTTTGATCAGGTAAACAGTGGTATGTCAACCTTGAAGAACGGCTCATCATCACTTTCAAGCGGACTTTCACAGGTATCCTCAGGCGCACAGCAGGTAAATAACGGCGCTGCAAGCCTTGCCGCAGGCACAAATAAGCTTGTTACAGGTGTAGGCGACCTCCAGGCAGGCTCTAAAAACCTTGCCGCAGGCACAAAGCAGACCTATGACGGTTCAACTGCACTGAAAAAAGGCGTTGCAACACTTAATGCAGGCGTTTCCACACTCTATGAAAAGGTGCAGACACTCCCTGCAAGCGTTGAACTTCTTTCAAATGGCATAACAAAGGTAGATAACGCACTTACACAGTCTATCGCATACGACCAGCAGGTACTCGCAGGACTGGAGCAGCTTCTCGGCAATTACGAAGAAGGCTCAGCAGAGTATATGAGCATAAGTAATATGATAGCAGCCGTAAATGGCTCTATCCAGTATCAGCAGGGCGCACAGAGCGGCCTTGGCGATGTTTCAACAGGTGTCGGCACAATGGCTACCGAGGGCAAACAGCTTGTTGACGGCGTAACTCAGATATACAATGGTCTTAACGATAAGAAGAAAGGTCTTGTCGCAGGCGTTGATAATTTGAATACAGGACTTAAAACAGTAAACGAGGGTGCTTCTGCACTTAAAACAGGTATCGGCACACTTGCTAAGTCCAGCAAGGATCTTAACAATGGTGCGGCTACACTCTCCGCAGGCACAAAGAACCTATCCGCAGGCGTAAACTCAGCACAGGCAGGCGCAAGCAAGCTTGATAAGGGCGTTGACAGCCTGAACTCAGGCGTATCAAAGCTTTCAAACGGTGCAAAAACTCTTGACAGCGGTCTTGGTCAGCTTGACAACGGCAGCAAGCAGCTAAAAGACGGTACTGCAACACTCTATTCATCACTTGTAGAGCTTGCACAGGGTACAACAACACTTTCAAGCGGCAGTGCAGAGCTGTTCAGCGGTATCGGTCAGCTCAAAGACGGCAGCTCACAGCTTTCATCTGGTGTTAAGAAGCTTGAAAGCGGTGCAAAGACCCTTAAAGACGGCATGGCTAAGTATAAGGACGAGGGCATCGGCAAGCTCCTTGACATTTACAACAACGACCTCAAGGGACTTATCGACAGACTTGACGCTCTCAAGACAGCAGCCGAGGATTCAACAACATTCTCAGGCGCAGCCGACGGCGTTGAAAGCTCAGTTAAGTATATTTACGAAACTGCGGCTATTGAAAAAGCAGACGAGTAATTTTTACTTCCCACACATAGCAAAGACCCCCTTGGACAGAAATGTCCGAGGGGGTCTTTGTATTTATAAACGTATTATCTGTACAAAAAAACGGACGGAATCTCTCCGCCCGTTTTATATATCCTACTGTCTTAGATAAACGCCGTTTTCTTCGATGTAGTCCTCCATATCCTGCTTGTATTCAAGATCAAGAGAATCTTTAGGAAGTGCATTGAGTGCTTTCTGACCAATGTCTTTTCTGAAATGCTCTCCCTCGAACTTTATCTTGGAAACAGCCTCATAAGACTTGTCCAGTGCGCCCTGAAGCGTGTAAGCATTGCAGGTAACACCCAGAACACGACCGCCGTTTGTGTAGAATTTGCCGTCCTCATACTTAGTGCCTGCGTGATAAATAAACGCTCCGTCTACCTGACCCTTGTCGTCCATACCGAACATCTCGATACCCTTTTGGTACTTAACAGGATATCCTCCGCTGGCCATAACAACACAAGTGCAGTAACCCGACTTCCAGCCGATCTTGACATCAGCCAGCCTGTGTTCATAAATAGCCTCAAATATCTCGCAAAGATCACCCTCCAGCATAGGAAGAACGACCTGCGTTTCAGGGTCGCCAAAACGGCAGTTGTATTCAATTACCTTTGGACCATTAGGGGTGAGCATAAGTCCGAAATACAAACAGCCCTCAAAAGTCCTGCCCTCAGCATTCATTGCATTGATAGTCGGCAGGAAGATCTTCTCCATGCACTCCTTGGCAATGTCCTCAGTGTAGTAAGGGTTAGGTGCAACAGTACCCATTCCGCCTGTGTTCAGACCCTTGTCGCCGTCCAACGCTCTCTTGTGATCCATTGAAGAGATCATAGGAACAACAGTCTTGCCGTCAGTGAATGAAAGCACAGAAACCTCAGGACCTGTGAGATATTCCTCTACAACGATAGTGGAACTGCTCTCACCGAACTGCTTGTCGTCTATCATGGAGTGGATAGCCTCCACAGCCTCTTTCTCACTCTCCGCCAAAATAACGCCCTTGCCAAGTGCAAGTCCGTCAGCTTTTATAACAGCAGGGTATGTGTTCTGTTCCTTGACATATTTTATAGCGTCCTCACTGTTTGTGAACACCTCGTATTTGGCTGTAGGAATATTGTATTTCTTCATAAGATCCTTAGAAAAGACCTTTGAACCCTCGATTATAGCCGCATTTTTCTTAGGACCAAAGGTCTTAAAACCCTCAGCCTGCAAAGCGTCTACCATTCCAAGTACAAGCGGATCGTCAGGTGCAACAGCCACCATGTCTACTTTAAGCTTCTTTGCCAGAGCCACAACGCCCTCGATATCTGTTGCCGCAACATCAAAACATTCTGCATAGCGTGAAATGCCACCGTTTCCGGGTGTGCAGTAAAGCTTTCCTACCTTAGGGGACTCCGCAAGCTTCATAACGATAGCGTGTTCACGTCCGCCTCCGCCAACAACTAATATGTCCATTTTCAGACCTCCTCAGTGTGTTTTTCCAATTATAACAATACCGCACACCTATGCTGTGCGGTATCGTCATTTATTTACTTCGTATATTATTACTTAAGCTCAAAGCTGTCAAGAACTGTCTTGAACTCGTCAGAAAGCTTGCTGTAAGCCTTCTCGCTTGCACCATATGTGATAACAACAAGGTTGCCGTTGTCAGAAGTGATTATCTGGTTGAGCAGTACCTTCTGTGAGCCGATCTCGCCTGTTACGTCAACAATGTAAGCGTCCTTGCCTGCAAACTTGTCTTCCTTGTCGTTTGTAACAGTGTAGCCGTCCATTGAATCGTAAGTCTGCTTGATCTGGTCAGCATAATCGCTTGCTGTAAGACCGTTGAGCAGATCGTTTGACATTGAGATAACGTTGATAGAAGCAGACTCAAGCTCAGCATCATCGCCTGCGTCAGCGTATGTGAACATTACGTCAACACCAGCGGACTCCTGCATTGCCCACTTCTTTGAGTCGATCTTGAAAGTATACAGATCGCTTGTGTAAACGTCATTCTCATATGTGCCTTTAGCCTCGTCGCCAGTGCTTGTTGTGTCGTCAGCAGAAGTTGTTGTGTCAGCAACTGACTCCTCAGGTGCAGCAGTTGTAGTTGTTGTGTCAGCCTTAGACTCGACAGCAGGTGCGGCTGTAGTTGTAGTAGTTGTTTTAGCCTCAGCCTTTGACTCACTGCTTGAATCGCTTGACTCTGAGCAGCCTGTAACTGCAAATACCATTGTCAGTGCCATGAGTGATGCAAGTAACTTTTTCATAATAAATTTCTCCTTTTCTTCTTGACCTTTATTGTTTTGCATTAATGCGCAGAAATTAGTGATGGAATAATCTTATTCCAGTGAATGCCATTGCCATGTTGTACTTGTTGCAAGTCATGATAACATGATCGTCCCTGATAGATCCGCCCGGCTCGGCAATGTAAGCCACACCGCTCTTTTTAGCTCTCTCGATGTTGTCACCGAATGGGAAGAAAGCGTCAGAACCAAGGCAAACGCCTGTGTTCTTTGCAAGCCATTCCTTCTTTTCAGCCTCAGTGAGCACCTCAGGCTTTACCTTGAATGTGTTCTGCCATACGCCCTCAGCCAGTACATCATCATGCTCGTCAGAGATGTAAACGTCGATAGCGTTATCTCTGTCAGGACGTCTTATGTTGTCAACGAACTGAAGTCCCAGAACCTTTGGGTGCTGTCTGAGCCACCAGATGTCAGCCTTGTTTCCTGCAAGTCTTGTGCAGTGTATTCTTGACTGCTGACCTGCACCGATACCGATAGCCTGACCGTCCTTTACATAGCAAACGCTGTTAGACTGTGTGTATTTAAGTGTGATAAGTGAGATAACAAGATCAGTTTTCTTGTCCTCAGGGATCTCCTTGTTGTCTGTCACGATATTTGTGAGCATATCGTTGTCTATTTTCAGCTCGTTTCGACCCTGTTCAAAAGTTACGCCGAAAACCTGCTTCCTCTCAATAGGTGCAGGAACATAGTTCTCATCTATCTTGATGATGTTGTATGTACCCTTTCTCTTTGACTTGAGTATCTCAAGAGCCTCGTCAGTGTAGCCCGGTGCAATGATACCGTCAGAAACCTCTCTCTGGATCATCTTTGCAGTGCAAGCGTCGCACTCGTCAGAAAGTGCGATAAAATCGCCGTATGATGACATTCTGTCAGCACCTCTTGCTCTCGCATAAGCGCTTGCAAGTGGAGTAAGCTCGCCCAGATCGTCAACAAAATATATCTTCTTTTCAACCTCGCTCAAAGGCTTGCCGATAGCAGCGCCCGCAGGTGAAACGTGCTTGAAAGAAGTTGCCGCACACATACCTGTCGCCTTTTTAAGCTCTCTTACCAACTGCCAGCCGTTGAATGCGTCAAGCAGATTGATGTAACCGGGCTTGCCGTTGAGTACCTGGATAGGAAGATCCTTGCCCTCCTCCATAAATACTCTTGACGGCTTCTGATTAGGGTTGCAGCCGTATTTCAAAAGCATTTCATTTGCCATAATTTTTACCTCCTGTTTATATGAATAAGCCTTAGTTCATTGCAAATATTGCCACTCCTGCCATTACTGCCACAAGCAGTACCGCAGCGAATGAGATATAGAAAAGCAGTATGAGCTTGCCCTTGCTTTTCTCCTTAACGTCCCACTTCTTCGAGGGGATACTAGGTCTTGTCACACCCATTATTATCGGCATGATGAGCAGATATCCAAGCATACCGAGTATAAGGTTTATGCTCGGCGTATCGTCCATATTCTTCATGAGCAGAAAAATAGGTATCACAATAAGAATGTGCGCCAGCACCATGAATACTCGCCATATCCTGCGCTGTTTTATCTTTTTGTCCCTTATGCCGTTGAGTTCTTCCTCAGAAGCTTTTCTCTTTAGAAATTCTTCCTGCCTGAGCCTTACTTCTTCAAGCTTCGCCTCATCAACTATCTTGACCGTCCTGGTGCCGTCGTCAATGTAGTTCTGAGTGCCGCAGTAAGGGCAGTAGACGATCTTCTTATCGTCCTCTATCGTTATTTCACCGCCGCAGTTTTTGCACTGAAGTGCGATAAGTTCCAACTTGCTCCCCCCTGACTATTTGATGAAACGTAAGTAAAGCTTGCCCACTCCGAAGAATATCGCAGTGAACGTGATGTAGAAAAGCACCGCAGTTTTTATCCTGCCCATGCCCCCAGCGTTCCTCGGTTTAATAAGCGCCATTATCACAGGCAGAGCCACCCATAAGCATATGGAAGCGATTATTGCAAATACAGACTGATACATCACCGCACCGCTGAATACAAGCGTGAATATAACGTGCAAAACGATGCAAGCTATTATCCACCCCTGCTTCTGTGAAGCGTTCTTGTATCTGCCGCTCGCCTCCTCGTCACGAAGCTTCTGGTCAAAGTCTGATACCTCTTTATTGAGCTTTATCTCTTTGAGCCTTGCTTCGTCAATGACGTTTATTATCCTGTTTCCGTCATCGAGCAGTATCTGCGATCCGCAGTATTTGCAGAACGTCTTTTTCTGTCCCTCGTGAACTTCAAGCTCGCCGCCGCATTTGGGACATTTTAATGCAACTAACTCCATTTTTTCTATACTCCTGCTTCGCTTTAGGGATATTACTTGCTGTACTTATTTATAACCTTAGAAACAGCCTTGCCGCTTGCGATATCAATGTATCTAACAAACAGCGAAACCTTGTTGTCCTCGTTGAGAGCCTCCCAAAGCTTGCCCGTGAACTCTTCGATATCATTTGGTATCTCTACCTTCTTAGGCTCGCCCTCAAAGCTTGGCAGAGGATTTCCGTCACCCATGTAAGTGTGGATAAAATGACCCACGCCGTCAAGAGGGTTGGTGTATGTGTAAGTAAATCTCTCACAGCAATCAGGATCTCCGTCAGCGGACTTGAGTATGCTCATAGCATAATTATATGCGCCGTTCTCAACGTGCATGATACCTGAAATACGAGGAGTGTAGTTTGGAGCGTCGTCCTCATACTCTCTCGTCCTCAGTGACTGCTCAAAAGTCTGCTGCTTGTCCATAAGCTCGTAGATAGTGTCCGTCTGATCGCCGTTTGTAACGATAGTCTTGTTTCCAAGCACACGAACAGGGGAGTATATAATAAGGTGTGGGTCAGAAAGCTTGCTAGGGTCAGCAGCTTCTGTCTTGATGCCGTCCTCAGTTTCCGTGAAAACTCTGTTTCTGGAATTAACACTTCTGCCCATGATAAAATAAGCAGTCACAGCACTCTTTCCGTCAGCAGACTTGCCTATAACTATCCCTCTGCCCGGATATGAGTTGCTTTTAAGCTCGTCATAAATATTAAGGGTCTTCATAACTTGTCCTCCATAATTTTTCTCAGTCTTTAAGGTCAACGTAAGCCTTGCCGTCCTTAATTCTTATCCTGTCCTCGCAGAACAGCGAAACCGCCTTAGGCAAAAGCTTCCATTCAACGTTTTCCATTATCTTCTTCTGTAAGCTTTCAGGCGTCTCGTCATTTGCAACATCTACAGCGCCCTGCAAAATAATAGCTCCGGCATCAGCCTTTTCGTTTACAAAATGTATAGTCGCACCCGATACCTTTACACCATATTCAAGAGCCTTTTCGTGAACTCTAAGTCCGTAAAAGCCCTCGCCGCAGAATGACGGTATCAGCGCAGGGTGAACGTTTATTATCCTGTAAGGATAAGCCTTTGTAACGCATTCGTCAAGAATGACCATAAATCCGGCCAGCACCACAAGGTCAGCACATTGTCTGTTCAGCTCCGCCAGTATAGCCTCGCTGTAACTCTTGCTGTCAGCATATTCCTTTCTCGGAATAATGACAGTGCCGATACCTGCATTTTTCGCCCTCTCCAGAGCATAAGCACCCTCCTTCGAGGATATAACGCAGGTTATCTTGCCGTTTTTTATAATGCCGCTTTTTTCAGCGTCAATAAGCGCCTGTAGGTTTGTTCCGCCGCCCGAAACAAGAACGCATATCTTCTTCATATCTCTTTACCCTTAGCAGATGATAACGCCCATGTCAGAGTCAACAAGCTCGCCCAGAACGTAAGCTTCTTCGCCTGCCGCCTTGATAGCTTCGATAGCCTTGTCAGCGTCAGCCTTGTCAACAACAACTGTCATACCAACGCCCATGTTGAATGTGTTGAACATATCTCTCTCAGGAATGTTTCCTGTCTTTGCGATAACGTCGAAAATAGGAAGCACCTGAACGTCGCTTCTTGCTATCTTAACAGAAAGACCGCTTGGAAGTGAACGTGGAATGTTCTCATAGAATCCGCCGCCTGTGATGTGTGATATAGCCTTTACCTTAACAGAATCAAGCAGGCTCATAACAGCCTTTACATATATCTTTGTAGGTGTGAGAAGTGTCTCGCCCAGTGTCTTGCCAAGCTCGTCATAGTGAACAGAAAGAGTCTTTTCGTCAACGCTGAATACCTTTCTTACCAGTGAGAAGCCGTTTGAGTGAACACCGCTTGACTTGATAGCTATCATAACGTCCCCGGCCTTCTGAGTGCTTGGGTCAAGTATCTTGTCCTTGTCAACAACGCCAACAGAGAAGCCTGCAAGGTCATATTCGTCAACAGGGTAGAAACCAGGCATCTCAGCCGTTTCGCCGCCGATAAGCGCACAGCCTGACTGTACACAGCCCTCAGCAACACCAGAAACTATCTGAGCTATCTTCTCAGGATAGTTCTTGCCAACAGCGATGTAGTCAAGGAAAAACTGTGGCTTTGCACCGCAGCAGATAATGTCGTTTACGCACATTGCCACGCAGTCGATACCAACTGTGTCATGCTTGTCCATAAGAAAAGCTATCTTGAGCTTTGTGCCAACGCCGTCTGTGCCTGAAACGAGAACAGGCTTTGTGATACCTGTCATGTCAAGCTCAAACAGACCGCCGAAGCCGCCGATGCCGCTGAGAACACCGCTCGTCATGGTCCTTGCAACGTGCTGCTTCATAAGCTCAACTGCCTTGTAGCCTGCCGTTACGTCAACGCCTGCTTCCTTGTAGCTGTTTGAAAAACTGTTTGTATTCATGATAAAATATCCTTTCAGTTATTTACTTCTTTTCCGATATCTTCGATTCAAATTTGTCCTTAGGCATATCCTTAGGAACTTCGATAGGGTATTTCTCTGTAAAGCAGCCTACGCAGAAATCACACTTTGAATTTCCCGCAAGCTTTTTAACGCTTTCAACACTGAGATATCCCAAGCTGTCTGCGCCGATATATTCGCATATTTCTTCATTGGTCATCTTGCAGGCGATAAGATTTTCCTTGCTGTCTATATCCGTTCCGAAATAGCATGGTGCAATGAATGCAGGGGAGGAGATACGAACGTGAACTTCCTTTGCACCTGCGTCCCTCAGCAGCTTGACTATACGTCCAGAAGTCGTTCCTCTGACAATGCTGTCGTCTATCATAACGACCCTCTTGCCCTTAACAGTGCTTGAAATAGCGTTGAGCTTTATCTTGACGGAGTTTGTCCTCTCTGTCTGGCTAGGCTGAATGAACGTCCTGCCTATGTATCTGTTCTTGATAAATCCAATGCCGTATGGTATGCCGCTTTCCTGAGAAAATCCCAGCGCAGCGTCAAGTCCCGAGTCAGGCACGCCTATGACGATATCAGCGTCAACAGGGTGTTCTCTCCAAAGATATTTTCCTGCCCTGAGCCTTGCCATGTGAACGCTCGACCCCTCGATAACGGAGTCAGGTCTGGCAAAATATACATATTCAAATACGCATATAGTACCCTTTTTACCACAGTGAGTCGTGATAGAGTTCACACCGTTTTTGTCAATAACTATCATTTCACCTGGTTTAAGATCTCTTATGTATTCAGCGCCGATGCTGTCAAAAGCACAGGTCTCCGACGCTACCACATAGCCGTCGTCTATCTTTCCGAGGCAAAGGGGTCTGAAGCCGTCAGGGTCTCTCGCCGCAATAAGCTTTGTCGGCGACATAACGAGCAGTGAATACGCACCCTTTATCCTGTACATAGCCTTTTCAAGCGCCGCCTGTATAGACGGTGCTCTAAGACGTTCCTCGGTTATGGCGTATGATATGACCTCAGTATCATTTGTGCTGTGGAATATCATGCCCTTGTTTTCATATTGCTCTCTAAGTTCTCTTGCGTTAGTAAGATTTCCGTTGTGAGCGATAGCCATAGGACCCTTTATGTGACGAACAACAAGCGGCTGAGCGTTTGAAGCATTGCAGTTGCCTGTGGTCGAATATCTCACATGACCTATAGCAATATTGCCCTTGCCGAGCCGTTCGAGAGTTTCCTTGTCAAAAACCTGATTGACAAGACCCACGTCCTTGTGATAGCTGAACACGCCGTCGTCGTTTACAACGATACCGCAACTTTCCTGACCTCTGTGCTGTAATGCGTAAAGAGATACATAAGTCTGAGCTGCAACATCGCTTGTCTTGTTAGTATAAATGCCGAAAACGCCGCATTCTTCATGGATACCTGTTACCAATTAAATCATTCCCTTCCGTTCCAGCAGTAGGTGCAAAGCTCACAGCTTGGCAGACCCACAGCCTTTACAGTGCCTTCAAGCGACTGGAATTCAACAGAGGTAAGTTTAAGTCTCCTGCATATCTCGTCCCTGAGGAGCTTGCCACGCTCAGTGCTTGAATCGCTGTATTCTTCAATGTATTTAACTCCCTCGATACCCTCGTTCTCATCAATGATCTGTCTTGCGATAAGTTCAAGCTCCGAGGTGCTGCGTGAAAAGTTAAGATACTTGCAGCCATACATGATAGGAGGACAGGCTGATCTCATGTGGACTTCCTTTGCACCGTTCTCATAAAGAAACTCAACAGTTTCCCTCATCTGAGTTCCTCTGACGATACTGTCGTCAACGAACAGAAGCTTCTTGCCCTCGATAAGTTCGTGAACAGGTATAAGCTTCATCTTTGCAACTCTGTTTCTCATAGACTGGCTTGTTGGCATAAAGCTTCTGGGCCATGTAGGAGTGTACTTGATGAACGGTCTTGCAAAAGGTATGCCGCTTTTGTTTGCATATCCTATAGCGTGAGGAACGCCCGAATCAGGTATTCCGCAAACGAAATCAACGTCAGGGAGCCTGCCGTTTTTCATATCGTTCTCCGCCATTATCTCGCCGTTGCGTGTTCGCATAAGTTCAACGTTCACGCCCTCATAGCAAGCGGTAGGGTAGCCGTAATAAGTCCAAAGGAAAGTGCAGATCTTTTTCTTGTCTGTACCCTCGCTGAGGATATTGTAGCCGTCCTTGGTTATCTCAGTTATCTCTCCCGCCTTTAGTTCGTGACAGGTGGAGTATCCAAGCTTCTGATATGCAAATGATTCAAAAGAAAAGCAATATCCGTCAGAACGCTGTCCTATTATAATAGGAAGCCGTCCGTCCTTATCTCTGGCAACGATCATCGACTTGTCTGTCATTATTGCAAGTGACATCGTGCCTTCTATCTTGTCCTGTGCGTATCTTATGCCGTCAACAAAGCTGTCCTTCTGTGCGATCAGCGCACCGATAAGCCCTGCGGAATTGATAGCGCCGCTGCTCATTGTCTCAAAGTTTGCGCAGCCCTTTTCAAGCAGTTCGTCAGCCAGTTTAGCGGCATTTTGTATTACACCGATAGAGCACACTGCGTAAAGTCCTAACTTCGAGCGTACCATTATCGGCTGAGGATCTGTGTCGCTTATGCAGCCGATACAGATGTTTCCTCTCATTTTGTCAACGTCTTTTTCAAATTTAGTACGAAATGGTGAGTTTTCAATGCTGTGAATATTTCTCTGAAAGCCAAGCTCAGGGGAGAATGAAGTCATTCCGCCCCGCCTTGTGCCTAAGTGTGAATGATAGTCGGTCCCGAAGAAAACGTCCTGAATACAGTCATTAGCTGAAACAGCTCCGAAAAAACCGCCCATAAAAATTATTCTCCCATTACTCTCTTTATCATCTCATGGTAAGCCTCTTCAACGCCGCCCATGTCTCTTCTGAATCTGTCCTTGTCGAGCTTCTCGTGTGTCTTTGAATCCCAGAAACGGCAAGTATCAGGTGAGATCTCGTCAGCAAGAAGTATCTTTCCGTGGAATCTGCCGAACTCGATCTTGAAGTCGATAAGGTCAATGCCGATGTTCTTGAAGAAGCCAAGCATGAACTCGTTTACCTTGAAAGCGTACTTTGTGATATCCTCGATCTCTTCCTCAGTAGCAAGACCAAGACCAAGAGCATAATACTTGTTGATGAATGGGTCGCCAAGCTCGTCGCACTTGTAGCTGAACTCAAGTGTAGGCTGTTTGAGCTTTGTGCCTTCCTCGATACCGAGCTTCTTTGAGAAGCTTCCTGCTGCAACGTTTCTTACGATAACTTCCAGCGGAACGATCTCGACCTTCTTAACGATAGTCTCTCTGTCAGAGATCTCCTCAACAAGATGAGTAGGGATACCCTCTTTTTCAAGAAGCTTGAACATATAGTTTGTCATTTTGTTATTGATAGCACCCTTGCCAACGATAGTGCCTTTCTTCTCGCCGTTGAAAGCAGTAGCGTCGTCCTTGTAATCAACGATAACAAGATCAGGGTCGTTTGTAGCGAATACTTTCTTAGCCTTGCCCTCATAGAGCTGTTCTGTCTTTACAATGTTTTCCATAGGTTTATTCCTCCATAAAATTATTTACATTATTTATATGATACACCGAAAACATATCCACTGCCGTTTTAATATGTAGGGGCGAACATCGTTCGCCCGCCGACAGCAGAACTTCCTCGATATATCAAATATAACATACAGCCGAGCTATATGCCTGTATCAAAAATCAAAGCGCAGCAAGCTTGTCCTGTAAAGCCTTGTCCTTAGCCACAACGCCGTCTATCATATCCTGCTTAGCCTTTTCAAGCTTCTCAGCCAGACCCTCGTCAGAAAGAGCAAGCATCTGAATAGCAAGTATAGCAGCGTTCTTAGCGCCGTCAACAGCGACAGTGGCAACAGGGATACCGCTAGGCATCTGAACGGTAGCAAGCAGAGCGTCCATGCCGTCGAAGTTAGCACCCTTGCAAGGGATACCGATAACAGGAAGCGTTGTGTGACCTGCAATAACTCCCGCAAGATGAGCCGCCATTCCGGCAGCGCAGATTATAACTCCGAAGCCGTTTTCCTTAGCCTTGTCAGCAAAATCGCTTGCAAGCGCAGGCGTTCTGTGAGCAGACATAACGTGACATTCGTAAGGAACACCGTAAGCCTTAAGTTCAGCAACAGCCTTGCTGACAACAGGGAAATCGCTGTCAGAACCCATTATTACCGCAACTTTTTTCATAAATTTATACCTCCAAGTAAAACAAAAAATTACAAATAAAAAACTGCAACAATGGCGTTGCAGTTTTAGTCAGTGCATAATTAGATTGTTAGAGTGCAAAAAATCAAGGCAGGACGCAATTATACTTAAAGACCTACCCATAAAAGAATATGTAATTGATGAAAAACAGCACATTTCAGTCATACATCTCTCCTGAATACATACAAAAAATACTGCACAATATTACCAGACAGTAAAGCGGAGCAAAACTGTCTGCGAAAGCTTTTTTTACTGATTTTCTCCATAACAGCATACAAAGCCTTACAATAATATTGTACAATATTTATAGATAAATTTCAACACATATTTATATAAAATTTATATCAATTAATCTTTGATTTATTG
>ENA-OZEV01000363-OZEV01000363.1-human-gut-metagenome-genome-assembly--contig:-NODE-363-length-16506-cov-13.456629_pt1 | contig 16506 bp, 15 predicted proteins | sample MGYA00244613_ERZ653624 | MGnify/ENA primary metagenome ERZ653624 (study PRJEB26926, sample SAMN06164936) | human gut metagenome | biome: ENVO:00009003; feature: ENVO:2100002; material: ENVO:00002003...
GACTGCAATACTGGTCTATGCTGGCACAGAAAGACGAGGACAAGCTGCTGAAACGCCTGCTCAATGCCAGCGACAGGGAAAGAAACTCTGCGAAGAAAAAGCAGGCTGCGGAGCTGAAAAAGGCAGAGAAGCGTAAAGCCGAGGTTGACGGGCTGTTTGCTAAAATGTATGAGGACTGGTCTGCCGGACGCATAACCGAGTATAACTTCAATATGCTGTCCGAGAAGTACCAGAACGAGCAAAAGGAGCTTGAAACAAAAATAAGACAGCTTCACGAAACGATGGAAGCCGCCGTACAGACCGCAGCGGATGCTGAAAAGTGGATTGCCCTGATGAAACAGTATGTCAACCCTGTGGAGCTGACCGCCGAACTTCTGAACACTCTAATTGAAAAAATAACCGTCCACGAAGCTGTCAAGGGCGAGGACGGAAGCCGTGAGCAGGAAGTAGAAATCTACTACCGCTTCATCGGCAAAATCGACTGACCTTTCTTTTTTACCCAACAATATCTTTAATTAAGGGAAACGGGCGCATCACTCCCCGATATAGGTAAAGCGGGGCTGGGTAACGCCGTCCCGGGTCACGGTTTCCAGCCACATGGCGGCGGGGCGCACCCACAGCCCGCCCTCGCCGTACAGGGCGCGATACACCACCATTTCCTCCTCGGTCTCGCTGTGGCGTGCCACGCCCAGCACCTGATATTCGTTGCCTTTAAAGTGGCGGTAGCGCCCGGGGCGCACCGGATATTGCAGTTCCTTCATAACGGTTTCCTTCTCTTTCTTCAAAAAAGGGCTGCTGCGCCGGGCGGGTGCAGCAGCCCACAAACCTTATGTTATAAATATTACAGTGTGCTGTCCGTTCCATCGCCGGGGGTCTGCTCGGCAGAGTACAGCAGCATCAGGTGGTTGGCCGAGGCTTCCAGCTGGCTCTTGGCCTGCCGCAGGGCGGCTTCCTCGGTCTCGTTCATCTTTTCGGGCTTATCCTTGCGCAGGCAGTGGCGCAGATTGGCAAGGTCGGCCTTCACGCGGGCCTTTTCGTCCTTGTCCAACTCCTTTTTGCACTTGGAAAGCGCTTCATCCACCTTGTAGGCCAGCACCTCGGCCTGATTGTGCAGGTCCAGACGCTCCTTGCGGCGGCTGTCCTCGGCCTCGTAAGCGGCGGCGTCTGCCATGGCGCGCTGGATCTCGTTTTCGGAAAGGTTGGTGCTGCCGGTGATGGTAATGTTCTGCTCCCGCCCGGTGGCAAGGTCTTTCGCAGATACCTTCACCACGCCGTTCACATCGATATCAAAGGTGACCTCGATCTGGGGCTTAGACGAAAAGCTTGCCCGGATGCCGTTCAGCTTGAACTTACCAAGGGACTTATTGTCCCGCGCAAAATGGCGCTCACCCTGCAGAACGTTGATCTCCACGCTGGTCTGCATGGGACGGGCGGTGGTAAAGATCTGGCTCTTGCGGGTGGGGATCATGCTGTTGCGGGTGATCAGCGGGGTGGCGACCCCGCCCAGCGTCTCGATGGACAAGGTCAGCGGGGTCACGTCCATCAGCACCAGTCCCTGCGCCGCCGCGCCGGTGGCACCCGCCAGCTTGCCGCCGCCCTGCAGCAGTGCACCCTGCACCGCTGCACCCATGGCAACGCACTCATCCGGGTTCAGGCTGTGGCTGGGTTCCTTGCCCAGCAGTTCCCGCACCTGCCGCTCCACAGCGGGCATCCGGGTGCTGCCGCCCACCAGCAGCACCTTGCCCAGCTGGCTGGCAGAGATGCCGGCATCCCGCAAGGCGTTTTGCACCGGGGGCACGGTGCGGGACAGCAGATCGCCGGTCATCATCTCGAACTGCGGGCGGGACAACGCGATATCCAAGTGGTGCGGCCCGTCCTTGCCCACCGCGATAAAGGGCAGGTTCAGCTGGGCAGAGGGCGCACTGGAAAGCTCCTTCTTGGCCTTTTCCGCTTCCTCCTTCAGCCGTCCCATGGCGGCAGGGTCGCGGGTCAGGTCGATGCGGTCAGACTTTTTGAACTCTGCTACCGCGTACTCCACGATGCGCTGGTCAAAGTCATCGCCGCCCAGATGGGTGTCGCCGCCGGTGGCAAGCACCGTAAAGGTGCCGTCCTCGATCTCGATGATGGACACATCAAAGGTGCCGCCGCCAAGGTCGTAGACAAGGATCTTCTGCGCAGCTTCGTTGTCCAGACCGTAGGCTACCGCGGCGGCGGTGGGCTCGTTGATGATGCGCAGCACGTTCAGCCCCGCAATGCGGCCTGCATCCTGCGTGGCCTTGCGCTGGCTGTCGTCAAAATAGGCAGGCACGGTGATGACGGCCTCGGTGACAGGCTCGCCCAGATAGCTCTCGGCGTCCCGGCGGATCTTGGCAAGGATCATGGCGCTGATCTCCTGCGGGGCAAGGTCCTTGCCGTCAATATGCGCCCGGTAGTCCGAGCCCATGTACCGCTTGATGCTGGAGATCGTGCGCCCGGAATTCGTGGCGATCTGGCGCTTGGCCGCGCCGCCCACCAGACGCTCGCCGTCCTTGGTAAAGGCCACCACGCTGGGGGTGGTGCGCTCGCCCTCTGCGTTGGTGATGACCACGGGCTTGCCGCCCTCCACCACCGCCACACAGGAATTGGTCGTACCAAGATCAATGCCGATCACTTTGCTCATACTGTTTCCTCTGTTTCTTGTCCGCCGTGTCTGCGGGCTGATTTTTCTCCAGTCTATCTTACCGGACGGCTGTGACCATTTTTTAGTCCAATTGTAAAGATTCTATGTTATATGCCGCCGGAGCCGTGGGCGGCTCGTGGGTCAGTTCGTAGAGCAGCTGCTCGGTCTCCTGCAGCCAGCGGTCGGCGTCCGGCTCGTGCTCCCGCTGCAAAATGGTAAAGGCCTGCTTTGCCTCTGCCGCCTGCGCCAGCGCCTTTTTGCGGGAGGTGTAGCGGGTCTCGTACTGCGCCAGCCGCAGGCAGACCCGGGGCGTATACTCGATATCCGGCACCGCTGCCGCGTTCTGCCGCGCCCGGCGGTACCACAACAGCGCCTTGCCGTTGTCGCCCCGGGCGGCGCAGTCGTCGCCAAGGTTCAAAAGGGCGATGGGCTCGCCGCTTTCGGCTGCGGCCTTCCACAGCTTACGCGCCTGTGCAGCGCTTTTTGGCACGCCGCGCCCCTGATACAGGCACTCGCCCAGCAGCGATAGCCCGGCAGAACTGCCCTGCTCGGCGGCTTTCTGGTAGCACTCTGCCGCTGCCGCCCAGTGTCCGGCGCGGGCGGCTTCTTTCCCGGCTTCGGCCTCCTCTGCGCCGGGGCCCTCCGGGGTGTGGCCTGCGTGCAGCAGACCGTTGAGCAGCGCACCGTCCAGCGAGGCGGAATTGCTCCACGGGTCCAGCACCACACCGTCGATGCCCGGGGTGTCCAGCGCCAGCTGCATGGCCTGCTCCAAGGTGCGGTCAGCCATGGGGCGGCTGCCGGTACTGCGGTCTGCACCGGCCGCTGCCACCGAGGTGAACAGCGGCAGCCAGCAGCGCCCTTTATCGTTGCGCAGCGTCCACAAGGCAAGGCCGTCGGCCTTTTCCGCCGGGATGGGATGCTCCATCCACGGGGCGGGCGCACCCTGCGCCGAAAGCGCCGTCTGCAGCGGCACAAGCACATGGGTCTCCAGCTCCAGCGCGTAATTCAAAGCGCTCATTAAAGACCAGAAGCTCTCCTCATTCTGCCCCTTGTACAGCCCCTGCACCGCCTGCTCGATGGCCGGGCAGCCGGTGCCGCGCGGGCTGTACACCGGTGCGGTGCGGCTGCGGCGGCTGCCCACCGGGCGGAAGCGTACCCCGCCGTCTGTTCGTCTTGCCATTGTGTTCACCATACTTCCCTATCAATCTCAGCTCTAGTATAACAGGATTTGGCAGCTTGTACAATGCAAAACGCAGCTGCGGCACTGGATTTTCAGTATACATCGCGTTATAATAAGGTGTATTTTGACCCCCAAAGGAGGAATTTTTTTGAACCGGATGCTTGGCTACCTGAAGGGCTACGAGCGCGAAAGTGTGCTTGCACCGCTCTTTAAGATGCTGGAAGCCACCTTTGACCTGTTCGTTCCGCTGGTCATGGCGGATATCGTCAATGTGGGCATTGCAGCGCATGACCTGCATTATATTCTGGTGCGGTGCGGCCTTTTGCTGCTGCTGGCTTTCATCGGCCTTACCTGCAGCCTGACCGCGCAGTACTTTTCCGCTAAGGCGGCGGTGGGCTATTCCACCGCGCTGCGGCACGCCCTGTTTGCCCATATCCAGAGCCTGAGCTTTTCAGAGATGGATACGCTGGGCACCAGCACTCTCATTACCCGCATGACCAGCGATGTCAATCAGGTGCAAAGCGGGCTCAACCTGTTTTTGCGCCTGTTCCTGCGCAGTCCCTTTGTGGTGCTGGGTGCCATGGTCATGGCCTTTACGGTCAACGCCCGGGCGGCGATGATCTTTGTGGTCACCATCCCGCTGCTCAGCGTGGTGGTGTTCGGCGTGATGGTGATCACCCGACCGCTGTATAAGACCGTGCAGACCCGGCTGGACCGGGTGCTGGGCCTGACCCGCGAGAACCTGACCGGCGTGCGCGTGGTGCGCGCCTTTGATAAGGAGCAGAGCGAGATCGACCGCTTTGAGGACGCCAACGCCCTGCTGACCGGGATGCAGCTGCATGTCGGCCACCTTTCGGCGCTGATGAACCCGCTGACCTATGTGCTCATCAACCTTGCCATCGTGGCGCTGCTGTATGTGGGCAGCATCGAGATCAACGTGGGCGGCATGGCCTCCGGCGATGTCATTGCGCTGGTGAACTACATGAACCAGATCCTTGTGGAGCTGGTAAAGCTTGCCAACCTCATCGTGCAGATCAGCAAGGCGCTGGCCTGTGCAGGCCGCGTGCAGGCGGTGCTGGATACAAAGCCCGGCATGACCTTCCCCGCCGAACTTTTGGGCGAAGTGCCCGCCGACAAGACCGGCGATGCCGTGCGCTTTGACCATGTAGGCCTGACCTACGCCGGGGCGGGCGCACCCAGCCTGACCGACATCAGCTTTACCGCCAAAAAGGGCCAGACCATCGGCGTCATCGGCGGCACCGGCAGCGGTAAATCCAGCTTGGTGAACCTCATCCCGCGCTTTTACGATGCCACCGAGGGCAGCGTGGAGATCTTTGGCCGCCCTGTGGCCAGCTACCCCCGGGACGCTTTACGCGGCAGGGTGGCGGTGGTCATGCAGAAGGCGCAGCTCTTCGGCGGCACCATCCGCTCCAACCTTTTGTGGGGCAACAAGGATGCCACCGATGCCGACCTGTGGGCAGCGCTGGAAACGGCACAGGCCGCAGACTTTGTGCGTGCAAAGCCCCTTGGGCTGGACGAGCCGGTGGAGCAGGGCGGACGCAATCTTTCCGGCGGACAGAAGCAGCGGCTCACCATCGCCCGTGCGCTGGTGGGCAAACCGGACATTCTGATCCTTGACGACAGCGCCAGCGCGCTGGACTACGCCACCGATGCCGCCCTGCGCAAGGCACTGGCGGCGCTGCCCGGGGCACTGACCGTGTTCATCGTCAGCCAGCGCGCCGCCAGTTTGCAGCACGCCGATCAGATTCTGGTGCTGGATGACGGCCATCTGGTGGGCATCGGCACCCACAGCGCCCTGCGCAGCAGCTGCCCGGTGTACGAGGAGATCTATGAGAGCCAGTTCAAGAAAGGGGAGGCAGAAGCATGAGTGCAAAAGCAAAAAACAAGCTGACCCCGCAGCAGCGCAAGGCCACCCTGAACCGAGTGCTGCACAAGATCCGTCCGTACAGCGCCTTTGTGGTGTGCAGCCTGCTGGTGGCAGCGGTCAGCGTAGCCGCCCAGCTGTATATCCCCATCCTGTGCGGCGATGCCATTGATAAGATGCTGGGCAAGGGCAATGTAGACCTTTCCGGGGTGCTGCGCATTGCAGTGAGCATTCTGGTGGTGGCTGCCGTAGCCGCCCTTGCGCAGTGGCTTCTGAGCGTGTGCAACAACCGCATCACCTTCTCGGTCAGCCGTGATCTGCGCAACGAGGCGCTGCGCAAAATTCAGACCCTGCCGCTGTCCTATCTGGACAGCCACCCCTCCGGCGATATCGTCAGCCGCATGGTGGCGGATGTGGACACCTTTGCGGACGGCCTGCTGATGGGCTTTACCCAGCTGTTCTCCGGCATCCTGACCATTTTTGGCACCCTGCTGTTCATGCTGCGGGAGAACGTGCCCATCACGCTGGTGGTAGTGTGCATTACCCCGCTGAGCCTTGTGGTGGCGGGCTTTCTGGCAAAGCGCAGCTACGGCTACTTCCAGAGCCAGAGCACCGTCCGCGGCAAGCAGACCGCGCTGGTCAACGAGATGATCGAAGGCCAAAAGGTGGTGCAGGCCTTTGGCCATGAAGCAGAGAGCCTTGCCGCCTTTGACGAGGTGAACGGACAATTACAGGACGTGAGCCTGAAGGCTATCTTCTTCTCCAGCCTGACCAACCCCGCCACCCGCTTTGTGAATAACATCGTGTATGCGGGCGTGGGTCTTGTGGGTGCGCTGTACGCCGTGCGCGGCGGCATCACCATCGGCCAGCTCAGCGTTTTTCTGAGCTACGCCAACCAGTACACCAAACCCTTCAACGAGATCTCGGGCGTGGTCACCGAGTTACAGAATGCACTGGCCTGCGCCGCCCGGGTGTTTGAACTGCTGGACGCCGAAGATCAGGTGCCGGAGGCCGAAAACGCCGCCGCATTGCAGCCGGACGGCCATGTGCAGTTACAGGATGTTTCCTTCCGCTATCTGCCCGACCGTCCGCTCATCGAAGGGCTCTCGCTGGACGTGCAGCCCGGCCAGCGCATCGCCATCGTAGGCCCCACCGGCTGCGGCAAGACCACCCTCATCAACCTGCTGATGCGTTTCTATGATGTAAACAGCGGCAGCATCAGGGTGTCCAGCACCGATATCCGGGATGTGACCCGCGCCTCCCTGCGCGGCAGCTACGGCATGGTGCTGCAGGACACCTGGCTGCGTGCCGGCACGGTGCGAGAGAACATTGCCTACGGCAAGCCGGACGCCACCATGGACGAGGTGATCGCTGCCGCCAAAGCCGCCCACGCCCACAGCTTTATCCGCCGCCTGCCCGATGGCTACGACACTGTCATTGCAGAGGACGGCGGCAATATCAGTCAGGGACAAAAGCAGCTGCTCTGCATCGCCCGCGTGATGCTCTGCCTGCCGCCCATGTTGATTCTGGACGAAGCCACATCCTCCATTGATACCCGCACTGAGGTACGCATCCAGAAGGCCTTTGCCCGCATGATGCAGGGGCGCACCAGCTTTATCGTGGCGCACCGTCTTTCCACCATCCGGGAGGCAGACGTCATCCTTGTCATGAAGGACGGCCACATCGTGGAGCAGGGCAGCCACGACCAGCTGCTGGCACAGGGCGGCTTCTATGCCAAGCTCTACAACAGCCAGTTCGAGGGCGTGCAGACCTGAGGATGCTGTTGTATCCTATCCAAGCTGTAATAACAAATGGCGAAAATGCGCTTTGTTAAATAAAACAGGCTGAATAGGCACTCGTTCATAAAATATTAATAATATATTAACATTCAGTACACCACTTTTCGGTATACATAGGGCAACAAAGGCGCGCAGTGCGCCGAACCCCCGCCAAAAAGGGCAAAAACGCGCAGACTGCTGTGGTGTGCGGCGGTCTTGGAAATGCCCTTGGTACAGGAAAGGAAACGTTACTTATGAAAATTGGTTTTTGGGAACTTATCGTCATCGTCATCGTGGCGTTTGTGTTCATCGGCCCGGACCAGCTGCCTGTCTACGCAAAGAAGATCGGCAAGATGCTCCGCGAGCTGAAGAAATACACCGGCGCTGCTTCTGAGGAGATTCAGAAGAACGTGGTGGAGCCGCTGAACGAGATTCAGGCACCCCTGAAGGAGGCTGTTGCCCCCCTGACCGATATCAAGAAGGATATCGACAGCAGCATGCGGGACGTGACCAAGAGCTTTACCGGCATTGGCAAGACCAGCAAAGAGGAAGCCGCCAAGAAGCAGGCTGAGGCCGAAGAGGTCACCGACCTGACCGAGGATGCTGTGGAGGAACTGCCCGAGCAGCCCGCCGAAGCCCCGGCTGAAACTGTGGAGGCTCCCGCTGAAAAGCCGGAGCAGGCCGCTGCCGAGGCCGCACAGCCCGCCGCTGAGCCGGTGGCTGAGCCTGTGCAGGAAGCCCCTGCCGCAGCCGAAGCGGCTGCTGAAGCTGCACCCGCTGAGGAAGCAAAGGTGTAAGCGCCCCTACTTATTTATGGATGCACCCGCGCCCGCGGTTGCCAGATACATTCTGTAATACGCCCGCCACGCGGCGCGGCAAGAAAAAGGAGATATTTATTATGCGTATTGGTACTAATGAGCTGCTGATCATTCTGGTTGTCGTTCTGCTGATTTTTGGACCCAAGAACCTGCCGAAGCTGGGCAAGATGTTCGGTAAGACCATCAATGGCTTCAAGAAGGGCATGGAGGACGAGGACGCCGAGCAGTCCGAGGAGACTGTAAAGAAGGCTGATAAGAAGGACGAAGACGAGGAGTAATTGTGGCTACAAACAAAAAGCGCAAAAAGAAAGCCGAAGTCATGGCAGAGGACGGCAGCATGACGCTGACCGGCCATCTGAAAGAACTGCGGAACCGGCTCATCATCTGCGCGGTGGTGTTTGTGGTGGGCGTAGTGGTCTCGCTGGCGTATGCAGACCGTCTGATCGATCTGCTTACCGCCATGGGCCGCGACTATTACCAGTTCGTGTCCATTGCCCCGCAGGAAAAACTGATGCAGTATTTCCGGGTGTCCATTCTGGCCGGTGTGGTGGTAACGGTGCCTGTGGCCTTTTACAACATCTACGCCTTTGCAAAGCCGGGTCTGAAAAAGAGCGAGAGCACCTTTTTCAAGCTGGTCATGCTGCTGGGTCTGATCCTGTTCTGCGTGGGCGTGCTGTTCGCCTATAAGCTCATGATGCCGTTCATGCTGCGGTTCCTCAGCACTGGCATCGAGGGTGCAGAGTACATCCAGACCACCACCAGTATCGAGAGCTACGTCAACCTCTGCCTGACCATGTTCATCATCTTTGGCTGCGTGTTCGAGATGCCGCTGATCACCATCATCCTTTCCAAGATGGGCATCATCAACCCGCAGATCCTCAAGCAGGTGCGCGGCGTGGCCATCGTGGTCATCTTCTTCATCGCCGCTGTGGTCACCCCGCCGGACATCGTGTCCCAGTGCATGGTGGCTTTCCCCATGGTGCTGCTGTATTTCGTCAGCATCTTCCTGAGCGGCATCTTCTATAAGCCGCGCGATACGGATGAGGATGACGAGGAAGAAGAGGAGAGCGAGGACTGATCCCGCTTCTGTTCCGGTTTTCATCAACTGAATCAAACGCCGCTGCACGGCTGTGCAGCGGCGTTTCTTGTTGGCACGGAAACAAAAAAGCTGCCGCACAGCTTTGTGCAGCAGCCTATGAGAAAATAAAGGAGAAACGCAGGTTCAAAAAAGATTATTTGCCCAGATGCCAGATATCGCGGTCGTACTCGGCAATGGTGCGATCAGAGGAGAACATGCCAGCCTTGGCAATGTTCACAAGGCACTTACGCCGCCAGCCCGTGGGGTCGCAGGCGTAATCGCTGAGCGCCTGTCCCTTGCGCACAACGTAGGCGTTGAAGTCCGGCAGGGTCTGGAACCAGTCCTTATGGATCAGCTCATCATGCAGGCGGGTCAGGTTTTCGGCATGGCCGGCGGCCAGCATCTCCGGCCCGGTGAGGAAGCTGATGGCGCGGCGGATGTTGGCATCGCCCTCCACCCACTGGGCGGGGTCGTAATCGCCCACGGCGTAGCGGTGGATGACCTGATCGGAGGTCTGGCCGAAGATATAGATGTTCTCCTCGCCTACCTGCTGGCTGATCTCCACGTTGGCACCGTCCATGGTGCCCAGCGTCAGCGCGCCGTTCAGCATAAACTTCATGTTGCCGGTGCCGGAGGCTTCCTTGGAGGCAAGGCTGATCTGCTCGGACAGGTCGCAGGCCGGGATCAGCTTTTCGGCGGCGGTGACGTTGTAGTTTTCCACGAACACCACCTGCAGCCACTTGGACACCTCCGGGTCTGCGGCAATGACCTTGGAGAGGGTCAGCAGCGCATGGATGATGTCTTTGGCAATGGTGTAGGCGGGAGCGGCTTTCGCGCCGAAGATGCTCACCATCGGAGCAGCGGGCAGGTGCCCTGCCTTGATCTCGTAGTACTGGTGGATGAGGTACAACAGGTTGAGCTGCTGGCGCTTATACTCATGCAGACGCTTGGACTGGATATCGAACACTGCATCGGTGTTCACGCGCACCTTCTGGGTGTGCAGCAGCCAGTCTGCCAGCGCTTCCTTGTTGGCCTTTTTCACGGCGGTCAGCTCGCTGAGCACCGCATCGTCATCGACAAAGGCCAGCAGTTTTTCCAGTTCGGCGGCATCCTTGCGGAAGCCGGAGCCGATGTGCTTTTCCAGCGTGGCAGTCAGGCGCGGGTCGCATTCCAGCAGCCAACGGCGGAAGGTGATGCCGTTGGTCTTGTTGTTGAACTTTTCCGGGTACAGCTCGTAGAAGCCGTGCAGTTCGGAGTTTTTCAAGATCTCGGTGTGCAGCGCTGCCACGCCGTTGGTGGAGTGGGTAAAATGGATATCCATGTGTGCCATGTGCACCCGGTCGTCCTTGTCGATAATGGCAAGGCTCTCATCCTCGGTGCGGGTGCGTGCCAGCGCATCCAGCTTTTCGATGATGGGCATCAGCTGCGGCACCACGGCATCCAGATAGGAGCGGGGCCACTTTTCCAGTGCTTCGGCCAGAATGGTGTGGTTGGTGTAGGCGCAGGTCTTGGTGACGATCTCCACGGCCTCCTCAAACTCGATGCCGCGCTCGCCCAGCAGACGGATCAACTCCGGGATGACCATGCTGGGATGGGTGTCGTTGATCTGGATGGCGGCGTAGTCCGCCAGATCATGGAAGTTGCAGCCCCGGGCGGCGCACTCGGCCAGAATGAGCTGTGCACCGGCAGAAACCATCAGGTACTGCTGGTACACCCGCAGACGGCGGCCTGCCTCGTCGGAATCGTCCGGGTAGAGGAAGAGGGTCAGGTTCTTGTCGATAGCGGTCTTGTCGAAGGCAATGCCGTCATGGACGATGCTCTCATCGATGGTATCAAGGTCAAACAGGTTCAGGGTGTTGGTGCGCCCCTCGTAGCCGGTAACCGCCAGCTTGTACAGCCGGGCGGTGTACTCCTTGCCCGCCAGTTCCACCGGGTAGGTGGTGTCGGTCTTTTCCGCCCAGCTGTGGGCAGTCAGCCACGGGTCGGGCTTTTCGTTCTGCACGCCGTCCTCAAAGGACTGATGGAACAGACCGAAGTGGTACCGCAGACCCACGCCGTCGCCGGGCAGGTTCAGCGTTGCCAGAGAGTCGAGGAAGCAGGCAGCCAGGCGCCCCAAGCCGCCGTTGCCCAGAGAGGGCTCCGGCTCTACCTCTTCAATGTCGGAAAGGCGCTTTCCGGCAGCAGCCAGTGCAGACCGGGCTTCGTCGTACAGCCCCAGATTGATGAGGTTGTTGGACAGCAGCTTGCCAATAAGGAATTCGGCGCTGATATAGTACAGCTTGCGCCCGGTGACCGGCTGCACGCGGTCGGCGCTCTTCTGCCGCACCAGTTCCAGCAGTGCCAGATACAGCTCCTGATCGGTGCAGTCCGCCAGCAGCTTGCCGGTGATACTCTGTAACGTTTCGGTAAAGCTCATAAAAGCATCCTCCTTTGCTAGGGTGTATCTGAAAAGTAGAAAATTCAGTCTATTTCTTTGTTTTCAGATACACCTTACGGAAAACAGGTTTGACATCTGTACTTCAAGATATACCACATAGAACGATCAAAATCTTGCCTAAAAAGTGCAAACTATGGTACAATCCTATCATCGGAGGTGAGACGATGCAAAATCAGGCTTCTTTGCAGGAGACAAAACAGCACGGTGCGGTGCGCTTTCCGTTCAATCTGTACCCCTGCACCATTCCGGGGGATTTCCAGCAGGTGGCACTCCACTGGCACGAGAGCATGGAGCTGGTCTTTGTCAAGCAGGGCATGGGGCTGGTACAGGTGGGCGTGGTGACCTACCCGGCCTACCGGGGGGATATCTTTATTTTTGCCCCGGGCACGCTCCACGCGCTGCGGCAGGCAGAGGGACAGCGCATGGAATACGAAAATATCATCTTTGAGCCGGAGTTGCTGGGCGGTGCGGAGGACCTTTGTGCCGAAAAATATCTGCTGCCGCTGCAAAGCGGGCGGCTGTCGCTGCCGGTGCGTCTGACCCCGAACGATTTGTGCTATCTGCAAGCCGCCGCCTGCCTGCGGGAGCTGGAGGATGCCAACCGCGCCAAGCGCCCCGGCTACGAGCTGCTGGTAAAAGGAGCGCTGCTGCGCTTTCTTGCCCTGCTCATTGCGCAGGGCAGACAGTGTCTCTCCACCGAAACCGCCGACACCCAGCGGCTGAAAACCGTGCTGCAATGGCTCTCCGCCCATTATGCCGAGCCGCTCCGGGTAGCCGATGCCGCCGGGGTCTGCTCCTTCAGCGCCAGCCATTTTATGCGCTGGTTCCGGCAGATGACCGGGCAGAGCTTTATTGCCTTTCTGAACGAGTATCGGCTGAACACCGCCGCCGAGGCGCTGCGAACCACCGATGAGACCGTGCTGACCATCGCCTCCCGGTGCGGGTTTGAAAACCTTTCCTATTTTAACCGGGCGTTCAAGGCGCATTTCGGCATGACCCCCCGGGACTACCGGAAAAAATAAGCAAAGCGCTTGACAGCTGTGGCTGTATGGCGTATTATTTGGGCAGAAGAGCCGCTTTCGGGCGGCTTTTCCCGGAGCGAAAAGTTAGTCAATTCAAACTATTATTTTATAAGATATTCCTGAAAGAAGGTATAATCATGATCCAGACGACCGTAGAAGTAGGCGGCATGGCGTGTTCCATGTGCGAAGCCCATATCAATGACGCCGTGCGCAGTGCGTTCCCTGTGGATAAAGTCTCGTCCTCTCATGCCAAGGGCAAGACCGTGATCCTTTCCAAGGAGCCGCTGGACGAAAACGCGCTCCGCGCCGCCATCGAAGCCACCGGATACCATGTGGGCACCATCCACAGCGCACCGTATGAAAAGAAAGGGCTGTTCTCCTTTTTCAAAAAGTGATATGTCCCCCCGTGTTCAGCCTTATCGACAAAAATAAGGCGCAATACTGATCTCTACCAACCTTTCTTCTTTTCACCTCTTTTTTGTTTTCCACCCACAGAGAAACACCCCCGGCAGCCGTTGCGGTTGCCGGGGGTGTTTCTGTATCTTTAGATTTGCACTCGGCTCAGTGGACAAAGCCCACGAACACCGGGCAGAGCACGGCGGTCAGCACACCGGCTACGGCAATGGAAAGGCCGCTCATGGCACCTTCCACCTCGCCCATCTGCAGCGCCTTGCTGGTGCCCACGGCATGGGCTGCCGTGCCGATGCCCACGCCCTTGGCGATGGGGTCGGTAATGTGGAACAGCTTGCACACGGTCTCGGCCAGCAGTGCACCCACGATGCCGGTGACGATGACGATGGCACCGGTCAGGGCGGCAATGCCGCCCAGCTCAGCTGCCACGTCCATGCTGATGGCGGTGGTCACCGACTTCGGCAGCAGAGTAGCGTACTGCTCCTGGGTCAGGTCCATTGCCAGCGCCAGTGCAAAGGCGCTGCCCAGACTGACCAGCGTGCCCACCGAGATGCCCGCGATGATGGCGGGCGCGTTCTCCTTGAGCAGATCCAGCTTTTCATACAGCGGGATGGCCAGCGCCACCGTAGCGGGCAGCAGCAGATAGCTTACCGGCGCGGCGCTGGTTTTGTAGTCCCCGTAGGGGATATTACACACCGACAGAAAAATGATGACAAAAATACTGCCCAGCAGCAGCGGGTTAAAGATGGCCTTGCCGGTCACCCGGTTGATGAGCACACCCAGCCCAAAGGCTGCCAGCGTAAGCAGCACGCCCCATGCCACAGAGCCGGTCAGAAAGTCGTTCAGCAGCTCAGTCATGGTCGGCCTCCTCTTTTTTATTGCGGGCGGTCAGCGCCTGCGTGGTGCGGCCTGCGGCCGCCATCACCAGCACCGTCACCGGCAGAATGGCGATCAGGATGGGCAGCAGCAGCTGCCCCATCTCTGCCCACAGCTCCATGATACCCGCAGCGGCGGGCACGAACAGCAGCGGAAAAATACCGGTCAGGTAGGTGCCGGTCTCCTTGACCTGCTCCAGCTTTACAACACCGGCGGTCAGGGCTGCCAGCAGCAGCACCAGACCGTACACACTGGCAGGCACCGGCAGCGGCAGTACCGCGTGCAGCACCTCGCCCAGAAAACAAAACGCAAGAATGCGCCCGAACTGAAAAATATACTTCGTGTCAGAACTCCCCTTTCTGGTCTTATGGTCTTATAACGAACAGACAACGGGCTTTTCGCCCGGAATTTTCTGTCTCACACAAAGTAAAAGTATACTGCGGACTGCCCGCTCCATCAACCGTAAATCTTGCCAAGAAGTTCTGCACCTTTTGCGCAGAACTGTACAAAAAAACGCACCGGTGCAATTCCGGTGCGCAAGGGTCAGATCACATAATCGTTGCCGGCCTGATCCGGCAGGGCAAGGTCTGCCAGCGTGATCTTGCCGAAATAGTCCGAGATCAAATCGTTGAGCCCCTTCCACATCTCGTAGGTGCGGCAGTTGGCCATCCGGGCGCAGGCAGAAGCCCCGGGGGTCAGGCAGCTTACCGGGGCAAGACTGCCCTCGGTGAGCATCAGGATCTCGCTTACCGTGTACTGATCCGGGCTGCGGGTCAGCCGGTAGCCGCCGCCCTTGCCGCGCAGCCCCTCCAGAAAGCCGTTTTGCACCAGCACCTTGAGGATGTTCTCCAGATACTTTTCCGAGATCTCCTGCCGGGCGGCAACTTCCTTTAAGGGAACATATTTTTCAGACTGATGCTCCGCGAGGTCGATCATCACCCGCAGCGCATAGCGTCCTTTGGTCGAAACGATCATGATCCGTACTTCCTTCCGGTTAAATTTTATTATAACCCATTATACAACAGGGTAAGTCACTTTTCAATCCCACTTTTTTCAAAAAACCCCTTGACAAGCAGGGAAAACAGGGCTATAATGCCATCAAACCCACAAACAATGTTGGTTAAAAGGTTTAGAGGGAATCACAGCCGGGCACACCGGCGCAAGACAGGGTCATGCACCCCGTAACGATATCAGAAAGAGGGACAAGTATTATGAGCAAGATCTATACCGCCGCAGATCAGTTGATTGGTCACACCCCGCTGCTGGAGCTCAGCCATATTGAAAAGGAAGAGCAGCTGCCCGCCCACGTTATCGCCAAGCTGGAGTACTTCAACCCCGCCGGTTCTGTGAAGGATCGCATTGCCAAAAAGATGATCGACGATGCCGAGGCCAAGGGCCTGCTGAAGGAAGGCTCCGTCATCATCGAGCCCACCTCCGGCAACACCGGCATCGGTCTGGCTGCCGTGGCAGCTGCCAAGGGCTACCACATCATCATCGTGATGCCCGAGACCATGAGCGTGGAGCGCCGCCAGCTGATGAAGGCTTACGGTGCTGAGCTGGTGCTGAGCGAGGGTGCCAAGGGCATGAAGGGTGCCATTGCCAAGGCCGATGAGCTGGCCAAGGAGATTCCCAATTCCTTTATCCCCGGCCAGTTCGTGAACCCCGCCAACCCGCAGGCACACATCGAGACCACCGGCCCCGAGATCTGGGAGGATACCGACGGTAAGGTAGATATCTTTGTGGCAGGTGTTGGCACCGGCGGCACCGTGACCGGCGTAGGCAAGTACCTCAAGAGCAAGAATCCCGATGTCAAGGTGGTGGCTGTTGAGCCTGCTTCCTCCCCTGTGCTGAGCAAGGGCACTGCCGGTGCACATAAGATCCAGGGCATCGGCGCAGGCTTTGTGCCGGACGTGCTGGACACCACCGTCTATGACGAGATCATCGCCGTGGAGAACGACGACGCCTTTGCCACCGGCCGTCTGATCGGCCACAAGGAGGGCGTGCTGGTGGGCATCTCCTCCGGTGCTGCCGTCTGGGCTGCTATCCAGTTGGCAAAGCGCCCGGAGAACGCCGGCAAGAACATCGTTGTCCTGCTGCCCGATACCGGCGACCGCTACCTGTCCACCCCGCTGTTTGCTGAATAATCCCCAAAAAACTCTCCTCTCCCGCTCTGCACCCCGCAGGGCGGGAGTTTTTGTTTGGGGACAAGACTATTTGAAATGGCTTCCGCTGCGCTCTAGCCATATTCAGCGGAAGAATTATTTGATATTTCGCGTTTGGAGCGACCGCGTTTGCGGAGCGTAGCGTAGCAATGAAAGCCCCAGTGGGGCTTTTAAGCGGCAGAGCGGTCTGCGTTAGCAGA
>ENA-OZEV01000390-OZEV01000390.1-human-gut-metagenome-genome-assembly--contig:-NODE-390-length-15550-cov-45.709197_pt1 | contig 15550 bp, 15 predicted proteins | sample MGYA00244613_ERZ653624 | MGnify/ENA primary metagenome ERZ653624 (study PRJEB26926, sample SAMN06164936) | human gut metagenome | biome: ENVO:00009003; feature: ENVO:2100002; material: ENVO:00002003...
GATTCGCCTTAGTCTCGTGGGCTCGGAGATGTGTATAAGAGACAGGCTTTAGGCGAAGTTACAGGTACTGCTTATGATGGCGGTAAAGGTAAGAAAACTACTGATATCGTTAATAGTTTATCTAGTGAATTTATTATTAGACTAGATAGAGTTGACCAAACAACAGAAGGACTTAAAATTATATATAGTAAATCTGTTAAAAGTAATAATACAAATTTATATATTGATAAAACTCCTTTTGGTCTTGTTTTAAATAATGCTAGTAAAACTGCTAATGGTAGTATGTCATCTGCTGATAAAGTTAAACTTGATGAAACTTTACCTAATCGAATTACTAAACTTAGTAATAATGTTTATACTAAAGAAGAAATTAATAATAAGTTTGATAATGTACCAACAGTAGAAAATACTTATACTAAAGCGGAAGTTGATAAAGCTATTGCTGATGCTATTAAAGCTTTAATTCCTGCTGGTTATGAACTTGTTATTAAAAAGAAAACAACTTAATGTTAATCATGGTGGTACTGAATAAGTGCCACCATTTAAAGTTTATAAAGTTATGCAAGATATTAATCAACAATTATATGAAAGAAAAAGTACACCTGAAGGATTTATTCCTGTTTATGGTGTAGTTATAACTGTTCCTACTGGAATATATATTAATGGGCAAAAAGATTTTACTTGTGATAAAACTTTTGATGAAGTAAAAGAAATACTATTAAAAGGCGGAAGTATTATTGCTGTTGATAACAATAATAGTAGAGTTAATTTTGATAGAATTGTTGTAGGCAGTAACGATATTAGTGCTACAATTACTTATTTTTCTGCTGGTGGTGGAATTAATAAAATTGATTTAAGTTGGGATAAAGGTTTAACTAGAGTTGGTGGTGAAGATAGAGTTGGTGGTGAAGAAACAAAAAGTATTAATACTTTTGTAGCTATAAATAGTAATCAAATCATCAAATCTTATGATATTGGAAGTATTACTATATTATTAACAAATAGTGGTAGTAAAGAAAAAGTATTAGCTGCTATTAATTCTATTTTTACTAATTTTGCTGGATTTGTTACAGCTATTGGTAAACCTAATTCTATATTTCATAATGGTAAATATGGTACATTTAATGTTAGATATACAGATAATATTATAATTATTCAATGGAGTAATGCTAATGCAATTCATCATGTTGCTTTATCAGAGGATGGTTCGTATGTTTACAATACTATTCAAATAGTTGACCAAACTCTTTATAGATTATCTAATCTTACTATTGAACCAATAGTTAATCCTAAAATATGGATTGGTACTGCTACTCAATATGCAGCTATTGCACAAAAAGATAATAATACTACTTATATAGTTAAATCAGATGCTTAAGTTATGGCTATATATCAAGGAGATATTGGAATACATGATATTAAACTTGGTAGTATAGATGTATTTGAAATATATCAAGGTTCTAAACTTGTTTATCCAGAGAATACTGAAATTACTATTACGTTTAAATTAAATGTTTCCGGAACTGTTACTATTAATGGTTATACTCCTGTTATAAGTGAAAATAATACTAAATTTGTATTTACTATTCCTGTTAAGACTGATTATACTGCTAATATTACTGCTGAACATTATAAATCTCAAACTATTAGTGGTAAGAGTGGTTATTTACCTATAACTCATAATGTAGAATTAGAGTGGGAACAAAGATTTATTTCTTATACTGTTACTTTTCCTACTGATGGAGTTAAAGTTTTATTTGATGGAATAGAAAAAGGAGTTATAACTAATGGTAAGTTAGTTGTATTAATTGATGATACAGAAGCTAAAGATAGTTATACTGTTACATTTAAAGGTAGTAAAGCTAGTATATATGATACTAGTACATTAACAGTAGTTAATAGTAGTATAGCTAATACTGGTGGAAGTTATGATTTAAAACTTCCTACTAGTTCTGTTAAGAATGGATATAAAAGAACTGACTATGCATCCTCCACGGGGAGTATAACCAAGGGTTCTACTTATGCTGGAACTTGGATTGAAACTGTTGTTAATCTTACTGCTAGTTTTACTAGTTCTACTACTTTAGGTTCTATAAGTAATAATGTACTAACTATTGCTAATAATGAATCTACTAATACTAAAAGTGGTACTTTAACTGTTACATTTACTTTAGAGAATAAACAAACTAAAGAAGTTAGTGCTGCTTTAAATCAAGCTGCTGGCGCTAAAGTTTATACTGATTGGGTACTAGATTTACAAACTGATGGAACTAGTGTTGAAGCTAAAGGTGGTACTAGAACAGTTACAGCTAATATTGCTCGTAGAACTTATAAATGGAATAACACTGGTACTGTTTATAGTGAAACTGCTACTCCTACTCTTAGTATTAGTGGTAGTGCTAGTCTTAGTGGAAATCAAATAAAATTTACATCAAACGAAAGCGTTTCAGCCCGTTCAGCGACACTTACAGCTAGTTATGTAGGATTGTCCAAAACGGTTACGATAACGCAACAGGCAGGCTCAAAAGTGTATTCAGCGTGGTCTGCTTGGGTTGTTTCTATCTCGGCAAGCACGCAAACGATAGCTGCAAGTGGTGGTTCATCTACGATAACTACTAATGCTAGTCGTTCTCGTACTTGGACTTGGAATGGAGTTGGTACTACACATACTGATACTGAAAATGCTACACCTACACTTAGTGGTAGTGCTGGTGGATTTACTTTAAGTGATAAAACTGTTACTGCTAGTAATAATACTACAACAAATAGTCGTAGTATAACTATTACTGCTACTAGCAATAGTGTTTCTAAATCTATTACTATAACACAATCAGCTGGTGCTAAAGTTTATGGTAATTGGTCTGCTTGGACAATTAATATTAGTGCCGATAAAACTAGTATTGGTGCAACAGGTGGAACAGCTACTATATCAACTAGTGCTAGTAGAACTAGAAGTTATACATGGAATGGTGTTGCCGGTTCTGGTGGTACAGAAACTGGAAACGGTTCTCCAACATTAAGTAAAGTGAGTGGAGATGGTAATTGGACTAGTCCTAAAGTTACTTATGGAAATAATACTAGTACAAGTGGTAAATCAACTGTTATTCGTGCTACTATTGATAGTACTACTAAAGATATAACTATTAGTCAATCTGCTGGAGCTAAACAATATAGTGCTTGGTCTGCATGGACAGTTAATATTTCTAATAGTGGAAATGTTGCTGCTAGTGGAGGTAGTTCAAATATAACTACTTCTGCAAGTAGAACAAGAACTTGGACATGGAACGGAGTTAATGGAAGTGGTGGAACTGAAACAGGAACTGGAACTCCTACTCTTAGTAAAATTAGTGGTGCTGGTTCTTTTGCTAGTAATAAAGTAACTTATGATAATAATACTTCTACAAGTGCTAGAAGTACAGTTATTAGAGCTACAATGGATTCTGTAACTAAAGATACTACTGTAACTCAAAATGCTGGTGCTAAAACTTATAGTAGTTGGGGAGCATGGTCTATTAGTTTAAGTGCTAATGTAACAACTATCGCTGCTGCTGGTGGAAATGCTACGTTATCTACTTCTGCTACTAGAAGTCGTACTTGGCAATGGAATGGTACAGGAACAACTTATACTGAAAATGCTAGTGGCTCTCCTACATTAAGTAAAGTTAATGGTGCAGCTTCTTTAAGTGGTTCTACTGTTAGTTATGGTAATAATACTTCTACTAGTTCTCGTAGTTCTGTATTTAGAGCAACTATTGATAGTACTACTAAAGATATAACTATTAGTCAATCTGCTGGTAGTAAATCATATGGTAGTTGGTCTAGTTGGTCTGTATATTGTAATGCTAGTAGTTATACTGTTGCGGCATCAGGCGGTTCTGTTACTATTTATTATGGTGCTTCTCGTTATCGTACTTGGACTTGGAATGGAGTTGCAGGTTCAGGTGGAACTGAAACAGAAAATGCTACTCCAAGTCTTAGTGCAGGAAGTGGTGGTGGAACTTTAAGTGGTAGTACTTTAAGTTATAGTAATAATACTAGTACAAGTGTTAGAAGAACTAGAGTTACTGCAAATTATAATGGTGCTATTGACTTTTGTGATATTGAACAAAGAGCTGGAAGTAAAGTTTATGGTAATTGGTCTGGATGGTCAGTTAATATTTCTGCTAGTCCTACTAATATTGCTGCTGCTGGAGGTAGTTCTACTATTACTTGTAGTGCTGTTCGTAGTAGACAATATACTTGGAATGGTATTGGACAAAATTTTCCTGAAACTGAAAATGGTAGTCCTACATTAAGTAAATCTGGAGATGGCACATTAAGCGGTACTACTAGCGGTAGTAAACTTACTTATGGTAATAGAACTACTACAACAAGTAGAAGTACAACTGTTACTGCTACTTATAGTGGAATTAGTAAATCTATTAATATTACACAATCCGCTGGTAGTAAAGTTACAGGCAAAATGACATATCATACTGATATTTATGATAGAAATTTATCTAATTATATAGATTATACTAGTTATCCTGTAACACATGATATTGGAGGTGAACCTGTTATTTCTGAAGGTGATACAATTATTACTTATTGTAGACTTCGTAAAACACAACCATGGACTTGGAATGGTGTTAGTGGTAGTGGTGGAACAGATACTACTTATGCTAGTGCAAAAGATGTAGCTATTGTAAGTCAATCTAACTGTACAACTACTGTTAAAGATACAGGTAGTAATAATATAATTATGTTTAGTTCTGTTGTTCCCGCTAATTCAAGTAGTAGTGCTCGTACTTGGTATTTTAATTGGAGATGGCTAAGTTCTAATAATACTACTATCCAAAATACACAATCCGCAAAATACTTTACGTGGTAGACTTGTTATTAAAAATGATTATTTTACTAGTCAAAATATTGCATTACCTATTTATTTAGATAGTGAAAATGTAGATTCAATATATAAAGGAGAAGCAAGTTATAATGATATTAAGAAAACTCCTATTGGTGTTTATGTATATATTCCTACTAATGTTGCTATAATGAACGCTGGTAAATTACAATTTTGGTTTGAAAATAAAGATGGTGGCGGTAGTAAATATACTTGCACTTTAAGTAGTGTTAGCACACCTATGAATAATGTTTCTGTATCTAATAGTAATAATATTATTAGTGTTACTGCTAATAAAACTACTTCTTCATTTACTATATTATGTCAATTTACTATGACTTCTAATAGTACAGTATTTAATGTAAGAGTTTTAATTGAACCATGATGAAAATACTATTTAATATAACAATATTACTAATGCTTATATTGTTTATTTACCCATTAAAGTTATTTAAATTAATCACATAATTATGAACAATAAACAACTATATGAAAAGCTGGGTCAGAATAGTTATGATAAAGTATTTCCTATTACTTATCTTCAAAATATTCTTGACAAAGATACAAATAATGATTTAACTGTTGTTCTTTCTCGGTTTAATCATTTATGGATTCCATATCAAGGAACTAGAGTTAATACTCGTAAAGCTGTTCCTGCTATTTTTAGACGTAATAGTCTTACTATTAGTTATTATGATGCTGAACATAATCTATCTGTAACTGAAAGTTATACAGGTAGTAATCTTCAAGCTGGTGTTGAAACTAGTTGGGTTTCTGATGATAATTGGACAAAAATTCTTAGTGAGAAGTATCTTGAAGAAAGTGGAGCTAAAATTCCAATTGCTGATGGAACTATTGATTGGGATATGCTTAATGAAGCTCTTAAACAAATGATTGCAGGAAATGGTAAAGTTAATATTATTAATTATCCCGATGAAGAAGATATTACTATAAGATTAAGTCCTGGTTGTTGTAATGTTAATCGTCTTAGTCTTAAAGATAGACCTTATGAGCCTGAATATAAAAGTGGTAAAGGATATAAAATAGTTCGCAAGGTTTTACTCCCCGTGGAGGATGATGCAAGTAATGCAGAACAGCTTTTATTTGATGGTTTTCTTGATGATACTTATTGTGAACAATATGGTCAAATAATTCTTAATACTGATAAGTATGAAGTTATTAAAACAGATTTAGGTAATACTGCTGGTATTTATTATGATACATATCATAAATTATTTGTTCTTAGAGTTAAGACTATTCATGATGGAGTTGGTTTTTATAATTATTATACTAGATGGACTATTGTAGAACCTACTGATAGAGTTCATCCTCTACGGGGGGTCAACACTCCTGTTTATGGAAATAGTGAAGATTATAATATTTATAATACTTGTCTTTCTGATGAACGTCCAAGACTTGGTATTATATATGTTAATTCAGTAGATAATATTAAATATTATTTTAATGAAGAAACTTTAGTTCAAGTTAAGAATAATATTTATCTTAATTATAAAGCTGTTCTTACTCAAGATATGCTTAACGAAGAAAATACTCGTTATATTATTCGTTATGCTTTTGATTTAAGTGGTAAAACTATTACAATGCCTGTTGGTTGTGAACTTGTATTTGAAGGTGGTATTATTGAGAATGGTACTATTAATTTAAATAAATGTAAACTTACAGGTATGGTTGGTGAAGAGTCTGAATATCTTCCTAATGTAACTTGTAGTAATTGGGCTAAAGGTCAGATTGAATATCGTAATGGAAAGATTTGTTATTGGAATGGTACTGAATGGAGAGTAATGGGAGATACTTCTTCATTTGATAGTTATACTAAACAAGAAATTAATAATTTACTTAAAAATTATTATACTAAGTCTGAAACTTATAATAAAGAAGAAGTTAATAATTTACTTAATGGATATGTTACTAATAATACATTTAATAACTTTAAAAAAGAAATAAATCAAACTATTACTAATAGTGTTAATCTTGATAAGATTCAAAAAGCTATTAATGATGGATGTGGAGTTAATATGACTATGCCTAGTGCGAATAGTAATAAACTTAGTCTTCCAATTTGGACAGGAACTGCTACCCAATATGCAACTATTACCCCAGTTGCTGGAATGACTTATAATATTGTTGATGAATAATGAGTTTAACTCTTGGACGTCAAGGAGGAATTGCTCAACCTCTTAAAAAACGGACAGTAGGTCAAATTAATATTGCTCATGTTTATGATGGTGCTAATCATATTTGGCCTACTTCTGTTATTCATTTTAGTGATTTTACTAGTGTCCAACTTAGATATATTTGGGGTAGTTATGATGGTCGAGATTTGGATACTAAATCATATTATGTTAATTCTCCTATTGATAGTTTAAATTATATAGCTGTTGGTTGGTCTTGGAATTTAAGTCAAATTCCTTATCTATATTGGGGTGGTGATAATACTGACTCAGGTGCTGAATGTGTTATGTTTAATATTGAATCTATGATTGACCTTGAAGATAAAATGCCTGATATAATGAAAATGAATCTTTGTGCTAATTGGTTTGGAAGTTTGAGTAGAGGTCATGTTACTGTTGAATGTACTGCTTATAAAGGTGGAGTTATTGTTCATGCTTGGCAATTAAAGAATTATGAAATTGATGTTAATAATAGAGGAATGTTTATTTTTCCTTTGGCTGATGGAACTATTAATATGCCTGATGGATATGGTGGTTATAAAGAATGTTGGTATGGTGAAGTTATTAAAAGAGTTGCTAAATCTAATAATGAAGTAAAATATTTTAGAATTAATCCTGTTAATGATAAAACTATTGGTTTAGATAATATTAAAATAATTCGTCATGGTGGTGGTTATATTCATAATGATGGTTATTGTTGGTATGAAAATAAGCCTAATGATAAATATAAAGTTTGGAATAATCAAGTTAATACAACTGGTACTCCTTTAACTCTTGATAAGCCAACTCTTAATATAACTAGTGATGATAATTATAGTTATGAATATCATACAGTTTTGTTAAATGAAGATAACACTGTTTATAATGATAATTATACTGATAACTATAAATTTAGATTTGGTTTTGTTGCAGGTAATTCTGAATTTAGAGGACAACAAACTATTCAATGTTATGTTGGTACACAAGGTGGTAACGCTGATGATGGTAAGACTTCAATAGGTGAAATAAAATATACTAAACTTAATAAAATTGGTGAATTGACAATATATAGTCCTATTGAAAGTTAAATTAATGTTAATGACCAAACAAAGATAACGGTTTAAGTGCTATAGATTATGTAGTTCAAACTACAAGTATTAATCTATTTTTTTAACTTAAACCTTAATTTATTATGCAAGTAATTGAAAAAGTGAAAGTTGTTCCAGAAGGCTATAATGGTGCTGGAATGAATTATGACGGTTGTAATCGTCGTGATGTAAACGGTAAGGCTAATGCAGGTTTAACTCTTGGTATTATCGGTACTGCACTTGGTGCTTGGGCTTTGTTTGGTAATCGTCGTTCTAGTGTATTAGGTGGCGCTGGTGGTGGAATGTTAGGTGATAGCTCTACTAATATTAACGTACTTGGTGCTACTGCTGGTAGTGGAAGCGGTGCTCCTACTGCTTTTCAAGCATGGGAAAAATCTTGTGAAGATACTTTAGCTCTTCAAGGTGGTCTTTATCAATGGGCTTTTTATTTATCTAAATTTTAGTATGGACAAATTTATTGATATAATTGTAGATGGAATCCTTAGTAATTTTGATTTTGGATTTATGTTTATTGTTAATGTTCTAACTTATATTATTATTAAAGTTATTGATTACTTTAATGGTGATAATAAAGTTCCTACTTGGCAAAAACGATGTGTATTAGTAATAAGTATTTTTACTATGGCTATGATTTATATTGCATCTGGGTATGATAATACTATTATACTTATTAATAGTGCTGTTCTTGCTCCTGTGTTTTGGAGTTGGGTTGTTAGTCCTATTCTAAAGAAACTTGGAGTTGGCTATAAAGATATTGATAATACTATTGGTTAAGATTGTATAAGATTGATTAGCTAGGTTTGATTGACTGATTCAAGCCTGCTATATCCTCTACGGGGAGTATAGCTTGCCGAATTTGGCTAGTTTTAAACCTAGCTGATTAACTGTACATGATTTAATAAAAGTCTTGCTATGAGCCTAAAAAGTGGCTCTATGAACGTACATAAATATTTACAATATTAAAATTTAAAATAGTAAAGTTATGAGAGTTATTAAGACTAAACATTTTCCTTTTAATGGTTATAAAGCTATTAATCTTTTTGGTATTATATTTACTAAAGGAGAATTAAGTAATAAAGAACTTAACCATGAAGCTATTCATACAGAACAAATGAAAGAGATGTTATATATCTTTTTCTATATATGGTATGGTGTTGAATATCTTATTATAAGATGTTTTCATGTTAAACAACACGATGCTTATAAAGATATAAGTTTTGAAGAAGAAGCACATAATAATGATGATAATCTTAATTATATTAGTGAACGTAAACATTATACTTGGACTAAATATCTAGGTATTAATAGTTCTAAAACTGCTTAATTAAAAAATGTTAATAATATTGTTAAACTACTTGTTATTAATAATATAATTTATATTTGTAACAAACTAAATTCTAAAGATATGGAAGATGATAAAAGAGTTAATTATAAGTTAGATGCTATTAATAAACTTATTAATAATCTTAAACTTAGTATTTCTGGTAATAAAGAGCATGATGAGCTTGGAGAAAATAATGTTATAGTCAATCTTGATGAGATTAGTCAAAAGATTACTGAATTACATGAAATGGTTAAAGCTGAATTTGATGAGTTTGAAAATCAACATAAAAGTGAATCAGATGAAACTCAAACTCTTCTTAATAATCGTTTTGATAAAATTGATGCTAAATTAGATAGTATTAAATCTGCTATTGATAGTATGAAAACTACCATTGGTACTAAACTTGATACTGTTAATTCTACTATTAATAAAGCGAATACGGATATAGTTGCTGCGATTAATGCTATGAAAGCTAGTAACGATACTAAAAATGATGCTATTATTTCTGCTCTTCAAGGACTTGTAACTAAAGTTAATGAAAATACTAGTAATATTAATTCTCTTGATGGTCGAGTTGATGCTCTAGAACAAGCTTAACATGAATTTTAATTTAGTAGAGATGTATAATGGCTTGTTAAGATTTAACAAGCATATACTAAATGAACTTGCAGAAGGACTTAAACATTTACCTAATTTAGATGGAGTATCTAAAGGAGATAGTTTAATTATTAATGAACAAGGCAATCCTGCTTGGGGTTCTGCTGCATTTATTCCTACTTTTGAAAATGCTGCTTATGGTATTGAATGGACTAAAGATGACAATGATATAATCAGAATTGGTAATGCTAAATTTCATAGAGAACTTCCTATTCAAAATAGACTTAAAGGTTGTGTCTATAATGAAAAGAAAATCAGTTATTTCCTTAATCCTACGGGTTGGGCTAAACCTCTTGAAAATGGTTTTGTTCCTCCTCTTGATGGAAGTGATGGCGATGTTGGGGTAAGAGTTCCAGAATTTTATATGTGTGTTAAAGATACTGGCACTAAATATCAACTTTGGATAAGTGATTTTAATATTGATGGGACATTTACTAGAGTTCATCCTTTTATTATAAGTCATACCAAAACTATGACTAGAACTAGAGAAGATGGTAAAGAAGAAGTATTTAGTGCTTGTATTAAACCTGATGATACTAGATATTTAGGAGGAAATAAAAATTCTTCTGTTGCTGCTATTAAATTACAAGGTAGACCTAGAACTGGTATTAATTACTATAAAGCCAATGAATTTTGTGCTAATCGTGGAGATTGGGTTACTATGATTGATTATCTTGAATATTGCGCTATACAAGCTCTTTGTTATATAGAGTATGCTAGTTTTGATAATCAAGCTGCATTAAATACTAATTTAACTAGTGACGGATTTAAACAAGGAGGACTTGGTGCTGGTGTTACAAATTTAAATTGGGATAAATGGACAGCTTTTAATGGTAATAATCCTATTGTACAAACTTATTGGACTGCTGAACATAATATTGGTAATGGCAGTACAAATGGTGACCATTATGAACTAGAAAATTATAATACAGATGGAAGTAATTTAAGTACTTATCCTGCTGTTTATCGTGGTATTCTAAACTTTTTTGGTGATATATGGACATTTATTAGAGATATAGTTGTTATTAATAAAGATAAAGATTATAATGCAGTATATCTTCTTAAAAAAGGAGTTAATTATGCAGATATTACAATAGATAATGTTAATGAAAAATGTTATTTAATTGGGCATCAAGCTAATACTAATAATTTTATTACTGAATTTGATTTTCAAAGAGGAGTTTATTTTATTCCTAATAAACTTGGAACTAATAAAAAAGCTGATTATAATTGGATAAGAGGTAGTAATGGACAAGATACAGATAAAGCTGTTCGTGTGCCTATGCTTGGCGGTCGCGCTACTACCGGTTCTTCGGCTGGCTCTGGTCGCTTTGATTCTGGTTGGCTTCGGTCGGATTCTCTTGCTTATGTCGGCTTCTTTACCACAGTTAAGCTTGATTAAATAAGTCTACGTGGAACTGTTGCTAGGAGTAGTTGGTTAATTAATTTGTTTTCTGTTTTTGTATTTCTCGATACTACTCCTGCAACAGTTTATTATAATATTAAATATAATAAACTTAAAACATAATATATTATGACTAAAGATAAACTTAAAGATGATGTTATTAGAACTATATGCTATTTAAATAGTGATATATCTAATAAAGATAGAGAACTTCTAATTAAATTATTTAATTCTATTATAGATTATACTAATAATACTGAACTTGAACAAGAACTTGCTCAACTTCAACAAAAATATAATGAATTAACTGGAGATATTAATGAAATAGAAAAATTAGCTAATGATGTAAGAACTAAACATAATTCTTTATATACTGATGTTAATAATACTCTTAAACCTAAAATAAATAGTATTGATGAAAGAGTAACTGCATTAGAAAATTCAAGTCAATCTTAATATGGCTAGTCTTAATCAATTAGTTAGTGAATTTGCTCATGCTGTTGGCAATCCTAATAGTATTCCTCTTAGACGTAATCTTCGATATGCTATTCTTCATGGTCGTAATGAACTAATTCGTAAAAGTTATGAAAATCATAAATATGTTGATAAAGGTTTGCAACAACGTATTCGTGTTTCTATTATTAATGTTCCTGATGGTGACTTATATAATAGTCAAACTCTTGGGCTTCCTGCGATTAAACGTACTAAACAAGAAGTTCCAAAGCCAGTTAGACTTATTAATAACTTACCTTTCCAATCAATTAGAACTACCGGACATACTGGGATAGAAATACCTTTTGCAAAAGAAGCTAGTGCTAAGTTTTATCATTATCTTGCAGGTATGTGTAATCTTCCTGTTTATGATTATATTAATGGTTATATTTATTTCTTTAGTAATAATAAAGATTGGTTTCAAAATATAGGTTCTATTATTATTGAATCTCCATTTGAAATTCCTTATCTTATTCCTACCGAAACTGTTGAAAAAGCTAAAGATGTAAATTATGACCCTATTGATGATGAAGCTAAATACGATGATGATGAATTTCTTATTCCTGAAGATATGATTGGAACTCTTAAAGAGATTGTATTTAAACGTAATCTTATTGAAGTTCCTCGTCAAACAAATGAAACTCCTATTGATAATTTTGTAACTAGATAAATTATGATTAAAGATATAGATATTAGTCATTATTATAAAAAGTTTATTGAAACTTCTAATGACGATATGGCAAAATATAATAAAGAACTTGAACTTATAAATAAGATGAAAGCTGATTGTCGTGCTTATATTAAAAGTAAAAATCAAGTTATTAAAGATGATTTAAAAATTAATCTTAATGAATATGGGTTTCAATTTCTTAATGATAATGTTGAATTAATTAATAAGTTAGAGCAATTAATTAATAATCAACTTAGTTATACAGTTGGAGAAAGACGTATTGTTCTTCTCCAACTTTTGCGTTATTGTAACTTAGCTAAAAAAGCAAACGATTATATTATTGCTCTTAAACTTGCTACAAGACGTTCTGAATTAAGTCTTTCTGATTATAAAAAGTACATTCATAGGTATTATAGTTATGGTGTTCATAAATGTGTTCTTGAAGGCTACGCTTATCATTTTAAATATGAAATTGGTGATTTAGTTATTAATTTCTGGAGATATAGAGATAAACCTAGAGATACTTATGTTGATTGGAACGCTACTAGACTTAAAAAACAAGAAATTATTGATGCTGGTCTTAAACCTTATGATAAAGAAGAAGCAGAAATATATAAAATTCGTGGACTCAAGTATGATGGTATTCCTTATGTAGTTTATAAAACTAATAAAGAGTTTTATGAAATACAACTTATTAATAATGGAACTCATAGTTATAGTGCTATTAAATTTAAGTATGCTAATTATATTAATAGAGAACTTAGAGGTAAAGATGCTAAACAACTTAATTCTGAATGTAAAACTGTTGATGATATTTTTAATCTTAAATTAGGATTAAGAAGTAAACTTCTTGTTTATCTTGAACGAGAACCTAATGCTCCATTTAAATATATTAGAAATGTTAATCAACAAAAGTATGAACGTGGAGCACATAATAATGGTAATAAAACTAGATATAAAAACTAATATTATGGCAAATAATAAAACGATTACGATAGAACATATAATTGGTAAACTTGATAATGATTTCAATCCTGATGGAAGTGATTGGATTCCTAGAGTTCCTGCTTGGTGTGTTGATGCTATGAATGAACTTAAAGTTCTTCGTAAAGTTGATAAGAAAATGAAACTAACCGTCATTAATAAGATAGCTAAAAGTAAATGTTGTCTTATTGATGACGGTCTTAAAGTATATGATAGTAATGGTTGTGAAGTACCTAGAGCTGATACTAGTAAATATAGATGTGGTGATACTGAATCTGCTCCATCCTCTACGGGGGGTCAAGCGGAGGACGAAAGTCCGGAGCGTGCTACTGATAAAAACTATCTTGGTATGCCTGATGATTGTTGTCCTAATGGTTCTAGAACTAGAGAAGTTATTGATACTGGTAAAGTAGGATGTAATCCTGTTGTTTATACAGTTCATAATAATACTGAATGTCCAAGATGTCAGCATGAAGTTCATTCTCATTGTCAGACCCCCCGTGGAGGATATGATAAGTCAAATCATAATTATATTCTTATTGGAGGTAATACTATTGAACTTAATTTTAATGATACTTGTATAACAGTTGTTTATAAAGATATTGAAACTCAATATAGTGATAATTATCATTGTGAGATTCCTGTTATACCTGCTAATGGTAAATTAATTCAAGGTCTTACTTATTATTGTATGGCTCGTATGCTTATGAGAGGATATAAACATCCTGTGTTTAATCTTTCTGCTAGTCAATATGGAACTAATCCTTTCTATCTATGGGAAAGTATGAAGAAAGATATTAAGACTAGTATTCTATTAGATGAACAAAGTGATGATGATAGTGGTTGGAATGAGTTCTTTTATAACTTTACTTTTCCTAAATAATTATGAATATACAAAAGAAACTTAGTCTTAATAAACATCCAGGTGATTGTGTACCTTATTCATTAGTTGCTGCTAAGAACGTTAAAGTGAGTAATGATGATAGGATGATTGTTAATGAAGAAGGGCTTGAAGATTGTAAAGCAATTGCCAATTCTATTCATGAAGATGGTATTAATAATTTTAAAATAGTTGGTGTTATTCCAACTAGTACTGAACTTATTTTATTTGTTATTAATACTGATTCTAATGAATCTTATATTTATAGATATAATGAACAAGCTGATAATTGTTATAGAGTAAATAGTAATTGGAAATATAATGGTGGAAAGATTAAAGGAACATATACTTATAATGTTAAAAATCATCTTATAGTAGCTATTGCTGAAAGTAATGCTTCTGTTGATGTTCCTCTTAAAACTATTAATATTGATTTAGATTTTGACCGTCCTGATTCTGAAATGTCTGTTATTCCACAAGTAACTTTACCTACTATTAGTGGTTTAAATTATGTTAGTGGTGGAGCTTATAAAGGATTTTATTTTATATTTATTAGATATAAGATAGATAAAACTAATTATACTAAATGGTATAGTATTGGATTTCCTATTTTTAATGATGTTATAATACCACAAGTTATTAATAAAGTTTGTTTTAGAAAAACTAATGTTTATGAACCAAAAGATGAACCAAATGGTTATTGTTATGGTAATACCGATTCATTTAGTGATTCTAAAGATATATGTAATCAAACTTTTGAAATAAATATTAGTGGAGGTCGTTCTGGTCTTTATCAACTTGGTTTTATTGTATGTAAAAAAGATAGTACTCAAGCGTTTAGAACAGATGATTTAAATAATAATATTTTTAAATTTAGTAGAGATGTTCTTATTGAATATAATGTTGCTGATTTAACTACTGACTATTATAACTGTCTCTTATACACATCTGACGCTGCCGACGATACTCCTTGTGT
>ENA-OZEV01000417-OZEV01000417.1-human-gut-metagenome-genome-assembly--contig:-NODE-417-length-14757-cov-5.778261_pt1 | contig 14757 bp, 10 predicted proteins | sample MGYA00244613_ERZ653624 | MGnify/ENA primary metagenome ERZ653624 (study PRJEB26926, sample SAMN06164936) | human gut metagenome | biome: ENVO:00009003; feature: ENVO:2100002; material: ENVO:00002003...
GTCGGCAGCGTCAGATGTGTATAAGAGACAGGTTGCTCCTCTGTCTGGGATTATTTTCCCAGGCACAGAGCTATCAGAAAATGCCGCAAGGAGTTAAGACTACTGTACAAGGTATAGATGTTGAAGTGGCATTTTATTCTCCATCCATTGTCCGGGTTTATAAGACACCGGAGGGAAGTTCGTATGACAAGAAGAGCCTTGTAGTAATGAAAGAGCCTGAGGAGACCTTTGTGGAGTTTGCAATGAATAAAGAGTATATTCGTTTAAAGTCGGATGCATTACAGGTGGAGGTCAATTCATCTACAGGTGGAATCAATTTCTATGATGCAACCGGAAGGGTGTTGTTAAAAGACAAGGATTATGGAACACAGTTCACCCCGTTTGATGATGCGGGTACTTTTTCTTACAATGTCCGGCAGGCTTTTTTATTAGATAAGGATGAAGTGATTTATGGATTGGGGCAACAACAGACTGGAAAAGTGAATCAGCGCAATCAAAAACTTTTTCTTCGTAACAAGAATATGAGTATCTGTATTCCTTTTATTCATTCAGTGAAAGGTTACGGACTTTATTGGGACAATTATTCCCCAACTATGTTTACGGATAATCCGCAAGAAATGTCATTCGATTCTGAAGTGGGCGATTGTGCCGACTATTATTTCATTTATGGTAGCAATGCGGACGGCGTGATAGCCGGAGTCCGTGATTTGACCGGGCAGGCTCCTCTTTATCCGCTGTGGACACTTGGATTCTGGCAGTGCCGCGAGCGTTATAAGAGTCCGGATGAACTGTGCGAAGTGGTTGATGAATACCGTGATCGGAAAGTTCCTTTGGATGGAATCATTCAGGATTGGCAGTATTGGGGATGTGATTCTAACTGGAACTCCATGAAGTTCCAGAATCCTCGCTATATTAATAAGATGGGCGACAAAGAATACATGAAATATCTTCCGAATGGTGAGAATCCGGATGCACGTTATGGTACTCCAAGAATAAAAAGCCCTCAAGAAATGATTGACTATATACACAAGCGGAATGCGCATATCATGATTTCTGTATGGGCCTCTTTTGGTCCGTGGACAGAGATGTATCATAAGATGGACAGTCTGAATGCTTTGCTTCATTTTGAGACTTGGCCGCCTAAAGCCGGAGTGAAACCTTACGATCCGTTCAATCCTGTAGCAAGAAGTATTTATTGGAATGAAATGAAAAAGAATATCTTTGATCTAGGTATGGACGGCTGGTGGTTGGATTCTACCGAACCCGATCATCTGGAGATTCAAGATAAAGATTTTGATACAAAAACTTATTTAGGTTCTTTCCGAAGAGTTCACAATGCTTTTCCTTTGATGTCCAATAAAGGTGTTTATGAGCACCAGCGTGCTACCACTTCCGACAAGCGGGTATTCTTACTTACCCGTTCTTCATTCTTGGGACAGCAGCGTTATGCTTCACATTCATGGAGTGGAGATGTCGTTTCTACTTGGGAAGTGATGCGCAAGCAACTGGCAGCTGGCCTGAATTATTCTTTGTGTGGTATTCCTTACTGGAACACTGACTTGGGAGGATTTTTTGCTTGGAAATATAATAATGATGTTAATAATATTGCTTATCATGAGTTACACGTCCGTTGGTATCAGTGGGGAGCTTTCCAACCTATCATGCGTTCTCATAATTCCAGTCCTGTTGCTGTAGAGATCTATCAGTTCGGCGATAAAGGTGATTGGGCTTATGATGCATTGGAGAAATATACCCATTTGCGTTATCGCTTATTACCTTATTTATATAGTACTACTTGGGAAGTAACAAATAAGGCAGGCAGCATTATTCGTCCTTTGGTGATGGATTTTCCGAAAGACAAGAAAGTACTTGATATGGATACGGAGTATATGTTCGGACGTAGTTTTTTAGTACGTCCGGTAACTGATTCTCTCTATACATGGCAGGATAAAAAACAGAATGGTTATCAGAAAAATATGCGGAAAATAGAGAAAACGGATGTATATTTGCCTGAGGGAAGTAACTGGTTTGATTTCTGGACTGGGGCAAAGTTGGCTGGTGGCCAAACCATACAGCGTGAAGTACCTATTGATATCATGCCTGTTTATATCCGTGCCGGTTCTATAATTCCTTGGGGGCCTGCGGTGCAGTATGCCACAGAAAAAAGTTGGGATGACCTGGAGATTCGTGTTTATCCGGGTGCTAATGCAACTTTTATTCTTTATGAGGATGAGAACGATAATTACAATTATGAAAAGGGAGTTTATTCTACTATCACTTTCCGTTGGGATGATAGTAACCGTACTTTGCACATCAGCGACCGTGAAGGAAGATATCCCGGAATGTTGGAAAAGAGGAAGTTCAAAGTAGTTCTCGTAAATCATAGATCAGGAGAAGGCGATAAACCATTGAAGGGAGGAAAGATGGTGAATTATACCGGTACGGCAATTGAGGTGAAACTTTAGAATGTTCATATTGAATATCCAGCAGAATAAATAAAGAAACGATAAAATACATTATGAATTTACTTAAAACCATTTTATCCACTTCCGTTTTTGCTATAGCTTCTGTAGCTTTGCATGCTCAGCTACCCGCAAAAGTAGAAAGTTTTCCAGTCAGGGATGTGCGGCTCACCGCCAGCCCTTTCAAACACGCAGAGGATATGGATATCCGTTATCTGCTGGGAATAGACCCCGACCGTCTGTTAGCTCCTTATTTGAAGGAAGCTGGTCTTTCTCCTAAAGCTGAAAATTATACCAATTGGGAAAATACAGGGCTGGACGGTCATATTGGCGGACATTATTTATCGGCCCTTTCCTATATGTATGCCGCTACGGGAAATAAGGAGATCAAGGCGCGTCTGGATTATATGATAAGTGAACTGAAACGCTGCCAGGATGCCGCCGGTGACGGTTATCTGTGTGGAGTTCCAAACGGGCGCAAAATGTGGAAAGAAATAGAGGAAGGAAACATTCGCGCGTCCGGTTTCGGATTGAACGACCGCTGGGTTCCTCTTTACAATATTCATAAAATATATGCCGGCCTTCGTGATGCAACTCTTCAGACCGATAGCCGGGAGGCAAAGGAAATGTTGGTGAAACTCACGGACTGGATGATTCGTCTGGTATCCAAGTTGAGCGATGAACAGATACAGGATATGCTGCGCAGCGAACATGGAGGGCTGAACGAAACATTTGCCGATGTGGCCGCTATCACCGGCGACAAACGCTACTTGAAACTGGCTCACCAATTTTCTCATCACACCGTGTTGCAGCCTTTGTTGAGACAGGAGGATAAACTGACTGGTATGCACGCCAATACCCAAATACCGAAAGTGATAGGTTTCAAACGTATTGCCGATTTGGAAGGCAACCGGGACTGGAGCGAGGCCGCCCGCTATTTCTGGGAAACAGTGGTAAACCATCGAAGCATCACCATCGGAGGTAACAGTGTGCGTGAGCATTTTCATCCGGCTGATGATTTCAGCAGTATGCTCACCAGCGAGCAGGGGCCTGAGACTTGTAACACCTACAATATGCTCCGCCTTACAAAAATGCTGTATGAAACGAGTGCGGACGTTCATTTTATGGATTATTACGAACGGGCGCTTTATAACCATATCCTTTCCACGCAAGATCCTGTGCAAGGCGGATTTGTTTATTTTACCCCGATGCGTGCCGGTCATTACAGGGTCTATTCGCAGCCTCAGACCAGTTTCTGGTGTTGTGTGGGATCGGGGATGGAAAATCATGCCCGTTATGGTGAAATGATTTATGGACACAAGGATAATAATCTGTATGTCAATCTTTTCATTCCGTCTACCTTGCGCTGGGGAGATACCCAAATTGAGCAACAGACGGCTTTTCCCGATGAGGAGGGGAGTACTCTTGTTATTTCTCCGGAAAAGGGAAAGAAAGAATTTACCCTTCTTTTCCGTATTCCCGAATGGACGAAGCCGGAAGCATTACGCTTGTCTGTTAATGGTAAACGGCAGAACGTAACGGTCAAAGAGGGATATGTTAGCCTGAACCGTACTTGGTCAAAAGGTGACAAAGTAAGGCTGGAACTGCCGATGCATTTGCGTGCCATTGCACTGCCGGATGGTTCTGCCAACTATTCCATCTTATACGGACCGATTGTGCTGGCCGCCCGGTTGGGCAAGCAAAATCAGGATGGCATGTTTGCCGATGACAGTCGTGGCGGACACATTGCTGCCGGACCGCGTCTGCCTTTACAAACGATGCCTGTCATTGTGGGGGATAAGAACAATCTTCTTTCTCATCTGAAAAAAGTGGAAGGTAAGCCGTTGACATTTACATTGTCCGGAGTTTATCCCGAACGCTATGAGGGTATGACTGTGGAACCGTTTTTCCGTTTATACGAGTGCCGGTATATGGTCTATTGGCCTGTGCTGTCCGTACAGGAGTTGCAGGCAAGGCAGGAACAGTTGGCAAAAGAGGAAAAGGAGCGTGCCGCATTGGATGGTATGACCGCCGATAAAGTGATTTGTGGGGAACAACAACCGGAAAGCGACCATTTCATCCGGATGGAGAATTCCCGTACGGGGGATGATGAAGGGGTTCACTGGCGTGAGGCGGCCGGTTGGTTCAGTTATCGTATGAAGACGAACGGAAAGCAGGTCAATAAAGTGCGTATCCGGTTCCGTTCCGAGATTCGTAAGGATGCAAAAGTATGGATAAACGGGCAGGAAGTAGGACGATTGGCTGGTAAACCGGCTTCGGATGTATCGGTTGGGATATTTGATGTACCTGCATCTATGCAATCCAATGAGCAACTGGAGATAAAGATCGGTAAAGGAAATGAGAAAGTGACTCCGCATATTTATGAGGTGCGGCTGGTGACTGAATGATGATAGATATACAAACCGGCCATGCCTCAGTTGGCATGACCGGTTCGTCTTTTCAGATAATTCCGTTGTCTTTCAAGACCGCTTGTAACTCTTTATCAGTGATATTCTCACGCTCTGATTTATCATAAATGAAATGTAAGCCAATCTCTTTTTCTTCTTTGGATAGAGTGGCGATGAGAGTGATCACTCTTGCTCCGCCTCTTTTCCCTTTTCCTTTTGATGCTATACTCATGCGTACTTTGTGTAGGCCATTGCCTAAATCAGTACCCATGTCAGGGTTCTGCATGAGTTCTGCGGCTAAAATTGTCAAGTCTTGCTTCAATGATTTATATCGCTTGGAAAGTTTCTTAACTTCTTTTTCGAAGTGGCGATAAACTTTGATTTTATAATTCATTGAGCAATTCTTCTATGGGACGGCCTTTCAGCTTTCCTTCACGCATCAGTTTGATGTCTTTGCAAGTCTCGGACAGCCCGTCCATTATTTCACTTTTGGTCATGTAGGGTTCTTCATCCTCTGCCACCATGGTAGAAACAGATTCCATTTCCTTTTTAGCATGAACAAGAGTCTTCCTTACAGACTCCAACACCTTTACATTCTTGATGTCCAGGATTTCCCGAATCAGTTCGTTTTGTATTGATTCCAATGTGATTGTACTCATGACGTTCTCCTTTCTTCTTATTATTTATCTCGTATGGCAAAGATAGCGAAAAGGTGGCATGTCTGCTTGTTTTCTGCATGAAAAATAGTTTTCATTTAGAGGTTGTACCTAAAAGAAATACCTTTTTTCATTTAGTTTTCCTATTTTTGCAGGAAACAAACCGAACAGCTAATGAAAATTCTCCATACAGCAGACTGGCATCTGGGCCAGACTTTTTATGAATACGACCGGCGGGAAGAACATCTCCATTTTCTAGAATGGCTGAAACAGCAGATAAGACAGCATGAAATAGATGTATTGTTGATAGCAGGTGATGTATTCGACAGCCCGAACCCTTCGGCGGAATCACAACGAATGTATTATCGTTTTCTAAGAGAAGTTACGTCCGAAAACCCTTCTTTGCAAATTATCATCATTGCCGGAAATCATGACTCGGCAGCCCGTCTGGAGGCCCCCAATCCCCTGTTGGAGGATATGAATGTCACCGTTCGCGGTGTCGTGCGCCGCAATGCGGAAGGTGATATAGACTTGCAACACCTCATTGTCCCCCTTTACACAGAAGGGGAAGTGACCGCCTATTGCCTTGCCGTTCCCTATCTGCGTCAGGGCGATTATCCTTCGGCTGAAAATTACTCAAAGGGAGTCCAACTGCTTTATGAGCAGCTTTTCAATGAAGTGAAGGAGAAAGGACTTCCCGTTATCGCCATGGGACATCTGCAAGCCACCGGCTCGGAAATCTCGGAGGACGACCGTTCGGAACGTACCGTTATCGGAGGCTTGGAATGTGTATCCCCCGATGCTTTTGATGAGGCTATCGCCTATACTGCATTGGGGCATCTGCATCGCTCCCAGCGTGTGTCCCATCGGGAGAATGTGCGTTATTCCGGAACTCCTATGCCCATGTCTTTTGCTGAGAGGAACAATGCTTCGGGAGTGGTCATGATAACGATAAGTGCTGAGGGTACCGGCATAGAGAGATTGGCATTTGAACCGTTAGCCGGCGTGATGAGTATTCCCCGTCAGGCCCGTCCGCTGGAAGAAGTGCTGCAAGCCATCGGCGATTTGCCCGATGGGGATGTCACGTTGCGGTCGCCCTATCTGGAAATAAAGATTTTGATGACCGAGCCGGAACCTTCTTATAAGTATAAGATAGAGGAAGCGTTGAAAGGAAAAGCAGTCCGCCTGGCACGCATCGCCGCTATGCTTCCACAAAAAAAGGCAAGCGGCATTGTCGCCACTTCCTACGAGGAGTTGCAAACCATCCGTCCGCTGGATATGGCACTGGATGTCTTTAAACGGAAATATGGAGGGACGGAGATGCCCGATACCATGAAACAATTGCTGGAAAGTGTAATCAAGGAGGCAGGAGTATGAAAATAGTAGCGATAAGAGGAAAGAATCTGGCTTCATTGGAAGGTGAATTTATGATAGACTTTACCGTCGAACCTTTGTGCTCGGCAGGTATATTCGCCATTACAGGCAGTACCGGAGCCGGAAAATCAACCTTGCTGGATGCTTTGTGTCTGGCTTTGTTTGACTGTACGCCACGTATGAACAAGGCGAAAGAGAATAACGTCTCTGTCATGGATGTCGCCGACAGGGGAATTGCACAGAACGATAGCCGTTCCATCCTTCGCCGGGGTACTGCCGAGGGGTATTCGGAAGTGGATTTCGTCGCTTTGACAGGAGAGGTGTTCCGTTCACGTTGGACGGTGCGACGTTCGCGTGGGAAGGTTAGCGGTTCCTTGCAAAAAGTGGAAATGACGTTGACCAACCTTACTTCCGGAGTGGAACAGCAAGGAACAAAGACCGAATTATTATCCCGCATCAGTGAACTGATCGGACTCTCTTTCGAACAGTTCAACCGCTCTGTGTTGCTGGCTCAAGGAGATTTTGCTACCTTCCTGAAGGCTCGTCAGCCTGATAAAGCCGAAATCTTGGAAAAACTGACCGGAACGGAAATTTACTCGCGTATCTCTGCTTCCATCTATGAACGCACCAAGCGGGCGGAAAGCGAATATAAATTATTGCAGGAGCGTATCAAAGGCATTGAGTTGCTGACAGATGAGCAATTACAGCAACTTTCGGCTGAAAAGGAAGAATTACAAGTCCGCTTGTCCGTTTCGAAGAAGAAAGAGGAGGCGTTGTCCGGCAAGTTGAAATGGCTGGAAGAAGAAGGACGCTTGCATACAGGATGCATACAGGCGGAAGAATCACTTTCCGGCATCAGAAAAGAAATAGAAGCCGCCCGTCCGCGTTATGAACTGTTGGCCCGTATAGAGCAGGCTCAGGATATCCGCGATGTGTATATGGAACAGCGTAACGCCCGGAAGCAGATAGATGCCGGTCGTTCCCGGTTAGGCGAAATAGAGGTTGCCATCCGGCAGAATGCGGCTTTACAGACTTCCGCGAACGTGCAGTGGGAAGCCGCTCAGAAAGAACTGGCGGAATTTAAGACCTATTTGTCGCAGCAAGAACCGCAATTGGATAAAGCCAGAGCATTGGATGTGCAGTTGGTGGAAAATAGAAAGCAATTAGCGGAAAGTCAGAAAGAAGCGGCTTTGGCATTGCAGGCTAAAGATAATCTGCATCAATCCGTTTGTAAGACAGAGAAGGATATAAGTTTGTTGATGGAGAAGCAAACCGCCTTGCAAACCTGGTTTGAACGATATACCGCTTATTCCCAATTGATTCCTGCCGTTGAACTGATTACCAGCTTGCTTACCAATCTGGAAATGGCAAGGGCGCAAAGCGTATCGAACCGTCAACTGCTGGATAAAGTAAAGAAAGCGAGTGAAGCGGAGGAACAGCGGTTGAAATCGGTACAACAGGAAGCCGAGCGTCTGAACCGACTGTTGCCGGCAGAGGTGCTGTTGCTTCGTGAGCAGTTGGAGGAAGGAAAGCCATGCCCGGTCTGCGGGAGTTTCCATCATCCGATGAGGGAACAGACCAATGTCCAATCCTTGCAGGAAGAGGAACTGAACCGTGCGAAAGAACAGGTTGCTAAAGAAACGGAACAACTGAAAAACACGCTGAATGCCCGCCAACTGGAGATGGCCCGTCTTTCCGCATTGATTGAAAATTATGTGGCGCAAGTTGATGATACGCTGAAAAAAGTAGAAACATACGTATCCATTATCCCCAATTGGAAAGATTTGTTGGAGCAGGGCACATTGAAACATTATGTCCAGCAATTCGGCAGGCAATGGAATGCCCGTTTGCAAGAGCAGACCGAAATAAAAGAGGCTCTTACCTCAAAATCAGCCCAAAGAGATAGTTTGAAAAAAGAAGAAGCCAATGCCATTGGTTTGTACGAAGAAAAGAAACAAAAAGAAGAAAGACAGCAGGCAGAATTGAACGAACGTGCTCGTCTGCGGTCTTCCCTGCTGAATGGTGAATCCACCGAAACAGTGGTTGCAACCCATGCAAGACGGCAAAAGGAACTGGAACAACAACTGGAAAAAGCCATGAACTTGCATCATTCTTTAACTGTGCAGGCGGAATCTTACAAAGGGCAGACCGCACAGATGGAAAAGGAATTAGTCCGTCTGACTGCTGTCTTGCAACAAGACGAACTGAAAATAAACGAGTGGCTCACTCTTCAAAAGGAAACGTATGCCGAGTTGGAACAATTGCTTTCCAAAGACAAAAGCTGGATACTGGCTGAGAAACAAGCGTTGGGCACACTGAAAGAGAAGGAAACCACTCTTCAGGCGGTCCTTGCGGAGCGAAGGCAGAAAAGGGAGGAGCATCAGCAAGCTCCTCTGAAACCGGATACCACGGAAAACAAGGAGTCGCTGATTGAAACATTGACTGCCTGCACTGCTGCCAAAGAAATGGAAACCGGACGTTTGGCCCAAATAGAGGTGACGATACAGAACCATATAAAAGGTAAGGAACGCATAGCTGGCATCGAGAAAGAGTTGGAGGAAAAAAACTCTATCTACGAGAATTGGGCGAAACTGAACGAACTGTTCGGTTCCCAGACTGGCGCCAAGTTTAAGGAAATAGCCCAAGGTTATACGCTTGATGTCCTTTTGCTTTATGCCAACAGGCATTTGCAAGACCTTGCCCCCCGTTACGAACTGCAACGCATCCCTGATACGCTGGCCTTGCAGATTGTGGATCTTGATATGATGGGTGAGGTGCGTAGTGTCCATTCCCTTTCGGGCGGGGAATCTTTCTTGGTATCTCTCGCCTTGGCATTGGGTTTGTCTTCCTTGTCCTCCAACCGGATGAATGTGGAATCGTTGTTTATTGACGAAGGTTTCGGATCGCTGGATATGGACACTCTGCGCATTGCGATGGATGCTTTGGAGCGGTTGCAGATGCAAGGGCGTAAGATAGGGGTGATTTCCCATGTGGCGGAGATGATGGAACGTATCCCTGCGCAGGTGCAGGTGGTGAAGACCGGAAGCGGAAGGAGCAAGGTGCAGGTGATGGGACCAATATAAGGATTGTACTCCATTACAGATGACAATAAAATAAAAAAGTGACGGACTATGAAAAAAACATTAATTGGATTATTGGGCTCGACAGTTATATGTGTACTGTTTCTTGCAGGTTGTATTGATGAACATTACGGGGAGGATAGCAATACCATTGTTACCAATCTGACCGGTTATGCATGGGAGAGAACATTTCAGATACGTACTGAGGATGGCAGGGATGCGGAAGTCTGTGAACATTATGAGTTCGGGCTGAATGGTAAGGCTTCCTGTAAATCACGGACGACGTGTGATGGCGAGGAAGTGGAAGAGCATGTACATTATTTCCGATATGATTTTATCACTCCCAATAACAGATATCTTCTTCTGGATTACTGCTACTGGCAGATTGACAGGATCAGTTCTTCAGTATTGAGCATATATGAAACCTTTGAGAATCCTGTGGTTGTGATGGGGCAGACCAGGGAATATAAGAGTTTCTCGGCTGTCCCGTTGGGGAATGACTGATGCGCTATGTCTGATGTGTTTTAGGGACAGAGGCGTTACAGGCATAAGTGAGGGAAAAATATGATTTTTGTCTCCATATTGAATACTGTTTTTACTTATTGCTTATGAGAATCGGACCGGTGTTTTTGATGGGATTTTGTATTAATGTTATAACTGTACGATTACACCGGAAATTCCATATCAAAGACAAGGACGTTTTTTAAAAAGATCAAGAGCTTTTTAAAAAAGAACAGGAGCTTTTTCAAAAACAACAGGATGTTTTTGATGCTTTTCTACTCGTATTGCATAACATGGCAAAATACCTTGTTTTTCTTTCAGAAGTTTCAGCTTCTCCGCAAACGTCCTGTTCATCGGCTTTTCGGCTGAAGGATATACACGATAAAATCCTTCAGCCGAAAAAGATCTTTCAGCGTGACAGGGTAAGCGATGTCGTATTGGTTGGTTTTCTATCGGTATTCGGATTTACCTTTATACATTTATTGACTACGGCTGAAAGAAAGAACTACGCGGTTGAAGGATCTCGGTGCATCAATCTGTCAGCCGGAATGCCGATGAACAGGACGTTTGCGGAGAGGCTGAAACTTCTGAAGGATTTTTGGGGGCATTCTTCAAGAGAGGGGTATTTCTCTTCAAAAGATGGATACGCATATCAAAAAGAAGGTGGAAAGACTTTGAAAACTTGTCGCAAGATGTCGCAATTCTTGTAGCAAGTTTTTCGGAATCTTGTAGCAGGATTTGCAGATTCTTGGTATAGGAATATCTTGTTTGATTTTATAGCTGTCCGGTAAAAATGCCGAAGTTCCCCCAAAAAGGTCTAGCTTTGGGATAAACAGATTCGGTTTTAATGGTAAACAAATATGATTGTATCATTCATTCCACAAACATGTAACTTGTTTGCGATATATATTCCGATAATTTTAGTATATTTTGTAGAATGTGTCTGTGTAAATTAGACGTAGCATTTACCGTCTGTGAAAAGTAGGATACTTATTATTGAACCTGAATCCGAAGCCCAGCATCAGATAGTTGGGATCATGGAAATCCTGTAAATTATATCCGATATGAAGGAATGAGTTGCGCGTAACTTCTATCTTCAGTGCCAATATCTGGTAGAAAGATTTTAAATCTCCGCCTGCATGAATCACATTTGTACCCAATCCTATTCCTACTGTGAAGTAAGGCATCACGTACTCGGCACGTCCCGAAACTCCCAGTGCCAGTTGTTTGCCGGCAGACGGCTTGAGGAGCTCATCGCCGTATCCGTCCGGGCTATACACATTCGCACTGCCGTCATAAACCCCGTCTAATGAAATACCCGCACGGAATTTATACCCGAAATTATACATTGGCGCGAAATTAAATCCCAGTACCGGATAAGTTTCAGGAGAAGCAACCATTTGCCCCTCTCCAATCGTTACTCCTTTTCTGCGCCATGAACCGAACAATACCAGGTCATAACTGATATGACGGGGAAATTTAGGTACGGGTGATTGATACAAGGGCTTTGCAAAACATTCTTCTTTTCTATTGATATTGTAAACCAATCCTACCTTTAGTCCGATGGAATTGAGTCCCGCATTCGGGAATTTGGTATTACCGTTAGAGAAATGCGTTACTGCCACACCTGTTGTGAAATCAAATTTGGGAGAAAGCATCCAGTTGAAATAGAAGTTTGTATTCAGATAGGCGTTTACTTTCGAACCTATCACTTTATTATATGGATTCAAATCGCTGTGGTATGGTTTCCAGCCAAATGAAGCGCCGAAATTCCATTCATAGTTTAATGACAATCGTTGGTTGAAACGGGCGATACGCGCTCCTTGAAATAAATAGACAGTAAGCGGGTTGCCCAATTGCGGCTTCTCATACATATTGTAGTAGCCCACGCCAATACCTTGGTAGGCCCCTCTGTAAATACGGTCGTTATAGGTGTTCGGATGAAACTGGAATGAGTACTTCAAGTGAAGCGACAGGGAATTCTCTATGGGTTTCCAATTCAGATTTTCTCCTCTGAAAAAGGAACTGGTGGGGAAAATATATCCGGGACGTGCCTCAATGCCGATACGGTGGATAAAATGACGTTTCAATGACAGGGAATCTACATAAAGCCGGTCGGGGAAGTTGGTTTTGTCTGAAATGGAAACCGCTGTTGTGTCTATAGGGTTTCCCTCTGTATATTGATTGATTGTGTCTTTAGCAAAGGTCATGTTACTTAAGAACAGTAATGCATCCAGAAGTATCACGAGTTTCCATTTTTGTATTGTGCCTTTCATATGCCGTGTAATGTTTTTGTGCGTTTTACCGATCTATCGTATGGTCTGATTTTTTTATTTGTGGCACAAATATAATCATAGTATTTGAAAAAAGAAATTTGTTAGATATAAAAAGGTTTTGTATAACCTTGATAACCACTATTTAAACTATTTTGAGGATGGATTGTAATGTCATCCTCTACCATCGGCTCCCCACATCATTTTATTGCGGAGTGTGTTGAAAAAGATATGGCTGTTTCGTTTTACTACATTTATTTTATAGTCGGCTTTGCGGATAGTGAGCCGGCTTCCTTCACGGCAAGTTTCGCTACGTCCGTCGATGGCAATCAGGAAATTGTGGCTGCGGCTCTCTATATCCAATGTGATTTCCCAGTCGTCGTTGATGACAATGGGGCGTACATTCAGGCTATGCGGTGCTACCGGAGTGATGGCGATGGTGTTGCTGTGTGGCACGATGACAGGTCCCCCGATGCTCAGCGAATAGGCTGTAGAACCGGTAGGAGTGGCGATGACCAGCCCGTCCGCCTGGTAGGTGGTGAGATAGGCTCCATTGATGGCTGTGTGGATGGAAATCATGGAAGAACTGTCACGCTTCAGTACCGCTATCTCATTCAGACCGAAAGGGTAACCTTTCAGTTCCTGTTCTTTGCAGGATACTTGCAATACGCTGCGGTCTTCTATCCGGTAGTTTCCATTGTAGATGTCATTGAATGTGTCTTCCATCTCTTCAGGAGAAACATCAGCCAGAAAACCTAATCGTCCGGTGTTGATACCTAGTATGGGAATGTTGCGTGAACCCACACGGCTGGCGGCTTTCAGGAAAGTGCCGTCGCCTCCGATACTTAGTATCATGTCGGCTTCAAAATTATTTCCATCGAAAACACCGGCGTGACGGATGCTTATCTTGAGGTCGTCCGTCAGAAACTCGTAGAACTCCCGGCAGATGTGGACTTCAGCGTTATGTTGTGATAGAATGGATAGCAAACGTTCCACATGAGCCGATTTCTTGGCTTGATAAGTGTTTCCGAAAAGGGCGAATTTCATTGGGCGTATATTCATTAGTTAATTTTATAAATCTTTTGTTTGTCAAAATGGACCAGGTTTTAATAAAACCTGCTAACTTTGCACATCAGAACTGCAAAGATAATAATATATTGCCAAGATGACAAAGTTAAGTGTAAATATAAACAAGGTAGCCACCTTGCGTAATGCCCGGGGAGGCAACAATCCGGACGTGGTGAAAGTAGCCTTGGACTGTGAGGCGTTTGGTGCGGAAGGTATCACTGTACATCCCCGTCCCGATGAACGGCATATTCGCCGCAGCGATGTGTACGAACTTCGTCCGCTGCTTACCACAGAGTTTAACATTGAAGGGTATCCCTCACCGGAGTTCGTTGATCTGGTGCTGAAAGTGAAACCTCATCAAGTAACGTTGGTGCCCGATGCGCCCGATCAGATTACGTCTAATGCCGGATGGGATACCAAGACCAATCTTTCTTTCCTTACCGAACTGATGGATACGTTCGGCCAGGCAGGTATCCGCACCTCTATCTTTGTCGGTACGGACAAGGAGATGATAGAATATGCCGCCAAAGCGGGAGCCGACCGGGTGGAACTTTATACGGAACCATACGCTACGATGTACCCTCGGAATCCCGAAGCGGCCATTGCTCCTTTTATAGAAGCGGCGAAGGTGACACGTAGCCTGGGAATGGGGCTGAATGCAGGTCATGACCTTAGTCTGGTGAATCTGAAATATATGCATACGCATATTCCTTGGCTGGACGAGGTGTCTATCGGTCATGCATTGATAAGCGATGCGCTTTATATGGGATTAAAACAAACTATTGAAGAATATAAAAATTGTCTTCGTTCATGATGAATATCACTTTACTGGCTGCACAGGCGGCTTTGGCGGATACCCTTGCCGGGGGTAATCCGGTATTGACTCTGTCTCTTATACACATCTGACGCTGCCGACGATACTCCTTGTGTAGATC
>ENA-OZEV01000449-OZEV01000449.1-human-gut-metagenome-genome-assembly--contig:-NODE-449-length-13838-cov-8.646158_pt1 | contig 13838 bp, 9 predicted proteins | sample MGYA00244613_ERZ653624 | MGnify/ENA primary metagenome ERZ653624 (study PRJEB26926, sample SAMN06164936) | human gut metagenome | biome: ENVO:00009003; feature: ENVO:2100002; material: ENVO:00002003...
ATTGCAGCTGCTCCACCCCCTGCTTTTGCAGGTAGGATACCACCAGACTGCCGTCATCCACATTGCCGCCGTCGTAGAGCATGAACTGTCCGTCGCACTCCACCAGCACGCTCAGCGCCTGACCCACGTCGATGAAGTGCATCTGGAAGGCGGCGTTCTGCCCGTCGGAAGGCGTCGTTTCGGTCTGAGAAGCTGCCGGGTTCGGCATGACGTCGCCGCTGCCTCCCGGGACGATGGAAGAGGTGTCACAGCCCACGAGGCCCAGCGCAAGGGCTGCGGCCAGTGCCAGCGCAGCGAGGCGGCTCATGAGCGTTTGAGAGGTCACTTTTTCTTTTTTGAAGTTTTCCACGATGTATTCTCTTTCTGTTGATTGCTTTTCGGTTTACGCGCAGGAGCCGAATGGGGCGCAAAACGCGCGCCGGGGCTGGGCTGACGGCCTGCCGGGCTGCGGCCCGCCGGGGCGGCGGAGTGGCTCTGGGGCTTGCCGCCCTTGCCTCTGGGCCGGACGGTGTAGGTGCCGTCGCCGTGGATGGTCACATCGGCGGCCTCGGCTCTGCGGGCCGAGCGCTGGACCGCAATGCGGCCCTCAGCGGGAACCAGCAGGGGGATGAGGTCTTCGCGGTGGGTCATTTTCAGCGCCTTGATGACCTTTTCGGCGTTGCGGGGCTCATAATACTGGAGCAGGGCGCGCTGAAGTGCCTTGCCCTCCGCGGTCTTTTCCACAAACACCGGCTTCAAAGTGTAGGGGTCGAGGCCGGTGTAGAACATACAGGTGCTCACGGTGCCGGGCGTAGGATAAAAATCCTGCACCTGCTCGGGGCGCATATGGTTCTTGTAGAGGTATTCGGCCAGATAGACGGCATCCTTGAGGGTGCTGCCCGGGTGGCTGGACATGAGATACGGCACGAGGTACTGCTTTTTGCCTGCCTTCCTGCTCAGCTCGTAGAACTTATCCTTGAACTTGTTGAAGGTCTCGATGGGGGGTTTCCCCATGTAGGCGAGGGTGTTGGGGGCGCAGTGCTCCGGCGCAACTTTCAGCTGGCCGGAGACGTGGTACTCCACCAGCTCCTTAAAGAACGTGTCATCGGGGTCGGCCATCAGGTAATCGAAGCGGATGCCGCTGCGGATGAACACCTTCTTGACGCCGGGCAGCTCCCGGACGCGGCGGAGGATTTTCAGGTAATCGCTGTGGTCCACGATCATGTGGGAACAGGTGGTGGGGGCGAGGCAGTGCTTGCCGCCGTTGCACATCCCCCGCAGCATCTGCTCGCGGCAGGATGGGAAACGGAAGTTGGCGGTGGGGCCGCCGATGTCGTGGATGTAGCCCTTGAAATCCGGCTCGTGGGTCATCCGCTCTGCTTCGGCCACGATGCTGTCGGCGCTGCGGCTGGTGACGCGTCGGCCCTGATGCAGCTGGATGGCGCAGAAATTGCAGCCGCCGAAGCAGCCGCGGTTCTGGATGATGGAGAACTGCACCTCGCGGATGGCAGGCACACCGCCCATGGCCTCGTAGATGGGGTGGTAGCGGCGGGTGTAAGGCAGAGCGTAGACCTTATCCAGCTCCCAGCGGACGAGGGGCTTTGCGGGGATGTTCTGCACGAGGTACTTCTCGCTCTGCTTCTGGACGATAATATTGCCGCTGACGACGTCCTGATTGTCCATCTGGATGCGGCAGGCTTTCGCATAAGCCACCTTATCGGAGGCGACCTTCCTGAAGCCCGCGCACTCCACATACCGCTCGGGCAGGTGGTCGAAGTCGGTCAGGTAGCAGGTGCCGTCCACATCGGTGATGCTCTCCACCGGCTCCCCTGCCGCCAGACGGCGGGCAATTTCCACGGTCTGGTGTTCACCCATGCCGAAGCTGATGATGTCCGCGCCAGAGTCCTCGGCGATGCTGGGCAGGACGGTGTCCAGCCAGTAGTCGTAGTGGGCAAAGCGGCGGAGCGATGCTTCCAGACCGCCCAGAATGACGGGCAGGTCGGGGTATGCCTGCTTGGCAAGTCTGGTGTAGACGGTGGCGCTGCGGTCGGGTCGTGCGCCGCCCTTGCCGCCGGGCGAATACTCGTCCTCCGCGCGGGGGATCTTTGCGACGGAATAGTGACTCACCATGCTGTCCACATTGCCGCCGCCGATGAAGAAGCCGTACTTCGGCTTTCCGAACCGCTTGAAGTCCTCGCAGTCGGTGTAGCGGGGCTGGGCCAGCACGCCCACCTTGTAGCCCTCGGCTTCCAGCAGGCGGCTGATGATGGCGGTGCCAAAGCTGGGGTGGTCCACATAGGCGTCGCCGCCCACCACCACGAAGTCCAGCTGGTCCCATCCCCGGGCCTCCATGTCGGCCCGGCTGATGGGGAGAAATTCGGTGTAATGTTCCATAGTTATCCTTTTTCTTTCATTATGCCTGCCCTATACAGCAGGGCTCTATTGCTTCCGAAATCAAAAATTCTATTCATCCAGCGTGAGCCTGTCCGGTACGCCAGTGGCTTCCCTGGTAGGGGAGCTGGCAAAGCCGTCCGGCTTTGACTGAGAGGTTATTCATCCGGCTGATTCATCTGCATTTCCAGCCACTGCTGGCGGCTGATGAGGACAGCGCGTGGCTTTGCGCCCTCGTAGGGGCCGATGATGCCCTTTTCTTCCATCTCGTCCATGATGCGGGCGGCGCGGGCATAACCCAGCTTGCAGCGGCGCTGCAGCAGGCTGGTGGACGCCTGGCCGGCGTCGATGACCACTTCCACGGCCTGCTTGAGCATCGGGTCGCTGCCGCCCTCCTCGTCGGAGTCGGCAGAACTGCTGCCCTTCTTGCCGTCCTGGATGGCGTGTTTTTCCATAGCCTCTATCATGGCCTCGTCGTACTGGACGGTGGCGCTCTTCTTGATGAAGTCCAGCACACGGCTGATCTCCTCATCCCGCACGAAGGTACCCTGAATACGGGTGGGCTTGGGTGCGCCCACGGGCATGAAGAGCATATCGCCCATGCCCAGCAACTTTTCGGCACCGGCACCGTCGAGGATGGTGCGGCTGTCCACCTGACTGGACACGGCGAAGGCGATGCGGCTGGGGATGTTGGCCTTGATGAGGCCGGTGATGACGTCCACGCTGGGGCGCTGGGTCGCCACGATGAGGTGCATACCGGCGGCGCGGGCCTTCTGGGCGATGCGGCAGATGGAGTCTTCGACATCCTTGCCGACGACCATCATCAAATCGGCCAGCTCGTCGATGATGATGGCGATATAGGGCATCTTCTCGAGGTTCGGGTCCGCTGCCGCCAGCTTATTGAAGGACTTGATGTCGCGGACGTTGTTCTCCGCGAAGAGGTGGTAGCGGCGCTCCATCTCCTGCACTGCGCCGCCCAGTGCGCCGGCCGCCTTGCGGGGCTCGGTGACGACGGGCATCAGCAGGTGGGGGATGCCGTTGTACTCAGCCAGCTCGACGACCTTGGGGTCGATGAGCAGGAGCTTGACGTCCTCGGGGCTGGAGCGGAACAGCAGGCTCATGATGATGCTGTTGACACAGACCGATTTACCGCTGCCGGTGCTGCCCGCGATGAGCAGATGGGGCATCTTGCACAGGTCGGCCACCTGGGCCACGCCGGCGATGTCCTTGCCCAGCGCAATGCCCATCGGCGAGGTCATCCGCAAAAAGCTCTGGCTCTCAAAGACGCTGCGGATGTAGACCGGCGTTTTCTTATGGTTCGGCACCTCGATGCCCACGGCAGGCTTGCCGGGGATGGGTGCCTCCATGCGGACATCGGCCACCGCCAGGTTCAGGGCGATGTCGTCTGCCAGCGAAGTGATGCGGCTTATCTTGACGCCCGCCATGGGCTGGACTTCATACCGGGTGACCGACGGGCCGCGGGAAATATCCAGCACACGGGTGCGGACGCCGAAACTCTCCAGCGTGTCCACCAGCTTCTGGGCGTTGGCTTTCAGCTCGTCTTCCGCGCCGGAGTCGCTTTCCTCCGGGGCGCGCTCGAACAGCTCGATGGACGGGTACTGATACTGGAAGCTCTCCTCCGTCTCCGCCTCTTCGGCGGGGGCGTTCGCGGCCTGCTCCTCGGAGACAGCGGGCTTTTCCATGGCGGCTGCCACCAGCGTGTTGAGGTCTTTTTCCTCCACCGGGTCGCTGGTGATGCTGATCCAGCCGTCCTCATCCGGCTCAGAGCGGAACGCCACAGCATTCTCGGCGCTGACCGGCTGCGGGGCCGGTTCCGGAGTCGGGGTCAAATCATAGAGCGGGATGCCGAAGGAGAGCGGCGGCTCAGGTGCGGGCTGCTGTTCCGGCTCTTCTGCCGGGGCAGCGGGCGTAACGGTGGGCGTCACCGTCGGCTCGGGCTGGGCCGTGAAGAAGTCCTCAGCGGCAGTATCCACGGCGTCCGGGACGATGGGAGTCACGGTGGCGCGGATGGGCGCACGGCGGAGCGGGTCCATGCCGAAGGTGCCGCCGGGGCCAAGGATGATGGGCTCGATAGGCTCACTGCCGCCCTCGGTGACGGTGGTATGGTCAGGGCCTAAATCAATATCAAAGGGCGCACGAGGCCGGGGCTTTTCCACCTGTACGGGGGCAGGCTCGGGCTGAGGCGGGGTCTGCGCTTCCGGTGCGGGCGCAGGGGCAGGCTCCGCCTGTTCGCCGCCCTGCATCACCTGATGGCCCCAGTGGAAGACGCCAGCCAGCCAGCCGGGAGGCTGGATATGGAAGGCGGGCGCGGCAGGCTCTTCGCCGCCGTAGTAGTCCTCGCCTTCGCCAACTTCGTCTTCCGGCAGGTCGTCGTCATAGGCCTCGTATTCCTCCGCCTCGGCCTCCTCGGCGGCGCGTTCTGCCAGACGCTCGGCCCGGCGGGCGGCATTCTGCTCGTGGACGGCAAGGCCCTTTTCGTGGACGCTGCCGCCCACGTTGCAGAGCCACTGCCAGCACTCGGCGGGCGTAACGTCAAAAATGTACAGGCTGGCGCAGGCCGCCAGCGCCGCCATGACCAGATTGGCGGCGGGTCTGCCGCAGAGCAGCAGGAGCGTCCCGCCCAGCACAGCGCCCAGCGCACCGCCCGAGAGCCATGCGCTCATACCATTATGATAACAGGCGGCAGTCATCTGCGCGGCGGTCTGGTCGGTGGGGATGTCAGAAAAGACGATGACCGTGCCGCTGGCGAAGATGAGCCCCAGCACCAGCTTTGCGATATGGGGCAGAAGGTCTTCGCCCCGGGTGTAGAGGATGGCCAGATAGCACAGCGCTGCGCCCAGCACGAAACTTCCGCAGCCGAACACGCCGAACAGGACATCGTGCATCGTGCGCCAGGCCGAGCTGCCCGGCACGAAAGCCAGCGCCATGAGCACCAGCCCCGCAAACAGGGTGATGAGCCCCGCGGGCATCCGGTCCTGTGTCCGGTTCTTGCGGCGCGAGGCTGTGCTGCGCCCGGAGGTCTTGCGTTTTCTCTTTGCCATGTTTCCTAAAACCCGTTCCTTATTTTATATCATGAAGCAGGGCGCGCTCAGGGCGGCTCTGTCGGTGACGATGGAAGAATTTCGATACTACTCGATTCTTTCATTGTACCACGGGAAAAGTCAAATGGCAATTTATTTCCCCTCGATTTCTCGGTAGAGCCATGCCAGCGCATCCGACAGCCCGCCCAGCTCGTCGATGAGCTTTTCCCGCACGGCTTTTCGGCCATCCAGCACGGTACCCACGTCCATGACCAGCTCGCCCGTGCGCATCATCAGCTCGGTGTACCGCTTCTCCGAGATGCCGCTGTGTGACGCCACGAAGCCGGTGATGCGCTCCTGCATCTGCTCGAACCAGCGCATGGTCTGCGGCACGCCCAGTATCATGCCGGAATGGCGGACGGGGTGGACCGTCATGGTGGCAGTAGGCACGATGAAGCTCCGCTGGGCGCTGACGGCCAGCGGGATGCCGATGGAGTGGCCCCCGCCCAGCACCACCGCAGCACTGGGCTTGGAGATGCTGGCGATGAGCTCCGCCAGCGCAAGCCCCGCCTCCACATCCCCGCCCACCGTATTGAGCAGGACCAGCAGGCCCTCGATGGCGGGGTCCTCCTGCACGGCCACCAGCTGGGGGATGACATGCTCATATTTTGTGGTCTTCTGGCCCTGGGGCGCTTCCACATGGCCCTCCACCTGCCCGATGACAGTCAGGCAGTGGATGGCGTGAGCTCCCCGGGTACGGTAAACGCTGCCCATATCCTCGATCTGCTCTTTTTCCAGCCGCTGCTGCTCCACGGGGATGTTCTTCTCTTCCTGTGACATTCTGCGTATCCTCCTTTTTGCTTCATTTCAGCTTGTCCGGCATTCCTGCCGGTTATACTTCGGCAAAGATTTCTTTTCTTTCTCAAAAAAATGTGCCAAATGGTTTGACATTCTGTCTTCGCGCTGTATACTTTATACTAGAGATAAGATTGTCAAATATGTATCATTATTGTACAAGAAAGTACAAATCTTTTGCCGGAGCACTCTGCCGCTGCGCACTTCTCCCCGGCAATGCTGCGGATAAAAAGAAAGGAGACCCCCCTATGAACACTCCCGGCAAAGCTTCTCTGCCCGTCATCAAGCGCCTGCCCAAATACTATCGCTACCTGCGCACCCTGAAGAACGACGGCATCACCAGCATCTCGTCCCGTGAGCTGGCCGCCCAGATGGGTACCACTGCCTCTCAGGTGCGGCAGGACTTCAACTGCATCGGCGACGTGAATGGCCGTCAGGGCATCGGCTACTCGGTGGAGAACCTGCTGAGCATCCTTGAGCATCTGCTCTTTGGCAACGGCGACCTCCTGCCCACCATCCTCATCGGCTGCGGCCGTCTGGGCAAGGCTGTGAGCCGCTTCATCACCACCGACACCAACGGCTACAAGCTCATCGCCGCCTTCGACAACGCCCCCGACGAGGTGGGCAAAGAGATCAACGGCATCCAGATTTTACACATTGATGAGCTGGAAGCTTTCTGCGCCGAGCACCACCCCGAGGTGGCTGTGCTCTGTCTGCCCCGCAGCGGCGCAGAGGAGATCAGCGGCCGTCTGGTGGCTCTGGGCATTCAGGGCTTCTGGAACTTCTCCCACTACGATCTGTCTGTCTCCTACCCCGACGTGGTGGTGGAGAACGTCCACCTCGGCGACAGCCTGATGAGCCTGGGCTACCGGCTGCGCAATCAGGACTGAGCACATACTATCGATAATACAGGCCCTCTCCGTCAGGCTTTGGCTGAGAGAGTCCTTTCATGAGGAGACTTTTTCGACATGGCAAAGCTTTATTTCCGTTACGGCGCAATGAACAGCGGCAAGAGCACCGCGCTGATGCAGGTGGCCCACAACTACGAGGAGCAGGGGATGCGGGTGCTCATCCTCAAGCCGAAGGTGGACACCAAGGGCAGCGGCGACCTCGTGAGCCGTCTGGGCGTCCGCCGCCCTGCCGACCTGCTGGTGCCGCCGGACATGGACCTGGTGGAGGCCGTCCGGGCCGCCAGCAGCGAGGGCCGGCCTCTGGCCTGTGTGCTCTGTGACGAGAGCCAGTTTCTCACTGCCGAGCAGGCTGAGCAGCTGTTCATGGTGACGGTAGAGCTGAACATCCCCGTCATCTGCTACGGCCTGCGCTCCGACTTCTCCCTCAAGGGCTTCCCCGGCTCCACCCGGCTTCTGGAGCTGGCCCACACCATCGAGGAGATGAAGACCATCTGCACTTGCGGCCGCAAGGCCACCTGCAACTGCCGCAAGGTCAACGGCCGCTTCGTCTTTGAGGGCGAACAGGTAGCCATCGACCTTGAGAACGACGTCCAGTACGTCAGCATGTGTCCCCAGTGCTATTTCCGGGAGCGCAGCGCCTTCTACGCCGCCCGCCGGTGACTCTTTTCCTGATTTTATGCCGTCCGCACGCCGGACGGCATTTTTGTATCTTTTCTGCATCCGTAATATATCAGTCGCGCCCCAATTCGCGCGTTTTTTGCACTATTGATATATCAGCTCAGGGCCGGAACTTTCTGTTATCGTTGTTTTTAATGTATACAACGCTCTTTCAACAAATTCTGCCTCGGCTACAAAATTCTTGCAATTCAGGCCAATCTTCTCCTGTTGCATCCCAGTTTTCTATGCAAATCGTTGAAGTATACAAGTTGCACAGTTTTTCGGTCCAAGTTTATTCATTATGGCAATGACGTCAAAACCGGGCAAAAAATAAGCGCAATATTTGTACGTTTTCTGCCGCTATCACTACAATTTGCATCTTTCTTTTTTTTCTTGCCTTTGGTATCATATTTGTATACAACGGATGCTTTGCAGAGGCGTCCGTGCAAGAAGATGTTTTCTACATAGGAGGAGAACGAAAATGAGCAAGGCAATTTCTCGTCGTGACTTTCTGAAGGTCTCTGGCGCTGTGGGTGCTGCCGGCCTGCTGGCCGCCTGCGGCGGCTCCAGCAATGCTGGTTCTACCGCCACTTCCACTGCCGCTTCTTCCGCAGCAGCTTCTGTGGCTGGTCTGTCTTCTGACCCCGTCACCCTGACCATGAGCTGGTGGGGCGGCGAGTCCCGTCACAACGCTTACCAGGAGGCCATCAAGGCTTTCTCTGCTGAGCACAGCACCATCACCGTCAACCCCACCTTCGCTGCATGGTCCGGCTGGGAGGACACCATGTCCACCAAGTTCGCAGGCGGCGTTGCTGAGGATGTCTGCCAGATCAACTGGAACTGGCTGTACAACTACTCCAAGAACGGCCAGACCTTCATCGACCTGAACAGCGTTTCCGACTATCTGGACCTGACCCAGTGGGACGAGGCCAAGCTGGCTGCCTGCAACGTGGCCAACGCCCAGCAGTGCGTGCCTGTCTCCATGACCGGCCGTATCTTCTACTGGAACAAGACCACCTTCGACAAGGCCGGCATCTCCTTCCCCACCACTCTGGACGAGCTGATGGCTGCCGGCAAGACCTTCCAGGAGAAGCTGGGCGATGACTACTATCCCCTGCACCTGGGCGCATACGACCGTATGATCCTGATGGTCTTCTACCTCGAGTCCAAGTACGGCAAGGACTGGGCAGACCCCACCACCTCTACCCTGAACTACGATGCCGATCAGATCGCTGAGGGCATCGACTTCATCAAGAGCCTGGTCGAGGGCCACGTCATCATGAGCCTGCCCACCTACTACGGCTCCAACGGCGACAACGCCGCTCACCAGTCCACCGAGTGGATCACCGGCAAGCTGGCTGGCTGCTTCGAGTGGGACTCCTCCGCTACCAAGTACGCTGACGCTCTGGACGAGGAGAACAAGGCTGGCTTCACCGTCGGCGAGGAGATCAAGTTCGGCGATTACAACGGCGGCTTCTCCAAGGTCTCCATGGGTCTGGCCATCACCAAGACCTGCGAGCATCCCGCAGAGGCAGCTACCCTCATCAACTTCCTGCTGAACGAGGAGAAGGGCGCTTCCATCATGGGTTCTGAGTGCGGCATCCCCGCCTCCAAGGCTGGTCTGGCTGCTGCTCAGAGCGCCGGCGCTGTCAAGGAGCTGGTCGCTGAGGCAAACGGCAAGGTCATGGCCTTCGTTTCCAACCAGCTGGACCCCCTGTTCGAGTCCAACGACCTGAAGGCTACCGGCACCGGCATCTATCAGGAAGTGTTCGACACTCTGGATTACGACAATGCTTCCGGCGCTGACCTGGTCGATACCCTGCTGGACGGCATGGAGTCTGTCGGCTACACCGTCTAATTTCCGCCTCATGGACTTTTTGCGGCCTGCACACGCGCGGTGTTGACACGGGCCGCCCCGCATAAAGGAGTCTTGCAAGGGGCATTCCTTCCACCTACGGACGGATGCCCCTTTTTTTGCAAGACAGTGATGACATTTTTTTGACAAAAATGTGTCCAAACTATTGTGCGGCGTACGAGACATATCCTTATAAAAGGAGGATTCCCGGATGAAAGAAAGCAAAGCGCCCTCTCTCGGGCGTACCCCGGCCCAGAAGTTTTTTGACAAATGGCAGGGCCTGTTCTACCTGATCCCCTGGATCATCGGCTTCGTCGTCTTCAAGGCCATTCCGTTCGGCCAGTCTCTGTACTACAGCTTTACGGATATGGACTTCTTCAACGGCATCCATCAGTATGGCATCATGAACTATGTGGATGCCTTTACCACGCCCAAGATCACCAAGGCGCTCATCACCACCTTCAAGTACAGCTTCATCACTGTGCCTCTGAAGCTGGTCTTCGCACTGTTCATCGCCTACATCCTGAACTTCAAGATCGCCTGCGTGAACGTGTTCCGCACCGTCTACTACATCCCCTCCATCCTCGGCGGCTCTGTTGCTATCGCCGTGCTGTGGAAGGCCGTGTTCCGTGATGACGGTCTGGTCAACACCCTCATCCGTATGCTGACCTTCGGCCACTTCCAGGGTCCTTCCTGGCTGAGCGACCCCAGCTACGCACTGTGGATCATCTGCTTCCTGCGTATCTGGCAGTTCGGCTCCGCCATGGTGCTGTTCCTCGCCGCTCTGAAGGGCGTGCCGGCCGACCTGTACGAGGCTGCCACCATCGACGGCGCTGGCAAATGGAAACAGTTCTTCTCCATCACCGTCCCGATGATCACCCCCATTATCTTCTACAACCTGGTCACTCAGATCTGCCAGGCTTTCCAGGAGTTCAATGGCCCGTTCATCATCACCAACGGCGGTCCCCGCGGTTCCACCACCCTCATCTCCATTCTGGTCTACAACTACGCATTCAAGTCCAACCAGATGGGCATGGCTTCCGCACTGGCATGGATCATGTTCGTCATCGTCTGCATCCTGACGATCATCGCCTTCACCAGCCAGAAGAAGTGGGTCTACTACTCGGATGAAAGGTAAGGTGTGACAGTATGGGAATGAAAGCTTCTAACGCCATCGCGACGTTTTTCAAGTACTTCGTCCTGATCCTGGTGGGCCTCATCATGATCTATCCCCTGCTGTGGATGATCAGCGCCACCTTTAAGGACAACAGCGAGATCTTTGCAGGCATCGGCCTGTGGATCAAGAACCCCACTCTGGAGGGCTACAAGAACGCGCTGAACAACTTCGGCGGTTCCATCAACATCCTGCAGGCCATGCTGAACACTTACAGCTACGTCCTGCCCAAGGTCATCTGCACCGTGGTCTCCTCCTGCATTGCAGCTTACGGCTTTGGCCGCTTTGACTTCCCGGGCCGGAAGATCCTGTTCAGCATCATGCTGGCCACCCTGTTCCTGCCTCAGGTCGTCCTGAACGTGCCTCAGTTCCTGCTGTACACCAAGTTCGGCTGGGTCAACAGCCCGTTCTATCTGGCCATCTGGGTCCACTGCGCATTCGCAACTGAGACCTACTTCGTCTACCAGCTGGTGCAGTTCATGCGCAACGTCCCCCGCGACCTGGACGAGGCTGCCGCCATCGACGGCTGCTCCTCCTTCCAGACCCTGTACAAGGTCATCGTCCCGATGCTGATGCCCGCTCTGGTGTCCTGCGCACTGTTCCAGTTCATGTGGAGCTGCAACGACTTCATGGGTCCCCTGCTTTACGTCCAGACCCCTGCAAAGTACCCCATGTCCCTGTTCGTCAAGCTGTCCATGGACGGTGATACGGGCTTTGCCTGGAACCGTATTCTGGCCCTGTCCCTGATCTCTATCCTGCCGCAGCTCATCGTGTTCTTCTGCGCACAGGATCAGTTCGTCGAAGGTATCTCCGCCGGTGCTGTCAAGGGCTAAGCTGAAGCCCCCGCCGCTCGGATAATCCCGACAAACATGAATGCCCCCTGTGCCTCTTCCCGTAGAGAGGACGCAGGGGGCATTTTTCATGACTTCTCCAGTCTGCTCCGCAGACAGCCCCCTCAGAGAGGGAGCCTCTGGCGAAGAGGTAAAGCTTTATGAAATGCCAAGGCCTCTCCTCGATAGGAGAGGTGGCACGCCGTCAGGCGTGACGGAGAGGTTTATTTCCTACTTTTTCTATATTGCAGTGGCCCGACGCCCATCGTCTCCCGAAAAACGCGGCGGAAGTGGGCCGCAGAGGCGAAACCGGTCTGCTCGGCCACGCTGCCGATGCTCAGCTCTGTCGTTTCCAGAATCTTCTGTGCCGCCTCGATGCGGCGGGCGTTGATGTAGTCCACGATGGACTGCCCCGTCACCCGCCGGAACAGTCGGCTCAGATAGTAGGGCGAGATGTAGAACCGCGCTGCCACCTCGGTGAGGGAAAGCTTCTGCTGGTAGTTTGCCGCAAGGTAGGCGCAGATCTGCTCCACCGTCTCGTTGCGGGGGCGGGCGTCGGCGGCGCTCTGCGCCCGATGCTCCTGCTCCACATAGTGGAGCGTCAGTGCCAGATACAGCCCGCCGGGATACTCCGGCTCGCCCATGGCGCCCCGCATCATCTCCAGCAGCGTCCGCAGACGGCTGGCCCACTGGACGCTGCCGTAAAGGGCCATCTGGCTGCCCGGTGCAAAAAGGCGGAGGAAATCTTCGCCGGTGGCGTTCTTCATCTCGTGGAGCACTGCCAGCGGGAACTCACACCCCAGCATTTCCGGCTGGGTGTGGCCTGCCTGCGATACCACCCACGCCCCCGGCCCCAGCAGCAGTGCGCAGCCGGGGCTGACCAGGAGCGACATGTCCCCGCACTGGACCGTGCAGCTGCCGCCTGAAAACAGAACGATATGGCACATCTCGGCAGGCAGCTCGAGCCGCCCGCCGGACAGCTTGAGCGCTCCCGCCGTGATCTTCGCGTTGAGTTTTTCCCGTTCGGCGCGCATCTGCCCTTCCCCCTTCTTGCTATGCCTGCCCCGCCGGGGCAGTGCTCTGATATTCTTATCCCCAGTGTACCATGCCCGCCCTCTGCGGGCAAGCCGCAAATCTACGCAAATAACTCAGGAGGCTGTAAAAATGAATCTGTCTCTCATCCGTTCTACGACCCGCAGCGCCGTCTTCGAGCTGGAAAATGGCAAGTGCTTCCGCCCGGAGCACCCCTTCGCCGTGGCTCTGAACGGCAAGACCATTTACGAAAGCTGCAACACCAACGTGTTCTCCCTCTTCTCCCTGACTCCGTCCACCACCTACACCGTGGAGGTAGACACCGAGGGTGAGCACCTGAAACTGGATTTCACCACCGAGGCCGAGAGCTTCTTTGTGGACGCATCCCGCTATGGCCTCGTCGCCGATGGCGAGACCGACAACACCGGCAGGCTGCAGGCTGCTCTTTCCACCTGCCCCAGGGGCGGCACGGTATATGTCCCCGCTGGCCGCTACCGCACCGCCAGCCTCTTCATGAAGAGCTGCACCACCCTCTACCTCGAGAAGGGCGCTGTGCTGCTGGGCGACAATGACCGCACCCACTACCCCATCCTGCCCGGCGTCATCCCCAGCGAGAACGAAGTGGACGAATACTACCTCACCGGCTGGGAGGGCAACCCGCTGAACAGCTTTGCGGGCCTGCTGAACATCACCCAGGTGCATGACGTCGTCGTCACCGGCGAAGGCACACTGGACTGCGACGCCCAGAACGGCGACTGGTGGGTCGATCCCAAGGTCAAGCGCATCGCATGGCGTCCCCGCGCCGTGGCGATGGTGGACAGCGAGAACGTCTGCCTCCACGGCATCACCGTGCAGAACAGCTACTCCTGGACCATCCACCCCATCTTCGTCAAACACCTCGACCTGCTGAACTTCAACATCAACAACCCCTACAACGCCCCCAACACCGACGGCATCGACCCCGAGAGCTGCGAGTACATCCGCATCATCGGCGTGAACATCCACGTCGGTGACGACTGCATCGCCATGAAGGCCAGCAAGGTCTTCCTCGGCATGAAGCTCAAGAAGAGCTGCGAGCACACCGTCATCCGCAACTGCCTGCTGGACAAGGGC
>ENA-OZEV01000450-OZEV01000450.1-human-gut-metagenome-genome-assembly--contig:-NODE-450-length-13831-cov-13.552410_pt1 | contig 13831 bp, 12 predicted proteins | sample MGYA00244613_ERZ653624 | MGnify/ENA primary metagenome ERZ653624 (study PRJEB26926, sample SAMN06164936) | human gut metagenome | biome: ENVO:00009003; feature: ENVO:2100002; material: ENVO:00002003...
GGGCTCGGAGATGTGTATAAGAGACAGCCTTTGGATAGAGTAGTAACTTATTACAATTAGAAATTTCAAATAACAGATTTTTATGATATTTTACAACATCTATATTTTTAAAATCTTCTTTGGTGTTTTTATCTGTATACAAAACAAGCCAAAATATTTTTTTTCGTAATTTCTGCTTATAGTAGTCAATTTGAGAAATTTTAAATTCTCCATATTTATGCGGAACTAAATTATCCATTAGATCCACCATACTCACCAAAATAATAAGTGTGACGAGACAACTCTAGCTCCCATTCACGCTTTAACTGTGTGAGCCTTTCCATATTTTTTGAATAATTATCTATAAGCTTTTTTTCTTCCTTGCCACCAATCATGGTTGCTAAGTTCTTTGTACTTTCTAATTTTGATGGGAAATAATTAATGATAATTCCTTTTGCTAAAATAGTTTTAACAAATTCAGAATCATAGAAATCATCTACACTGCTTGTTAATGTGAAATTAATACTCATAATTTCATCATCAAACGAATATACACTGAATTTTTTTCTAAGAAGTGGGAAAGAAGCAGTTGTATGCAACCATTCACAGAGAATACTATAGAAATCTTCCTCTGTATAAGTTGCAAGTTCAAGGTCATTAATCATTGTTAATGCTCTTTTGTATATATCTTCATATTTAAGAGAAGGCATAAGCTACCTCCTTTTTAATCAGCCGTATTAATCATTTTTCCGAAATCTGTACCACAGACTTCATCAAGAACTTTGATTTTTCTAATAGAATCAAAAGTACCATCCTCAATACGCTTTGCAACCTCTACAGTAATTGCTTTTAATAAGCCTTTTGGAAGTGTTGTAAGCGTATTTTTAAAAGCATTATTAGGTTTGTTTAATACATTGTTAATATCATCCATTCCATAAACTTTGTCAGAATAAAATTCAGATATATCTTTCCAACGAGGATTTTCTAAAAGTTCCTCATCTTCAATAACAAATAAAGGATCATAAATATATCTTGAATGACTATTTTTTAATGCAAAAAGATCGCCATATTCTATTTCTGTTTCATCTCCATAGTTAGCAAAAACATAATACATACCTGATTTACCAGGAACTCCTAACCATCCTGGAGTTACAGATCTACATAAAATTGTATCTGTTTGAGAAAATGTTTTTGGTTTAGCTGTTTCTACTTTAGTTTCTGTAACAGTAGAAGTAGTTGCCTTTGTAGTTGCTTTCTTAGTTACTGCCATATATAAATTCCTTTCTTTCCAATCTAAATAAAACGAGAGTCTATAAAATATAAACTCTCGTTTTAAAAACCAATATTAGGCTACAATATTCCATGTACCAAAGTATCTGTTTACGATAGTACCTACTCCAAGTTTTGTCATGTACTTGAACTCATATGTCATATCATTCTTCTCAGTAGAGTCAGTTACCTCTTTAATCTGAGAATCACCTTCGTATACAAGTTTGATAAACTTGTTGTCTGCGATAGGCATAATTAAAAGCACATTAGAATCTACCATCTTTGTAGAAGTATCATTCTTTGCGAATACCTGTGGAATTTCTACTACACGAGTTCCTTCCCAGATACCAAGGCGACCAAGATTTCTACGATCTTTCTTGTCTTCTTCGCTAATCCAAGATACATCTGCAAGATCAAAAAGTCTTGAGAGAGCTGTCTTTGTACCCATGATAACAACTTCTGCACCACGGTTAGCTGCCTGAACATCCTCAATCATTGTTACGAAAGTTGTCTTAGCCGCTTTATCAAGAGCTGCTGTCTTATAAAACTGCTCTGAACCAGGGAGAACCTGTGTGCCAGCAGAGATTACTGCCTTATAAACAAGACTCTGAACATACTGATCCATAGCCTCGTAAATCTTATTTACGAGTTTTGACCAATCTGAACGACCTGTCATAACACGCTCAAACTCCTCATATACACCAAGTCCAACCCAATATGTAGGAACACGGAATGTTTCATTAATACCAAGTCTCTGACGATCAAGATCCCAATGATTACCAGAAAGTTTACCAACTGTTAGCACAGTCTTGTCTTCTGATTCAAATTCATTTGTATCATCCATTGCAAGATTTTTTGTTTCAACAAAATCATTAAAGAATTCATTATCCTGCCAACCAGAAGTTAAAAGATCTTCAATTGTATCTTCAATAACCTCAAAAATCTCATTTTTATTACGTCTAATTGCATTTCGGATTTCCTTCGCAGAAGCCTTTTCGTCAAGACCCATGATAAGTCTAAAAGTTTCCTTGATTTCTTTATCTGCATCAGCCTTCGAAATACCTGACTCAAATTCACCCTTAGCATAATCTTTTAAAAGCTGTGAAAATCCCATATATTTTGTTTCATCATTTTCAAATGCACTCTTAATATCAGCACTGAAATTTAAGAAATTCTTCTTCATTATGTATGTCCTCCTTATTTAATTAGCCATTCTTACGAACAATAACTTTGTAAAATGTTCCACCTGTGCGCTTAATTTCTTCAATGATTTCAGCATTAAATGTTGCAGTAGACACCCCTTCAATAACCTTTAAGTTGTAACCTTCTGCCTCAATTACAGAACCTACCTTTGGAGTTCCAGAGATACCATTTGCGGAAATAGTAAATCTATCACCTGCCGCAAGTTCATATACCCTCATAATTTCATCCTTGCCGTTATAGAAGTTGTACTCATAAGTAGCAGCTAAAGGCTTTTCATCTGCACCTACTGCAACTGAAAGAATTAAACCTACACGAGAAGTAGCAGTAGGCTCAACCATTGTGTAATATTCATTTTTCTCATACTTCATCTTGTCGATATCTACGACTTTTCCATTGTCAATATCTTCAGAAGCTTTTACATTAAAAATATGTCTGCCATAATTTGTTGCACTAAGATTTGTTGATTCTGCAACAATGTGCTTTTCTACGGCTTTTAAATATGCGTTTACCATTAATAAATCCTCCTTATTTTTTGCAATAAAAAAGACCGACATAAAGTCGATCTAATCAATTATTTTTAAATTTTTTAATTATTATATTTCTCAAAAATTCCACCATAAGGTGCTTTCTTTTTGGATTCCTTTTCTGAATTAGAATTGGACATAAATAGAACTGGACTTTTTGAAACTTCAGGTTTCGCAGAAAATACTCCAATAGATGATACATAATCAGCAAAAATAACTTTTGCCTTTGTCTCTAAATCATCAAGAGAATAATTATCCATGTTTTTCTTTAATTCTATAAATGCTTCATTTTCTGATAAAACAGAATATTTTTCATCTGCGAGCAAAGACTCTTTCTTAGAATGAAGTTCATTCTTTTCTACGTTTTCCTTGAACTCTTTAAGTTCAGTATAGTTTGAACGCATAGACTCAAGTTCTGCTTTTTCGCTTGCTGTTAAAAGTTCACGGAATAGCTCAATACGTTCTCCATCAAATGCAACGTTGTCCTCATCTTTTGTGTATCCTTGACGGTAGATTTTATCTGTACACCATCCTTCGTATACAAAATAAGAATCAAAGACATTTGAAATATAATAATAATCATTGTCTGCTTCTTCATAAGGAGCTAAGAGATTATAAAGAGCATATCTTAAGTCTTCATGACTAATTTCATATGTACGAACAATCTTTTCAAAAGCCTGACTTTCGCCTTCAGCCCCATGTGGTTCAGAAGCACCTGCACCATCACCTTTTCCATCATTGGAAGGCTCGCCAGATTCTCCATTATCCGAGTTGTCTCCTTCTGAATTGTTATCACCAAACATCTCGGCAAATTTTGCTTCAAGTTGTTCATCTGACATTTCTGCATAGTCGAATGTAATGTCACCAACTGTCTTTCCATACTTTTGGCATAATTCTTCAAATTTATTCAAGTTTCCATTTCCTCCTTCCTTTAAATTATCATTTTTATTGTCAAAACAAGTAGTTTCTAATTTTTCAAGTCTTGCCTGTAATTCAACCATTTTTTCATTAAATTTAATTAAGCTATTATTTTCTTCACTGAAATCTTCAAGTGTAATTTTGCTTCCAAGCATTCCTTCTCCAATAGGTGTTCCATCTTTTTCAGACCCAAGGCAGGTACAGCCTGCAAATTCAAAATTGTCTAGCTGTAAATACTTTTCTTTTGCATTATAAGAACACTCGTAAACAATAAGTTCACAGCTTACCTTCGTACCATTTTTCTCACGAATAATATCAGCACAACGAGTGTACGATTCAGGAATAGCTACACGAGCAACAACATATGTCTTGTCCATATCTTTGTCATATTCAAGATAAGGTTCATCTGCTGTAAAAGTTCCTACCTGTTTTTCATCATACACAACTGTCTCATTACCAGTTTCATCTTTTTCAATGTGGTAATCATGTGAATGGAAATCCCATGTTCCATCATCTAACTGATGTATATTTGCGAGCAATGGAGAATATTTAAGACTAGGCATAGCTGCTTTCATAGAATCTTCTGATATATAACTTCCGTTACGATTAAGTAATGTGTGACAAACTCGAACTTTTGCATAAAGCTTGTTATCTTCTGTTTCTTCAACATCGGCAGAAGAAAAGTCCTGAATTGCCTGTATAACAATAGGTTTGCCAGATTCTTTTGAAGAAAAATTATACATTTTCTTTTGTTCACAAAATCTAATTAAATCTTCAACTGTAAAATATTTATGTTGCATTTCTTCCTCCTTTCTTGGTATAATAAATGCCACTCCCAATAAGAGAGTGGCTAAATACTCAGCATATTACTATACTGAATTTTCTTTTTATCTATATCATCATTTGAAAACTGAATTGTTCCAGTATTCAAAAAAGTATAAATACCATTTTGTTCATCAATTTTCTGAAAACCAAGATTTATCATCTTAGAAGCTGTTTCAGAATCCGATGTCTTTATAAAATTCTGTTTCATCCTTTTTCTCCTTAATTATCCATTCGCTTTAGTTCCTTCATTTTTTTCACCTTCACGGCTGGCAATACCCTCTGGACTTAATTCATCATCGCTTTTAGTAGGTGAACCACCAGTATTGCCAGAATCGGTATAGGTTGTTTTTAACGGTACTAACATATCCCTTATACCGCTTTGTATAGACATTCTAAGTCCACATTCAACTTCATAAGGAGTTTGACCAAGAGCAGTAAGATAAAGTAAAGGATTATTACCTAATGTTGCAGACTCTTTTAATTCATTAATATAATCATCTCTGTTATACCAAGTTTGCCTATGAAAGAAGAACATATATCCATCGTATCCATTTTGTGTTAACCAATAATTGAAATTATTTTCAAGACGTGAAACCCATGTAAATGTAAGAGAAGCATCGTTTGCAATTGCCTGTTTAAGTCCAATAGAGTTGGAACTTGATCCACCTGCAACAACTAATTGTGAAGCACCTGCATTGTTAAAGACATTTTCAATAGATTTTGACAACATATCAGTATCAGAAGTAGTATTTGACTTCTCAAAATCAACAACTTCTAAATCCATTGGAGATCTTACTGAACCAATATTTGATGGTAAAATTGCATCAATCATATCTTGAAAAACTTCACTTAATTCGAGAGAAAGTTTAAAATCATCAATTGCGGCATCTTTTCCGTCCATAAATGGAATTTTACTGACTAACAATTTATAATTTTCAAGAGCCGTTTTATCAGCCATAATATCTGCATAATCTTCACAATCCATAAGAAGTAGAAAAATACCCAAGAAAAACGGCAAGCATAAATCAAATTCGTCATCAAGACTCGCCAATAAACACATAGTTCTTTCAGTCGGAAGAATTGCATAACGTTTATTTTGCTTGTCAGATTGGTACTCTTGCCAAGCTTGTTGAAAAATTTCATCCCAACAACCTGTAGTATCACCATTGACACCTTCTACAAATTCTGAATTTGAACCCTGTGAAAAAAATGACATATCAAATGCTATAATCCAGTTTCCATTACCATCTTTACCTTTGATTTTGCAATATTGAGGATCTAACGAATGAAAGAATAGCCCATCTCCTGTATCATATACAAAACCATAATAAGCACCGTTTAATATCGCTAATGCAATCATCTGAGCAAATTCGTTCTTAAAATTTATCTGTTGTAACTTTTGTATGATATTATTGTAATTTTTCATAGATTTGTTTGCATTGTATGTTTTAGTTAAATCTATTTTTTCTATTACATAATAGTTATACAAAGGCATACACGCATAATAGAGAATAATTTTACGATACAGAGTACTTGCTCTGAAAAGATACTGTGATAATCCACGAATACGATCTTTATTAGTCTGTGGATTTTGCATATACTGTTTTACAAGGGATTTTGTATACTGAGTAAATGAGCGAGATGTTGATTTTTTCACATCCTGAAGAAGTAACTGTTTTGCTTCTTCGTAATTAATCATTCGAGGACGAGATGAGAAATTTTCTTTTTTTTTATCATTATTTTTTACCAATATTTCTGTTGGTTTAGATTCTATTTCATATGATTTTTTCTGAGAAGAATTAGAAGTAGAATTTACATTTTTATTTTTAGGTGGTCTTCCACGTTTTCTCTTGGGTGGAGAAACAGTAGAAGAGGAGTTTTCTATTTTTTGTTCGTCCATGTTTCTCCTTTCTATGAGTATCTAGTAGATTTCTTTGGTGCTCTGACATGAAAATATTTTGTTATGTCGGATGGGGATTGGTTTTTAGGTTTTAATTTTATGCTCAAATCTTGAGTGATTTTAAAATTATATTCTAATGCCGAGAAACGATCCTTACGCATACCAGGCTTTTCAATAATTTTTATATTTGTACCTTTTATTTCATGGTCAAGATTTATTAATTCATTTACCATAAGCGAAGTTTGTAAATATGGTAATTTTAACATGGCTTGTTCTTTACTTGTCATTTTTGTATATCCACGAATCTTTTTAACTAACTCTTCAGCTTCAAATTCAGAAGTAAGTAAATTAATCGAGCCATTTTGAAACCCTGCTCGTAAAGCAATTGCAGCTTTTGTGTTAAAATCTGCTGTGGCTTTAATAGACCATATAACTTTATTAGCATTTCTGATTTTACATCTATCAGCCATGTTATCATCGTTAATACAAGTCATCGCTTCATATGTAATGCCATATTCAGCATCATATTGAGGTTTAATTATAAAATCATAAATTCCAATACCTTGACCATTGGTATCTAATACTAAATCGGTACAATTAAATTGATAAAATAATCTCATAACAAGAATACCTAGTTCATCTGTTGTCATCCCCTCATGAGTTTCTACATATACAATATTTGATATATAGTCATTTTTTTCAGTTGGAATAGCTGAATTAATTATTAATGCGGCAGCGTCATTATTATGCCGTTTGCTTGCAAGTAAAGCTACATCGACAGATAATATTCGTTTTTCATTTGGAACTAATTCTGGAATTTTAATTTGATGATTTTTATAAATTTCAAGAGGATAAAAAGAATTTCTGATTTTTCTTCTTGGAGATATATCATCGAATTTAAAGAAAGCACCATCAGTGTCACCATACCATTCAGCACCCATTTCCATTTTAAATGCAGTAAGATCAAAGTCTGCCTCAGACATTTCATCCTCGACCTGTTCACGAGACAATAAACCTTCTCGTATGGCACATTGATATGGTAATCCAACGCAGAAGTAACGCTTAGTATCATCAAGCATATTTGCATAGTAAGCTTTTAATTTCTCGAAGCTCCAATGAGACTTGTACCACGCAGATGACATATACATCTCAATGTTACGCTCCTGAAGATGAGCATATTTTGGATTATTAAGATAACCAGGTGAACGTGGTGCAGTTAAGAATTTACGAAGAACGGTATTGATTGTATTTAAATCAACCATTCTAAATTCGTCCACGACTATAAGCGTTGCTCGGTTATGGCGAGCCGAGTCATTAGAACTAACAATTTTTATCCAACTACCATTTCGAAAATTAACATGAGCATTGTTTATAGAAGTAGAAATTTCAGAAATTTCAGATCGGAGATTTGCGGAACCCCATCCATAGTTTTTCATAAAGTCATCATTTATCTTTTGAATGACCTCTAGTGATTGAGATTTGTACCCAGAAGCCACACAGATTTTTGTTCCAGGATACAAGATACAGCGTACAACACAATACAAAGAAGTTAGCCATGTCTTACCAGAGCCACGACTAGCAATATACATAAAGTTTGTACTAACCATCATCATGTATATTAAGATTTTTTGAAACAGCTTTAATTTCACATTTAGATATTCGAGTACAAACCGCTGTGGATTTTTTCTATAGAATGAAGCCCAATAAGCAACCCCTTCTAAAACACGCTCGGATTTTTCTTGATATACTTCTTGTAATGACTTTTTCTTTTCTTTCTTTGTGGTAGCCATAATTATTCATCATCCTTGCTACCAAAAATCTTATCAAATAGAATTTCACTATCTGATTCCTCATCATAAGATGGTGGATTAACAGTATATTTTGCCATTACTCGTTCATATATATTTGAAAATCTGTTTTTCAGACCAAGCATTTTTGATGCGTGACCTCTATAAAAAGCATCTATATAAGTACCAATTTTATCAACGTCTGCAAGTTCTGGATCTATTTCAGGAAGAGGACGTGTTTCCTCATATTTCTGAATTAAAGTACCCATCGTTTGAGCGTCTGAAAACGTATCAAGAGTATTTTGTTTTGGCTTTAAATTACCTGTATCAAGCCATTGCTGATATGAGTAATCTAAATCTTTTGTAGAAGCCCCTTTTTTAATTGCATTTCGTTTCATAAGTTTTAATATTGACAAATTCTGAAATGTTTCTTCTTGTGCCTTTTGGGAGCAGTCATATCTCGAAATCCAGTCTTGATACTCATTCTCAAGGAACATCAATTCTTCATTGTTATAATCCGTACCAAATCTCTTTTTTGCTGCACGTAATGTTTTTTGTACGATTTTTACATCTTCAGAATTATTTTCTATATCATCTTCAACACTTAATTCTGAATCGCACCAATGTTTATTTTTATACTGTGGTAGCGATTTAACCATAACAATATATTGTTGTGCTGCCGTGGCACGATTTTTTTCACCAACACCTTCAGCTAATGTATTAATTTGTGACTCATAATCAGAATCAATAAATACCCAATCAAGTCTTCTAAATGTATTTATAGTTTTTTGTTTATTGTCTATTCGATTTCCATCTTTATCTTTATCAGTACACATATCTATTAAACATTCTTTACATGCAAAATGCTCAATTCCACTTGCTGTCTCTGTAGATGAATAAAATGCTTTTACCGTTTTCCATTTTCCACAATGAGGACAATATACATAATCCAAATTAAGAAGATGATTGTAGTCTAAAGCTAATTCATGGTAAGCCGATTTTACCGAATTTACAGTTAGCTTTTTAATTTCATCATCTGTTTTGGCTTGTCTTAAATTAGCCATTATTTCACCTTCTTTCTTTTCATTCCAATATAAATAAAAGAGCCGATTAAGCAACCGACTCTTCTTCAATATATTCCCATGTATAATTTGCAACAGGAAGAGTATGTCTCCCTTTTAACCAACCAGATAAATATCCTCGTTTTATATTATATTTTCTTTCTGCATCTCTGAGAGAATTAAATATCTCACCTGTTTCTATGCATTTGACATATTTTCTTGTACTTTGCGTATGATCGTATTTGCAATATCCGATATCATTGGCTCTAGTAAGAAATATTCTTACCGTATTTTTAGCAAGTCCTGTTATATCGCATATCTGCATTACTTTATAACCATTATTCCATAAATCAGCAACTTTAAATACATCAGAAATTAATGATTGCCTATAACATTCAATCCAATTAACATTTGAAAAATCATATATTTTTGATAAATCGCTATTGATGATAGCGTCTTTTAATTGATTAAAACCAGATTCTTTTGAATTAATTACGATATATCTATTAATGCCTTGTTCCAAAGCATATTTTTGTTTTTCTTTATCATTTTTGGTTTCTTCTTCTAAGGTTCTTCCACCTAATGTGTGAAATGATTTTTCATAATGCTGTTTACCATTCAATTCACATATCCATTCAATGTCATTATAATTACCATAAAAATCATATCTGTAAGAATAATTATTATTCAGATATTTCTCAGACTCTATATTTATATCAACAGATTTCAACACCTGATATAAATATTTCTCACCAAGACTATTACCATCTTGACATTTACATTTAAGACCTCGTTTATTAACATGATCTATTGTCTTATTCTTAATTATTTGACCACAAGAAGGACAAATAAAATCTGTTTTATTTCTACTGTTTATTGTAAATTTTTCATTGATAGATTTATCAACAAGACAATCATATAAGACAGGATTAATAGACTTTATATCATTCACACCTATTTGAATATTTTCTTTTCCATTTTCACAGATTGTACATTTATATGAACCATTTAATAACGATAATGTTCTTATTCTATTTTTATATCCGCATTTTTTACAAATACATGTAATTTCTTTTTGTCCATGTTTATATGTACCAGTAATATTTAAATCTGGATATTTTGACTGGACTCTTTTCTTAAATTCATTATCAGATATATTTAATATATCATCATACTTTTTCATTCTTTCACAATATCTGCAATGCTGTGTTTCTAGTAATGTTTTTGCTGAATAATTTCTTTCATGTCCACATTTCTTACATTTACAATGTAAATATGTTTCAGATAATTTTGTGTATTTTCCAGTTATCTCAAATTCTGGACTTATTTTATTAACTCGTTCCAAAAATTCTTTTGGATTATTTGGTATTCCTTGCATAATTCATTTCTCGCTTTCCACTCGCAAAACCAATTAAAATAGAGTGAGAGAGTAGTGCGAGTATCTACTATACCTAAGATGATCAGTCGAAGGCTTCTCACTCCATATTCCAACTATCTGCAATCGAAACAGTAACAATCCTCTCATAGTTGGCTATATATTTATTCTCTGTTGCATTTTTCAAAATCATGAATTATAATTAATCCAACCCAAGTAACAGGAGAATATAAAAATGAAACTATCAGGAAAAATAAATTGCGAAAATTGCAATACAGAATTAGAGTGGGAATATATAGTTCCACAACATGCACTTTCCAATAGATTTGTTGTAGAAAAAATAAATACAGAAGTATGCTCTGCAAATAAAATAAGCAGAAACGAAGATAACACTTATACTTTAAGTGTGATATGCAATAAATGTGGAAGAAGAAATATTTTTAAATCAAATGGCTAATTACAGTGTTACTTTAAATAATACTTCATGACATTCAGTATCATCCGAATTTTCAATACAAACAACATCATACCAATTATCAAAAACATAATCTGAAATTGCTTTAGCCACTTTTTCTCTTATTTCAGTAGACGAAGTATCAATTTTGTTCTCATCAAAAATTTTAATACCTACCATACAATTCTCCTTTCCAATGAAAGTGCAATTCACACATTCAAGACTTGAGTAGAGGAATTGAACCTCGCTTATACCAACGCCTGACCTTATATCATACTTAAAATCTGCGCATTCATTTCTTTCATATATAAGGCGAATGGATTTGAACCATATAAACAAGTCAACTGTCGTCACAGTTTTAGTGCCACCTATACACCAGTATAGTCTAAGAATATGCATATATCTTAGTTGACACAAACACGCCCTGTAGGAGTCGAACCCACATCTCTCAGATTTGGAGTCTGATATTCTAACCAATTAAACTAAAGACGTATATAACAAAAGAGCCATCTCCAAAGGAAATGACTCTTTCTTACAAATTAATATTCATTTAAAAAAATAGTAGAGCAGAACAAAAAATTATAATAATTTTCTATTCTTTATTTATTGATGCAACTATAGCCCTCTTTAGTTATTACTTTTTCTATCAACTTCTTTTGTGCCAACGCAACTATGTATTTTATTGCGTTCGTTTAATAAATATAATATCACGTAAACAATATACATAATTAAGTCATTTATTTTAGCTCAGTAACAGCTCCCGAACCTTTGTTATATAAATATTTCTTTCTAATTTCATCATACAAGCACAATGTTCCATCAGATTTCTTGACCGGAATCATATCTGCTACAAGATTACTTCCTGAATAGATTTTTGCATAATAAATTTTTCCTTTCAATCCAGCTCCGGCGGATGCGCCATTTTTGCTCATCGTTCCAATATAGTACGGACTTGTGAGTGTAAAACTATCAATTGGGTCAAGTTCCACCGTATTATTGTTGAACGAAGCAGTTGCACCCGTTTGCTTGATAGTCCATGTATCTTCCCAGAATGCTGTGTTTTTCGCTGCGCTTGACACTGATCCTCGAATAGCGTAGAAATTGTCTGTCACTGTGTAACCATACTTGTATTTATCATCCCTTGCACCGCAGATATATGTCGTTCCAGATTTGATATACAGCTTTGCTTCTGTGTTCGTATTATGATCTGGAAGAATTTCCGTATCAAAATAACAATTACCATCTACACTAAGTGATTCCAGTTCTGTGTGACTTTCGCTCGGATCAACTGTATTCTCAGCAACATTAACTGTACACTGAGCTGTATATCCACCATCATCCGTTGTTACTGTAACTACAGATGTACCGACAGCTTTTCCGGTAACTTTCCCATTGCTGACAGTTACGTTTGAGTTACTTGTACTCCACTTAACCGATTGATTCGTTGCATCAGACGGCTTCACTGACGCTGCCAGCATTGCACTTTCTCCCTTCTTGATGCTTAATGTATTCTCATTAAGAGATACGCCCGTCACAGGGATAACCGTTGGTGCTACAGACGCCGTGGCATATCCTATTCCAAGACTCCTAAGTTTTTGGTCAATGACAGGGCTGTAGAATGTGCGATACCATGATTCTACTGGATGCACTCCATCACCAACACCTGTATTTGCGTTGCGTGTATATTTGCTCTTATTCTTGGATGTCATTGCAATCTGAGAACATTTTCTCATATCCAAATAAGGCATATTCCACTTTTTGCAAATTTCAATCATTTTTTCATGGACAGAATCAACATAATTGTTCTTTGAAAACGAATGAGGTATGATATATAATTTCACAGCAAGCGGAAACGTATCCATTACGTATTGAAGAGCACTTTCCATAGCTCCGCAAATAGTAGTCGTATCGTAATTAGAGTCATATGAATCCGATATATTTCCCATTGCAATATTATTATTTAAGTCATTCACCCCACCGTCAAATATAATTGCATCGGGCTGTCCAGTATATGAACGAATTTGAGATATAATCGGAGTGTGTGCAGGGTTATTTGAAATAGCGATATTCGCACCGGACTCAGCGTTATTAATCCATGTACCATCGGGATATTTTTCTTTCAGCGGTTGAACGATGCCTGTTCCCTCTTTCCATCCCCAGCCGGCTATAATGCTATCGCCGAAGGCTACTATTGTTTTTCCTTTGTACGGACTTGTTTCTACATTTGTTGAGCCGCTGCCACCACTACCCGAACCGCCGGTGCAATTTTTTTTCAAGTAATCGATATCACTCTTTAGTGAACTAACTTGTTCTCTGACAGCGTCACCTGCATTTGGATAAGTCTTTCCGTCCGCGCCTACTCTTATATCAGTTAATTCGGCATCACCTGTGGTTGAACCAGATGGAAGCTTTGCAAGATTGTCAATTCTCTTACGCTCAACATCCAGTTTCTCATCTACATAGTTTTTATCAACATCTACGGTTGGTACAGTTACATCGACAACCTTAGAATTCGGTGTAAGCTTAGTACCATTCA
>ENA-OZEV01000467-OZEV01000467.1-human-gut-metagenome-genome-assembly--contig:-NODE-467-length-13465-cov-4.177778_pt1 | contig 13465 bp, 9 predicted proteins | sample MGYA00244613_ERZ653624 | MGnify/ENA primary metagenome ERZ653624 (study PRJEB26926, sample SAMN06164936) | human gut metagenome | biome: ENVO:00009003; feature: ENVO:2100002; material: ENVO:00002003...
CAAGGAGTATCGTCGGCAGCGTCAGATGTGTATAAGAGACAGCCTGATAAACCATCCGCACGGCCACGGGGAAGATCGCCGCACCGGAAAATCCGCCCATAACGTTGGCGATGATAGGCTTGCGGCATTTCACGTCGATCCGCATGCCCAGCATCGTGTTAATCAGACAGATGCCGTCGGCCCCCGCCTGCTCGCACGCCCGGGCGATCGCCACGATGTCCGTCACGTTAGGACTGAGCTTGATATAGACCGGCTTGGTAGTCACGGCTTTCACGGCACGCGTTACCTCGGCCGCCGCTTCGGGCGACGTTCCGAAGCTCATGCCGCCGTGCCGCACATTGGGACAGCTTACATTGACCTCGATCAAACCGACCTGTTCCTCCTTGTCGATCCGCTCGCAGCAATAGGCATATTCCTCGACCGAAAAACCGCTGATGTTGGCGATCACCGGCTTGCGGAAGAATGTCTTCAGCCGGGGAAGCTCTTCGCCGATCACCGCATCGATACCGGGATTCTGCAACCCGACGGCATTGATCATCCCCGCCGTACACTCGGCGATGCGGGGCGTGGGGTTGCCGAAGCGTGCCTCGCGCGTAGTTCCCTTGAAGGAAAACGACCCAAGGATGTTGATGTCGTAAAAATCCTTGTACTCGTTGCCGTAACCGAACGTACCGCTGGCCGGCACGACTGGATTATCCAGCCGAAGGCCGCTCAACGTCACCGACGTATCGAAGTTTTTCTTGGGTTCGTTTACCATATAATCTCCTCCTTTTTCAGTACGGGTCCCTCCTTGCAGATGCGTTTGGCCCCGTTTTTCGTCTGACAGGAACAACCCATGCAGCCGCCGAAGCCGCAGCCCATGCGCTCCTCGAAACTCAATTCGCCCGGTATGTCGCCCGTCGCATCGCTCAATGCACGCAGCATCGGCAGCGGGCCGCAGGCGTAAAAATAATCAAAATCCGGCTTCTTTTCGGCGATCGCCGTCGTTACGAAACCCTTTATCCCGTGCGTGCCGTCCGCCGTCGTTACGAAAACCTCCGCACCGAGCGCCCGAAACTCCTCCTCGTAGAAAACCTCCGACGCGGTATTGAAGCCCAACACCACAGTCACTTTTCTGCCCTTGTCAATCAGTTTCTTGGCCAGGTTGTAGAGGGGCGGAACGCCCACTCCGCCTCCGACCAACAGAGGCCTGCGGCACTCCGCATCCGGATCGAACCCGTTGCCCAGTCCGGTCAGCAGGTCGAGCTTTTCGCCGGTCTTCATTTCACTCAACCGGGCCGTGCCTTCGCCGACGACCTTATAGATCAGTGTCAGCGTCCGCTCGTTGTAGTCGCACACCGAAATCGGACGGCGCAGGTAGAGCCCTTCGACCTCGATATTGACGAACTGCCCGGGACGGGTCAGGTATTGCGTATCCCCCTCGAGCGTCATCCGCCAGACGGAGGGCGTCAGCGGTTCGTTGGCCGTAACAGTATATATGCCTTTTTTATACATTTTTCTTTTCCAAACTATGTGCTTCGCTTTCGTCTCAATTTCAAAGGAGCCGGTTTCGCGCCGACCGAAGCAGGACACGGCAAGAGCATACTCGCTGGTATGGGACTGTCGCGGACTGCGAGAAGGTGCGAAAGGTGCCCTCTGAACGAAACTCGCTTTTGATTTCAGGCCGACAAATGCGGTGCATCGTGACTTTGAAGCGGATGGGGAACACTATCCGTCTTTTCCATTCGGATCAAAGAGGGATGTGACGCAGTTGCCGCATGAAATCGAAAACTATTCGGCATCAATGGTCGAAACACCCAGGGTTATCTCCTCCAATACATCCAGCAGGACCTTTACCGTTTCGAGCGCCGTGAAGATCGTCACGTTGTTCTCGACGGCCGTGCGGCGAATCTCGTAACCATCCAGCCGGGTGTTGTGCTGGTTGATGTCGATCGTATTGATGACATAGCTCACATGGCCCTGGCGCAGCGAGTCGATGATCTCCGTACTGCCTTCGCTCAACTTGCGGCGCGTACGGGTGCGAATACCATGCTGACGCAGGAATTCCGCCGTGCCCTTCGTCGCCTCGATATTGAAACCCAGGTCATAAAAGCGCCGTACCAGCGGCAGCGCATCCTGCTTGTCCTTGTCGGCGATCGTGAGGAAGATCGTACCGTAGTTGGCGACGGTCATACCCGACGACTGGAGCGCCTTGTAGAGCGCCCGGGTGAGCTTGTTGTCGTATCCGATCGCCTCGCCCGTGGATTTCATCTCGGGCGAGAGGTAGGACTCCATGCCCCGGATCTTGGCGAACGAGAAGGCCGGGGCCTTGACGAACCAGCGGGAGCGCTCCCTGCCATATACTTCGGTAATGCCCTGCTCCCGAAGCGAATGACCCAGGATGACCCGTGTGGCGATGTCAGCCATCGGGACACCCGTCGCTTTCGAAAGGAACGGCACGGTGCGCGACGAACGGGGATTCACCTCGATCACATATACGTCCTCTTCCCCGTCGAGGATAAATTGGATATTATACAGACCGACGATACCGATCCGGCGGCCCAGCCGCACGGTATAATCGATGATCTTGTCCTTGGCTTTCTGGCTCACGCTGAAGGTCGGATAGACGCTGATCGAGTCGCCGGAGTGGATGCCCGTCTTCTCGACGTGCTCCATGATACCGGGAATGAAGACATCCTTGCCATCACAGATGGCGTCCACCTCCAGTTCGCGGCCCATAATATAACGATCGACCAGCACAGGGCTGTCCTCATTGACTTCGACCGCCGTCTGGAGATAGTGGCGCAAACGCTCCTCGTTCGAAACGATCTGCATGGCCCGGCCGCCCAGCACGTAGCTCGGGCGCACCAGCACCGGGTAGCCGATCCGTTCGGCGGCTCGCACACCGGCTTCGATATCGGTCACGGCCTCGGCCTCAGGCTGGGGTATTCCCAACTCCTCCATGATCTTCTCGAAACAACCCCGGTCTTCGGCATTCCGTATCGCCTCGACACCCGTACCGATGATCGGCACACCCAGTTCGTGCAGCGGCTCAGCGAGGTTGATCGCCGTCTGGCCGCCGAGCGACACGACGATCCCTTTCGGTTTTTCGAGCGTAATAACGTTCATCACGTCCTCTACGGTCAGCGGCTCGAAATAGAGCTTGTCGCTGGTGGTATAGTCCGTCGAAACGGTTTCGGGATTGTTATTGATGATGATCGCCTCGTACCCGGCGGCGCGGATCGACCAGATGGCATGCACGGTCGAATAGTCGAACTCGACGCCCTGCCCGATGCGGATCGGTCCCGACCCGAGCACCACGATCTTCTCGCGTTCGCTCACGATCGACTCGTTCTCCTGCTCGTAAGTGGAATAGAAATACGGCACATAGGAGGAGAACTCGCTCGCGCAGGTATCGATCATCTTATAAACCGGGAAAATATTGTGCTCGCGCCGCAGCAGGAACATCTCCTTCTGGCTCATGCCCCACAACTGACCGATGAACTTGTCGCTAAAACCCATGCGTTTGGCGTCGCGCAACGTTTCGATGTCGCGGGGATTGGCCGCTACGACCTTTTCGAACTCGACGATGTTCTTAAACTTCTCGAGGAAGAACATGTCGATTTTGGTGCTGTTGTAGATCAGCGCCAGCTCGACGCCCCGGCGGATCAGCTCGGCGATGGCGTAAAGACGGTCGTCCGTTCCCTCCTTGATATAGGAGAGCATCCGATCGACCGTCCAGTCGTCGAATTTCTTATGGTAGATATGGCAGACCCCCGTTTCGAGCGAGCGCACCGCCTTCAGGAGGCTCTCCTCCATCGTGCGGCCCACGGACATCACCTCGCCCGTCGCCTTCATCTGGGTTCCGAGCTGGTTCGAAGCGTCGCTGAACTTGTCGAACGGGAAGCGGGCGATCTTGGTAACCACATAGTCGAGAGCCGGTTCGAAGCTGGCCGGCGTATTGGCGATGCGGATCTCGTCGAGCGTAAGGCCCACGGCGATCTTGGCGCTGACGCGGGCGATCGGATAGCCGCTGGCCTTCGACGCCAGGGCCGACGAGCGCGACACGCGGGGGTTCACCTCGATCAGGTAGTATTTGAACGACAGGGGGTCGAGTGCGAACTGCACGTTGCAGCCGCCTTCGATCTTCAGGGCACGGATCAGCCGCAGGGCGCTGTCGCGCAGCAACTGATACTCCTTGTTGGTCAGCGTCTGGCTCGGAGCCACCACGATCGAGTCGCCCGTATGGACGCCGACCGGATCGATGTTTTCCATATTGCAGATCGCAATGGCCGTATCGTTGTGGTCGCGGATCACCTCGTATTCGATCTCCTTATACCCCTTGATGCTCTTCTCGATCAGCACCTGATGCACCGGGGAGAGGGAAAGCGCATTGCGCATCATCTCGCGCAACTGCGTCTCGTCGTCGGCGAAGCCGCCGCCCGTACCGCCCAGCGTAAAGGCCGGACGCAACACGACGGGGTAACCGATCCGCTTCGCCGCCTCGACCGCCTCGTCGATATTGTTAGCAATCAGCGACGGCAGCACCGGCTCGCCCAGCGACTGACAAAGCTCCTTGAAGAGTTCGCGGTCCTCGGCCTGCTCGATGCTCTGGAACGAAGTACCCAGAATCTCCACCTGACACTCCTGAAGCACGCCTTTCTTGGCGAGCTGCACGGCCAGATTCAGGCCCGTCTGCCCGCCCAGTCCCGGCACGATGGCATCGGGACGCTCGTAACGGACGATCTTGGCCACGTACTCGAGCGTCAGCGGCTCCATATAGACTTTATCGGCAATCTGCACGTCGGTCTGGATCGTCGCCGGATTGGAATTGACCAACACGACCTCGTACCCCTCTTCCTTGAGGGCCAGACAAGCCTGCGTACCCGCGTAGTCGAACTCCGCAGCCTGGCCGATCACGATCGGGCCGGAGCCGATCACCATCACTTTCTTGATATCCGTTCTCTTAGGCATTTTGACTCTCCTCCATCATTTTGATAAACTTATCGAACAAATAGGTGCTGTCCTGCGGACCGGGCGCACTCTCCGGATGATACTGGACGCTGAAAATCCGATCGGCGCGGCATTCGACGCCTTCGGCGGTATCGTCCAGCAGATTCAGGTGCGTAAGGGTCAGTCCGGTGCCCTTCAGCGACTCCGTATCGACCGCAAAGCTGTGGTTCTGGCTCGTGATCTCGACCTTGCCCGTTTCGAGGTTCTTCACGGGGTGGTTACCGCCGCGATGTCCGAATTTCATCTTGAAGGTGCGGGCTCCGTAAGCCAGCGAAATCACCTGGTGTCCCAGGCAGATACCGAAGATCGGCAGGCGCCCCCGAAGCGTGCGGACCATCTCGATGACCGGCTGCACGTCGGTCGGATCGCCGGGACCGTTCGAGAGGAAAAGTCCGTCGGGACGGAAAGCCATCACCTCCTCGGCCGTAATATCGTAGGGCACTACCGTCACGTTGCAACCCTTCTCGTTGAGCTTGCGGATGATGTTGTGCTTGATGCCGCAATCGACCGCCACCACGTCGAAACGATGATTGGCCGTGCGGGAGAACCAACGCTTGCGGCAGCTCACGCGCTCGACCATGTCGCGGCGCACGGGCGCCTCCTTCAGGCGGCGCAGGGCCTCCTCCTGCGGCATCGACGCATCGACGACGATCACCCGCTGGGTACCCTCGTCACGAATAATGCGCGTCAGCATACGGGTATCGATCCCCCAGACGCAGGGTATGCCGTACTCCTCGCATACTTCGCCAAGGGTCTTGGTATAGCGGAAATTACTCGGCAGGTCGTTGTATTCGCGCACGATCATACCGCCGATAGTCGGATACTTGGTTTCGTAATCCTCGTCCGTAATGCCGTAGTTGCCGATCAGCGGATAGGTCATCACGACCATCTGGTCGGTATAGGAGGGATCGGAGAGAATCTCCTGGTAGCCGACCATCGAGGTATTGAACACGATCTCGCCCGTCGCCTCCCGGTCCGCGCCGAAACCGTAGCCGTAGAACTCGCGGCCCGACTCAAGCACGATTTTTTTGGTGAATGGTTTCATATTCGGTTATTTCGTAATTTGTCTTCGTTCATTTTTCAATTTCCGGCCCTGTTTCCCGCATCCGGCAGAATCCGCGACGACCGCAGTCACCGCCCGTCGAAAAACGGAATCGCATTTCGTATTCCGATCCGGGACAATCCGCGCACATCGCTCCCGCCCCGTCTATCGGAAACGCTCCGTCGCGTATGCCGTACGTCCTCCGACCAGCGTCCAGAGCGTACGGCCCGCAACCCGCCAGCCGGCAAAAGGCGTAGCGCGGCCTTTCGACAGGAAGGTTTCGGGATCGATCTCGTACTCCGCATCGAGGTCGAACACCGTTAAATCAGCCGGTTCGCCCGCCTGCAAGCCTCCGCCGAGGCCGAAAATCCGGCGCGGAGCCATCGACATCCGCTCGACGAGCTGCTCCAGCGTAAGCAGCCCCGGCTTCACCAAATAGGTATAGAGCAGCGGGAAAGCACACTCCAACCCCACGATACCCATCGCGCTGCCGGCCAATCCGCGCGATTTCTGTTCGGCGGTGTGAGGCGCATGATCCGTGGCGATCACCTCGATCGTCCCGTCCTGCAAGCCGGCCACGAGCGCCTCGCGGTCGGCACGGCTGCGCAGCGGCGGGTTCATCTTGAAGCGCCCCTCCTCGCGCAGATCCTCGTCGCACAGCACCAGATAGTGCGGCGCCGTCTCGCAACTCACGGGCAGTCCGGCCGCTTTGGCACGGCGCACCAGCTCGACGCTCTCCTTCGTGGAGACGTGGCAGACGTGATACCGGCAGCCGGTCTTCTCCGCCAGCGCGATGTCGCGCCCGACCTGCCGCCACTCGCTCTCGGAGCAGATACCCTTGTGTCCGTGCTCGCGGCAATAAACACCGTCGTGGATATACCCTCCTTTCAGCAATTCATCGACTTCGCAATGGGCCACGATCGGCTTGCCGACCGCTGCGGCGCGACGCATGGCTTCGGCCATCAGCTCCTCGCCCTGCACCCCCCGTCCGTCGTCCGAGAAGCCCACGACCTCTCCGGCCAGAGCCCCGAAATCGACCAGCTCCCCGCGTCCCTTCTGTCCCCGCGTAATGGAACCGTAAGGCAGCACCCGAACGACCGCATCGCGGCGGATCAGAGCCAGCTCCGCTTCCAGATGCTCCGGCGAATCGGGCGCCGGATTGAGATTCGGCATCGGACAAACGGTGGTATAACCTCCGTGCGCGGCGGCAGCCGTACCCGTCGCAATAGTCTCTTTCTCCGAAAAACCCGGTTCGCGCAAGTGGACATGCACATCGACCAATCCCGGCAACACATGACAACCCGTCAAATCGACAGCCCGGTCGTCCGCCTCAAGCGCGACCCGACCGCCTATGGCGACGATTTTACCGTCTTCGATCGCCAGATCGCCCGTTTCGAACCTTCCGTCCCGATAGAACTTCGCACCTTTGAGAATCGTCTTCATTTTGCTGTACCGTTTCGCACCTCGCCGCAGCGGGTGCACAAAAAAATAGGGCAACTTGGACAGCTACCCTAATAACTTGGAAAAATTATAATAAAAATTGGAAATATTTTCCGAATGATTACCCCGGAAATGACGGCGCCGTACGTACTGGGCCTCCTGAAATGCGTTCGGTATGAAACTAAACATTGGCTTGATCGGGTTCCGGTGTTATCAGGGGCAAAGGTAAGCATAATTTACGGTTTCGGCAAGACAACCCGGCCAAAAAATTTCGCCGGCATCCTGCAACGACAGAACGATACGCCCCGGCAGAAGTTTCGGTCCGCGCTCCGACGCCCGTCCACCCGACCGGACGGCCATCGAGCGTTCCTCCGGAAACCTCCGCCCCCATCCCCCGCCGGAAAAAGCACGGCCTTATCGAAGAGCGGGGAGGGGCGTTCAACGCTCCTCCCCGCTCTTTCCGGCCGATCTGAATCAATACCGGTTGCGCCCGTAACTGCCGCCCTGATTGGAGCCGTAACCACCCCGGTCGCTGCGCTCGGTCTTCGGACGGGCCTCATTGACGTTGATAGCCCGCTCGTCGAGCTCGAAACCGTTCAACGCGTTAATCGCGTTCCGTGCGGCCGACTCGTCCGGCATTTCGACGAAACCGAAGCCGCGCGAGCGGCCGGTTTCGCGGTCGGTGATGATGTTGGCGGAAGATACTTCTCCGTACTCCCCGAATAAAGTCTGCAAACTCTCGCCCCGGGTGCGGAAGTTCAAATTCGATACGTAAATGTTCATTTTTTCTATTTTGACTGTGGATAAATGTTTATTGCGCAAATGCGATTTTCACCGCATTCATACCGCGTGTACCCCGCATGAGTTCGAAAAGGACAATCCGCCCCTCGCCGATCCCTTCGGGAGCCGAAGATATATGGAAAAAATATTTTTCCGTCGAAGCCAGGTCCTTGATAAACCCGTACCCCTTCTCGGTATTGAAATACTCGACACGCCCTTTCAGCGGTTCGGCCGCAATATCTTCCTTTTTAGGCGTGGCTATCACGATATCCTCGAGCTGGATCTCGACTTTCGGCCGCAGCTGGGGCGGAGTGTCGGTAATATTCCCGTTCTCGTCCACATAGGCGATCATATCGTCGAGTGAGGAGCTTCCTCCGGCCTGGCGTTCTTCCCTGCGTTTCTGTTTTTCGAGGCGCTTGGCCTGCTTTTTCTTTTCGTTCTCTCTTTTTCCGAATGTTTGCGATTTTGCCATTAAATTCAACTTAAAGATTATTATGCACGGTATGTTTCCGCATTGAGTTTTTTGCCCGTCAGCCGCTGTATGTCTTTCATGAGCGGCCGCTCGTCCGGGGTGCAGAACGTAAAGGCTGTTCCGGAATGTCCGGCACGACCGGTGCGGCCGATACGGTGTACGTACGTTTCCGGCACATCCGGCAGATCGTAATTGATGACGATCTCCAATTCCCGAATGTCGATGCCACGGGCAGCGATGTCCGTAGCGACCATCACCCGGATCTTGCCGGACTTGAAATCCGCGAGTACGCGCTGGCGGTGATTCTGCGACTTGTTGCCGTGAATCGCTTCGCTTCGAATACCCGACTTGGAGAGCAGACGCGAAATATTGTCCGCTCCGTGTTTGGTGCGGGAGAAGACGAGGACGGACTTATCCTCCTCGCGGAGCAGAGATACGAGCAGTTTCTTCTTCTCCGGCTTCTCCACGAAATAGACCCGCTGATCGATCGCATCCACCGCCGACGAAACCGGAGTCACCTCCACCCGCACGGGGTCGGTCAGCATACTTTTCGAGAGCGCCACGATGTCCGCAGGCATCGTCGCCGAAAAAAAGAGGGTCTGGCGCGACTTCGGCAGCAGCGGCAACAGACGTTTGATGTCGGCGACGAATCCCATGTCGAGCATTCGGTCGGCTTCGTCCAACACGAAATGCGTGATCGCGTCGAGTTCGACGAACCCCTGTCCGATCAGATCGTGCAGGCGCCCCGGCGTAGCTATCAGAATATCCACGCCGCCACGAAGCGCCTCGACCTGCGGGCCTTGTTTCACACCGCCGAAAATCGTCAGATGCTTCAGACCGACATATTTTCCGTAATCCGAAAAACTGTCGCCGATCTGCACGGCCAACTCCCTGGTAGGGGTCAGGATCAGGGCCCGGATCGGCCGCACTCCGGATTCCCGATCGTGATTCCGCCCCCGCCGGTTGCGGCGCGGCACGTCGGTCGGCTCTGCCTGCATCCCACTGCTCAAATGCTGCAGGATCGGAATGGCGAACGCCGCCGTCTTACCCGTCCCGGTCTGGGCGATGCCCAGCATATCGCGCCCATCGAGCGCCACAGGAATACCCTTTTGCTGAATGGGCGTAGGAGTCAGGTATCCTTTTTCACCGATCGCCTTCAAAATAGGGTCGGTAATTTTCAATTCGTTAAATGTCATAATCATCGTATAATTCCGTCGTACGACGGAGTTTTCATCTGTTGCGGAGGCATCCGGTGCGGAAGCGGAAAAACGAAAGCGAGAAAGTTTCCTGTCCCCGGTCGAAACCGCAGTCACGCACACCTTGTTCCCCGACAGCGCAATCTGCCCGAACCACGCTGAAAAAGGGCGGCCAGAACGGGCGTATGCAAGTAAAAAAATAATCTCAATTTCGGGACATCGTTAAAACCCGGCAACGGCTCTCTTCTGCCTGCGACAGACATACTCAAGCGAAATTGCCCAAACAAAGAAAGTTTACAAAGGTCGATTTCAACGATGGAAAAATCCGGACGGGATATAGGTCCGGGAAAATGCAAAGAAGATAAAGATCAGAATGAACCTGCCTTGTTTATTGGGTAAAGGTAACAATTATTACACCATTCGCACCATCTTTTCCGAAAAATATCGTCCACTTTCACCCTAAAAATACATATAACATTACTTGTCAGCAAATTAAATAAAATTTCTTCAAGAATAATTTCATCGTGCACTGCGCTCGATATTTTCAAGCGCCGCAGAAAAAGACCGGATCGGGAAAACACGCGACTCGCCGGGAATAGTGATCTTCTCCTGCCGAAAGTAGTGAATCGATCGCCATACGACGGGATTTTCACACAACGTACACTCCTTATTCGATGTTCTCCGGCAAAGAAAGGATAAAATTCACTAACTTTACGGCAAATAGGCAGCCCCCGGCCGCTTCCGACAAACCCGAACGGCTTCCGCGTGCACGATCTTTACAGAAAACAGGCGGCGCCTCAGCTGTAACCAAATAAATTTGGCACAGCTTTCGGCTTGCACTATCTTTGCAAAGACCAACTGAAAAACAGTATTCGAGATGGCTCACACTCTTTTTGTACCCCTGATGCTCACCCTCGGCGCCGGTCTGGCAACCGGTATCGGCAGCACGATAGCCCTTTTCGCCCACCGTACCAACAAACGACTGCTTTCGTTCTCGTTGGGACTGTCGGGCGGCGTGATGATCTACGTTTCGTTCGTCGAACTGTTCCAACAGGCACGGGAGGCTATCGGAGCCATCTACGGACCCCAAACCGGAATGGGTATCACGACTCTGGCCTTTTTCAGCGGCGTACTGCTGATCGGCGTCATCGACCGGCTGGTGCCTTCGGTCGAGAACCCGCACGAAGCCCATATGATCGAAGAGCTGGAGAAGAAACCGAAAAATGCCAAACTGATGCGCATGGGACTGATGACCGCCCTGGCTATCGGCATCCACAACTTCCCGGAAGGCATCGCCACCTTCGCCACCGCCGTCGAAAATCCCACGCTGGGTATCGCCATCGCCGTCGCCATCGCCATACACAACATACCCGAAGGTATCGCGGTTTCGATCCCCGTCTTTTACGCCACCGGCGACCGGATGAAAGCCTTCCGCTATTCGCTCCTATCGGGTTTGGCAGAGCCGGTCGGCGCCCTGCTCGCCTATTTTATCCTCATGCCGTTCATGTCTCCCGTCATGATGGGCTGCATCCTGGCAGGCGTCGCCGGAATCATGGTTTTCATCTCAATCGACGAACTGCTGCCGGCCGCCCGCGAATACGGCGAAGCCCACATCTCGATCTACGGCGTGATGAGCGGCATGGCGATCATGGCCCTCAGCCTGATCCTGCTCGGATAAAGTATGCGGCGCGATTATATACTTTAATGTACCTCTTCGAAAGCACAGCACCCCAAATCCCCTCCGGGAAAAGGATGCAGGCAAGGGGCGAATTATAAACGCGGCCACAAGCCCGCGAATAAACGTCCCTTCGGATTCGACGCTGCAACCGTCGAATAAAGGGCCACGAAAGATATATCTCAATCAATATACTGCCCTCCGATCCGAATCTGACCGACAATGCTCGGACGTTTCTCGCGCCCTCCCAAGAAAAAAGTTCAGGGTGAACCCGACATCGAATAACGGCCCGCAAAATTGCGGCTACCGCCGAATTCAAAAAAAACGGTCGCATATAATACCATAATTTAACAGATCTCGGTAAAGCCTTTCGGCCTACCCCGTACATTTCATCCTCAACGCCCCCTGCCCCGAATCATCGTAAAATTTCAATTTTTCAGGCATTTTATTTGGTTTATAAAATAAAGTAGTTTATATTTGTAATACCAACAAAAACCGAAAGCTATGGAAACAACTCGAAAAATCGATGCGAAAGCCGCACGCAGAAAGCGCCGGCTCATCCGGGAATGGATAACATACGCAGTAATTTGTGCATTTCTGGCCGGAGTCAATGCCCTCACGACGCCCCACTATTGGTGGGTGCTGTGGGTCATGGCAGGCTGGGGGCTCGGTCTTATTCTGGATCTGATATTCCACCTGACAAAACTCTCGGACGATGACGATGCGGAGTGATCCGCCGACGGTCGGACCGCACGAAAAAACTCGATTTCCGATACGGTCGGACAACAGCCCGAAATCATTCGGGGCGAGGGATGCCTTGTAAACACAGTCAAAAACGGCTGCCAACGAACGGATACCCGAATCTGCAAAGAAAAAAGCGGCATGCTAAAATATATAATCATCAAAACTCACTGCGTATGGAAGAGAGAAAATTAGACGCACGAGAGAGTATGGAACTCATCTCGCGCATGATTCAAAACACCCGCAACCGGCTGGAAAACCATGCGGGACGCCCGTTCCTCGTATGGGGCTATACGACCGTCGGGATCGCCCTGCTCAATTACTGGTTCAACATCGCCGGATGCCATCCCGCCTGGTGCTTCACCTGGTTTCTCATTCCCATCATCGGCTGTCTGCTGATGCGGTTGTTCCCGGACAAGAAGCCGACGGAGCCCCGCACAGAGATCGACCGCATCGTCGGCAAGGTCTGGTTAGTATCCTCATTATCATTGATTCCGATCTTCCTCTTTTCGCTATTTCACGGACTCTCCTACCGACACAGTCTTTTCGAACTCATTACACTGGTGATGGCTACGGCAACGGCAACAACCGGAATGATCGTTCGTTCGAAAATATACATCGTCGCAGGACTTACCTGTATGGCTCTTTCAGTCCTCTTCCCTTTATACGACTATTTCCTGAAAAAAATCGCAACTTCTGACGGAATTGAGATAACCGCCGGACTCCTAAACAACGAAATCCTTATCTTTGCCGGCGTATTTTTCATCATGATGGTCGTCCCGGGACATATCATCAACTACCAATCGCACAAAAGATGTTCAAGGAACTGAATCCCCTGCTGCACTCGGAACTGCGCCTGGCGGTAATGTCGATCCTCCTCGGGGTCGAAGAGGCCGACTTCGTTTTCATCCGGGAACAGACGGGAGCTTCGGCGGGCAACCTGAGCGTACAGATCGACAAACTGCAAAAAGCCGGCTACATCACGGTCGAAAAGACCTTTCGGGGAAAAATACCCCGCACGCTCTGCCGCATTACCCCGACAGGCGTGGATGCTTTCGAGGAGTACGTCGAAGCGTTGAAGAGCCTGTCTCTTATACACATCTCCGAGCCCACGAGACTAAGGCGAA
>ENA-OZEV01000486-OZEV01000486.1-human-gut-metagenome-genome-assembly--contig:-NODE-486-length-13007-cov-7.513125_pt1 | contig 13007 bp, 9 predicted proteins | sample MGYA00244613_ERZ653624 | MGnify/ENA primary metagenome ERZ653624 (study PRJEB26926, sample SAMN06164936) | human gut metagenome | biome: ENVO:00009003; feature: ENVO:2100002; material: ENVO:00002003...
ATCTACACAAGGAGTATCGTCGGCAGCGTCAGATGTGTATAAGAGACAGATAGCATGCTTCCCCCTCCTCCCCTTCACCCTCAAACATCCATGAATAAAAGGTTGTGAAGGGGGCATGCAAATCTTTATTTTGCTATTACATTACACTCTTCTTACATCAGACCGAAAAGAGAGCCGGTTTGCAACAAATATAAAAAAAGAAGAGAATCCCGGGAGATTCTCTTCTTTCACTATAAAAATTACTGATTGTATTAACGTAGTAATTACTCTTCTACCTTATCATCAACTGCATAATCGAGCACCGTTTTCTTGTTGGCAAGCATACGATCGTACTCTTCTTTCGAACCGACAATAATCTTCTCGAATTCGCGCTGACCTGTACCGGCAGGAATCAAGTGACCGCAGATAACATTCTCTTTCATACCTTCCAGACGGTCTACCTTTCCGTTGATAGCAGCTTCGTTGAGTACCTTCGTCGTTTCCTGGAAAGAAGCGGCAGACATAAAGCTTGAAGTCTGCAAAGCCGCACGGGTAATACCTTGAAGAATCTGTGTAGAGGTAGCAGGCACAGCATCACGTACTGAAACGGGTTTCAAGTCACGGCGCTTCAGCATGGAGTTTTCGTCGCGCAACTTGCGGGCAGTAACAATCTGTCCCGGTTGCAGGTTCTGAGAATCTCCGGCATCTACTACAACTTTCTTGCCCCAGATACGGTCGTTCTCTTCCATGAATTCGAGCTTATCCACTACCTGTTGTTCCAAGAAGCGGGTATCGCCCGGTTCATCGATTTCAACCTTACGCATCATCTGACGAACGATAATTTCAAAGTGCTTATCGTTAATCTTCACACCTTGCAGACGATAAACGTCCTGTACTTCGTTTACGATATATTCCTGTACTGCCGTAGGACCTTTAATGGCAAGGATATCGGCAGGGGTAATGGCACCGTCAGACAACGGAGTACCGGCACGCACGTAGTCGTTCTCCTGTACCAGTATCTGTTTGGACAGTGGTACGAGATATTTCTTAACTTCTCCGGTCTTAGAGGTAACGATAATTTCGCGGTTACCACGTTTCACCTTACCCATTGTGACCTCACCGTCAATTTCGGAAACCACAGCAGGATTGGACGGGTTACGTGCCTCGAACAATTCGGTAACACGAGGAAGACCACCCGTGATATCACCCGCCTTACCAACGGCACGCGGAATCTTCACGATTACTTCACCGGCTTTTACCTTCTGTCCGTTTTCCACTACTACGTGACCACCCACAGGAAGGTTATAGGTACGGATAAGTTCGCCATCTTCAGTCATGATGTGCGCTGTAGGCACTTTCGTCTTGTCCTTAGACTCAATGATGATGATTTCGCGCAAACCGGTAGATTCATCGGACTCTACCTTATAGGTAACGTTTTCAATAACGCCTTCAAACTCAATCTTACCGGTAGCTTCGGTAATGATAACTGCGTTGAACGGGTCCCAACGGGCTATAAGTTTGCCTTTCTCTACTACTTCACCATCCGCTGCATAGAGTGTAGAACCATAAGGCACGTTATGCGTAGAAAGTATGATACCTGTATTGACATCTACGAAACGTACTTCTGCCAGACGGCCTACTACCACCTTAGCCGGTTCGCCTGCTTCGTCAATAATATCTACTGTACGGAGTTCTTCAAATTCCAGACGGGAAGGATTCTTGGCAACAATACTTGCATTGGCAGCGATATTGGCTGCCGTACCACCGGCATGGAACGTACGCAACGTCAACTGTGTACCCGGCTCACCGATAGACTGCGCAGCGATTACACCGACAGCTTCACCTTTCTGAACCATACGGCTTGTAGCCAGATTACGGCCGTAGCACTTGGCACAAACACCCTTCTTGGATTCACAAGTCAATACAGAACGGATTTCAACGCTCTCAATCGGAGAGTCTTCAATCTTCTGTGCAATGGCTTCAGTGATTTCTTCACCACCTGCAACAAGCAATTCACCGGTTGTGGGGTGAACGATATCATGTACGGATACACGTCCCAGAATACGTTCGTACAATGTAGCGATTGTCTCATCGTTATTCTTCAAAGCTGTACAAACCAGTCCGCGAAGCGTACCGCAGTCTTCTTCGTTGATAATCACATCGTGAGATACGTCAACCAGACGACGGGTCAAGTATCCGGCGTCGGCCGTCTTCAAAGCGGTATCGGCAAGACCCTTACGAGCACCGTGAGTAGAGATAAAGTACTCCAACACGGAAAGACCTTCCTTAAAGTTAGAAAGAATCGGGTTCTCGATAATCTGACCGCCTTCGGCACCTGCCTTCTGGGGTTTCGCCATCAAACCACGCATACCGGAAAGCTGACGAATCTGCTCCTTAGAACCGCGGGCTCCGGAATCCAACATCATGTATACGGAATTGAATCCCTGATCGTCGCTCGAAATAGTTTTCATCAAAATGTTTGACAACTCGGAGTTTACATGTGTCCAGATATCAATTACCTGGTTGTAACGCTCGTTGTTGGTGATGAAACCCATGTTATAGTTGTTGATTACCTGCTCTACTTCTTCGTAACCTTTCTGCACCAGCGCTTCTTTCTCTTCGGGAATAATAATATCTCCCAAGTTGAACGAAAGACCGCCTTTGAATGCCATCTGATAACCGAGGTTCTTGATTCCATCCAGGAATTCGGCTGCTTCTGCCACACCACAAACCTTGATTACGTGACTGATAATGTCACGAAGTGACTTCTTAGAGATAATCGTATTGATATAACCCGCTTTGGCAGGTACAATTTCGTTTACAATAACACGACCTACCGACGTGTCGTGCATCATCTTGTCTACCACATTGCCGTTTTCGTCAATGTCCTTAACGATAACGCTGATAGGTGCGTGAATGTCGCACTTACCTTCGTTGTAGGCAATAAGCGCTTCTTCCGGACCGTAGAAAGTGAGGCCTTCACCTTTAGCTCCTTTACGCAGTTTGGTGATATAGTACAAACCGAGTACCATATCCTGTGCGGGCACTGTGATAGGCGCACCGTTGGCAGGGTTCAAGATATTATGTGACTGGAGCATCAACATCTGTGCTTCCAGAATAGCTTCGTTGCTCAAAGGCAAGTGAACGGCCATCTGGTCACCGTCGAAGTCGGCGTTGAATGCCGTACATGCCAACGGGTGCAACTGGATTGCCTTGCCTTCAATCATCTTCGGCTGGAACGCTTGGATACCCAGACGGTGCAGTGTCGGAGCACGGTTCAACAATACCGGATGTCCTTTCATTACATGTTCCAGAATGTCCCAGATAACAGGTTCCTTACGGTCTACAATCTTCTTGGCACTCTTCACCGTCTTCACAATACCACGCTCGATGAGCTTACGGATAATGAACGGCTTGTAGAGCTCGGCCGCCATGAGTTTAGGAATACCGCACTCACCCATTTTCAGTTCCGGACCTACAACGATTACGGAACGTGCAGAGTAATCGACACGCTTACCCAACAAGTTCTGACGGAAACGTCCCTGCTTACCTTTCAAACTGTCGGAAAGTGACTTCAAAGGACGGTTGGCATCAGTCTTCACTGCGCTTGACTTACGAGAGTTATCGAACAATGAATCGACAGCTTCCTGCAACATACGTTTCTCATTACGTAAAATCACCTCAGGAGCCTTGATTTCAATCAATCTCTTCAAACGGTTGTTACGGATGATAACGCGACGGTAAAGGTCGTTCAAGTCGGAAGTAGCGAAACGCCCGCCATCCAACGGAACCAACGGACGAAGTTCGGGCGGGATAACCGGTACGATACGTACAATCATCCATTCGGGCTTGTTGCGTCCGCGTGATGCACGGAAAGACTCAACTACCTGCAAACGCTTCAAAGCTTCGCTCTTACGCTGTTGTGAAGCATCGCTGCCTGCACGGTTACGCAGTTCGTAAGACAATGAATCAAGATCAATGCGCGACAGCAAGTCATAAATGGCTTCTGCACCCATCTTGGCAACAAACTTATTGGGGTCTGAATCCTCAAGGTACTGATTATCGCTTGGTAACTTTTCCAACAGATCCAGATATTCTCCTTCTTCAAGCAAATCATACTGTGCCACTTCGCCTTCCAATATACCCGGCTGGATTACTACATAACGCTCGTAGTAAATAATAGCATCGAGTTTCTTGGTCGGTAAACCCAGCAAGTAACCGATTTTATTAGGAAGCGAACGGAAATACCAAATGTGAGCCACCGGCACAACCAGCTGGATGTGTCCCATACGCTCACGACGTACTTTCTTTTCTGTCACTTCCACACCGCAACGGTCGCACACAATGCCTTTGTAACGGATACGTTTGTACTTACCGCAATGGCACTCATAATCCTTAATAGGACCGAAGATACGCTCGCAGAACAAACCGTCGCGTTCCGGCTTATACGTCCGATAGTTAATGGTTTCAGGCTTTAAAACTTCACCACTCGAATTCTCAAGGATTTCTTCGGGAGAAGCCAAACCGATAGAGATTTTCGAGAAATTACTCTTTATCTTGTTATCTTTTCTAAAAGCCATACTTTTATATATAATTGATAATTGAGAATTAAAAATTGAAAAACAATGTTGATAAGTCGGGAATTGAGAATCAAGAGACATTAGCTCTCAACCCTCAATTTCCAAATTTCAATTTATTCTAAGTTGATGCTCAAGCCCAAACCTCTCAACTCGTGCAACAATACATTCAGTGATTCAGGAATACCCGGAGCTGGCATCGGCTCACCCTTAACGATTGCTTCATAAGCCTTGGAGCGTCCGACAACATCATCAGACTTGATAGTCAGGATTTCCTGCAGGATATGCGCAGCACCGAATGCTTCGAGCGCCCAAACCTCCATTTCTCCGAAACGCTGACCACCGAACTGTGCCTTACCGCCCAACGGCTGTTGCGTAATAAGCGAATAAGGACCGATAGAACGTGCGTGCATCTTATCTTCAACCATGTGACCGAGTTTCAACATGTATGTCACACCCACTGTAGCCTGCTGTTCGAAAGCCTCACCTGTACCACCATCATACAAAGTGGTTTTACCATAACGGGGCAGACCGGCCTTGTCGGTCCATTCGTTCAGGTCATCCAGCGTAGCACCATCAAAGATAGGCGTAGCAAACTTAACTCCCAAGTTCTTTCCGGCACGTCCCAAAACAGCCTCGAATATCTGACCGATGTTCATACGTGAAGGCACACCCAGCGGATTCAATACAATATCTACCGGAGTACCGTCTGCCAAGAACGGCATGTCTTCCTGACGTACCACGCGTGAAACGATACCTTTGTTACCGTGACGACCGGCCATCTTATCACCAACACCGATCTTACGCTTCTTGGCAATATAAACCTTAGCCATCTGGATGATACCTGCAGGCAACTCGTCGCCGATAGTAATAGCAAACTTCTTACGTTTCAACTCTGCATCGAGTTCCTTATATTTCTTGATAAAGTTCGTTACCAGTGCACGGATCAATTCATTGGTATGCTCGTCTTTTGTCCAATTGCTCAACTGAATAGCAGTAAAGTCTATATCACTGAAATCAGAAGCATAGAATTTAGCACCTTTACTGATTACTTCAGCTCCCATATAGTCTTTCACACCTTCTGAAGTATGATTTTCTGTGAGCTTCAAAAGCTTATTTACCAATATTTTCTTCAAATCAGCCACCTTGCTATCGAACTCATCATCAATCTTCGGCAACAATGCCTTGTCGGCCAATTTAGAACTACGAGTCTTGATAACGCGGGAGAACAGACGTTTACCGATAATCACACCCTTCAAAGAAGGAGATGCCTTCAAAGACGCATCTTTCACATCACCAGCCTTATCACCGAATATGGCACGAAGCAACTTTTCTTCCGGAGAAGGGTCAGACTCGCCTTTCGGAGTAATCTTACCAATCAAAATATCACCCGGCTCGATACGGGCACCTACACGCACAATACCATTCTCGTCAAGGTCTTTGGTAGCCTCTTCACTTACATTAGGAATATCGGAAGTCAACTCTTCCATACCGCGCTTCGTTTCACGAACTTCCAAAGAGTATTCCTCTACGTGTACGGAAGTCAAAAGGTCTTCGCGAACCACACGTTCGTTCAATACGATAGCGTCCTCATAGTTGTATCCCTTCCAAGGCATGTAGGCAACCAACAGGTTCTTACCCAAAGCGAGCTCGCCCTGTTCGGTTGAGTAACCCTCGGTAAGGATTTGTCCCTTCGTCACACGCTGACCTTTCTCGCAAATAGGACGAAGGTCAATCGTCATGTTCTGGTTGGTACGACGCCATTTGGGAATAGTATATTCTTTCAGTGCAGATTCGAAGCTTACAAACTCTTCCTCTTCCGTACGATCGTACAGAATGCGGATAGTCGTAGCATCTACAAAGTCAACCACACCTTCGCCCTCAGCAGTAATCTGCGTACGAGAGTCACGTGCAAGCTGACGTTCGATACCTGTACCTACAATCGGAGCTTCACTCTTCAACAAAGGAACTGCCTGGCGCATCATGTTCGATCCCATCAACGCACGGTTAGCATCGTCATGTTCCAAGAACGGAATCAAAGATGCTGCAATAGAGGCAATCTGCTGTGGCGATACGTCCATCAGCTCTACCTCATCAGGAGCTACAACCGGATAATCGGCATCCTGACGGGATTTTACTTTGTCGCGGACGAAAGTTCCGTCTTCATTCAAAGGTGCATTACCCTGAGCGATAATCTTCTCTTCTTCTTCTTCGGCTGTAAGGTAAACCAAACCTTCATCCGAAAGGTCTACCTTTCCGTTAGCCACCTTGCGGTACGGTGTCTCAATAAAACCAAGCTGATTGATTTTAGCAAACACACAAAGTGAAGATATCAAACCAATGTTCGGACCTTCAGGCGTTTCAATCGGACAAAGACGACCGTAGTGAGTATAGTGTACGTCACGCACCTCAAAACCGGCACGTTCACGTGACAAACCACCGGGACCCAAAGCTGACATACGGCGCTTGTGAGTGATTTCGGCAAGCGGGTTGGTCTGGTCCATGAATTGTGACAAAGCATTTGTTCCGAAGAAAGAATTGATAACGGAAGAAATAGTCTTGGCGTTAATCAAATCGATCGGAGTAAAGACTTCATTGTCACGAACATTCATACGCTCGCGGATAGTACGGGACATACGTGCCAAACCGATAGCAAACTGGTTTGACAACTGTTCGCCTACCGTACGTACGCGACGGTTGCTCAAGTGGTCAATATCATCCACATCTGCTTTTGAGTTTATCAACTCAATCAGATACTTGATAATCTCAATGATATCTTCCTTGGTGAGTACACGGACATCCATGTCAGTCGTCAAATTCAACTTTCTGTTGATACGGTAACGACCTACATCACCCAAGTCGTATCTCTTTTCTGAGAAGAACAGGTTATTAATAACCTCACGCGCGCTGGCATCATCGGCAGGATCTGCATTACGCAACTGACGATAGATATAAAGCACTGCTTCTTTTTCCGAATTACTGGGGTCCTTCTGCAGAGTATTATATATAATAGAGTAGTCAGACTGGTTCGGTTCTTCCTTATGTACAAGGATATTCTGAACGCCTGACTCTAATATAATGTCAATATGTTCCGGCTCAATTATAGTTTCACGGTCGATAACCACTTCGTTACGCTCAATAGAAACAACTTCACCGGTATCTTCGTCTACAAAATCCTCAATCCATGTTTTCAATACACGTGCTGCCAACTTACGACCTACAATCTTCTTGAGGTTCGTCTTATTCACTTTCACGTCTTCCGCCAGATTGAAGATTTCAAGAATGTCCTTATCATTCTCAAAACCGATAGCTCTCAGCAAGGTGGTTACCGGCAACTTCTTCTTACGGTCGATATAGGCATACATGACATTGTTGATGTCAGTAGCAAACTCAATCCAAGATCCTTTGAACGGGATGATACGGGCTGAGTACAACTTAGTACCGTTGGCATGCACGCTTTGACCGAAGAATACGCCCGGTGAACGATGAAGCTGCGACACAACAACACGTTCCGCACCATTGATAACGAACGTAGCCTTATCCGTCATATAAGGAATCGGACCCAGGAATACATCCTGAATAACCGTATCAAAATCTTCGTGGTCAGGGTCGGTACAATATAATTTCAATTTTGCCTTTAAGGGTACGCTATAAGTAAGCCCTCGCTCTATACATTCGTCTATGGTATAGCGCGGCGGATCAATATAGTAGTCCAAAAACTCAAGAACAAAATTATTTCTTGTATCGGCAATGGGGAAGTTTTCAGCAAATACTTTATACAGTCCCTCGTTCTTACGTTTCTCGGGTGGGGTATCCAGTTGTAAAAAGTCTTTGAATGACTTCAATTGTACTTCCAGGAAATCCGGATATTCCAGCGGATTCTTAGTCGAAGCAAAATTAACTCTTTGATTTACAGTATTTGAAGACATCTGTTAATGGATTTGTAGAACTTAATTTTAAATATATACACAAAAAGGTAAAGAACCCTTTTCACGAAGGGTTCCTTACCGAATTACCTGATTTACAGGCTAATGTTATTTAAGTTCAACTTCAGCTCCAGCTTCTTCCAATGTTTTCTTCAATGATTCTGCTTCGTCTTTAGCCAAACCTTCTTTTACTACGCTAGGAGCACCGTCTACCATGTCTTTAGCTTCCTTCAAACCAAGACCGCAAGCTTCCTTAACGGCTTTAACTACTTGAAGTTTAGCTGAGCCAGCGCTCTTCAATACTACATCGAAAGAAGTTTTTTCTTCAGCGGCAGCAGCACCACCAGCTGCAGGGCCAGCAGCAACAGCAACAGCTGCAGCAGCAGGTTCAATTCCGTACTCATCCTTCAGGATAGTTGCCAATTCATTAACTTCCTTAACTGTCAAATTTACCAATTCTTCAGCTAATTTTTTTACATCTGCCATAAGTTCAATCTTATTAAATTTTGTTTGAATTCTTGTTTGTTAATTTCTTTCTTCGAGCGTCTTTACGATACCCGCAATCTTTTGGCCTGCATTAGACTGCAATGCAGAGATAACATTCTTCGCAGGAGATTGCAGCAGGGCGATGATATCGCCGATAAGCTCCTCCCGGCTCTTAATGTTGCACAGAGTGTCCAACTGGTTGTCGCCTACATACACGCAGCCTTCCACGTACGCCGCTTTCAGTACCGGCTTGTCGGAAGTCTTGCGGAACTCCTTGATCAGCACCGCAGGCGTCTTGCCCGTGTGGGCGAACATTACCGAGGTCGAACCCTCCAATACTTTCACCAAATCAGCATCCGCTTTCTCCACCCGCTCCAGCGCTTTGGCAAGAAGCGTGTTCTTTACGACCACCAGCTTGATGTCGCTTTCGAAGCACTTGCGACGCAACGACGCAGTCTGCTCGGCATTCAAAGCCTCGATGTTCGTAATGTAAAAGTGAGGATACTCGTTGAGCTGCTCGGCGAGGCTGTCAATGACAACCAATTTTTCTTCCTTCGTCATCTCTTAAATCCTCCCTCTTATTTAGTTTCTACTGATTTAGCATCGATCTGCAAGCCAGGGCTCATAGTCGTCGAGAGGAAAATACTCTTAACATAAGAACCTTTCGCTGCAGCCGGTTTCAATTTCATAATCATGCTGAGCACCGTATTCACGTTATCGGCAATCTGCTCCGCAGAGAACGAAATCTTACCAACTGAAGTGTGGATAATACCGAACTTGTCCACTTTGAAGTCGATCTTACCCGATTTTACCTCACTTACAGCCTTTCCAACTTCCATCGTAACCGTGCCGGTCTTGGGGTTCGGCATCAGGCCGCGGGGACCCAGAATACGACCCAGCGCACCCACCTTACCCATCACGTTCGGCGTACAGATGATCACATCAATATCCGTCCAACCGGACTTGATCTTCTCGACGTATTCATCCAAACCTACGTAGTCGGCACCGGCAGCCTGCGCTTCGGCCTCTTTTTCCGGAGTACAGAGCACGAGAACCCGTACCTGCTTACCCGTACCATGAGGAAGAGTCACAACGCCTCTCACCATCTGGTTGGCCTTACGCGGATCCACGCCCAGACGCACATCAACATCCACCGAAGCATCAAATTTCGTAAAAGTAATCTCCTTCAGAAGAGCTGCGGCCTCCGTAAGCTTGTAAGCCTTTTCGGGCTCGACCTTCGCGTAGGCAATTTTTTGATTTTTTGTCAACTTACTCATTCTTGTAATTGCAATTACTTGTTAGGAAATTCTCCAACGACGTTGATACCCATACTGCGCGCAGTACCAGCGATCATACGCATAGCAGCCTCGATCGTGAAACAGTTCATATCGGACATTTTGTCCTGAGCGATCTCACGCACCTGATCCCACGTCACCTGACCGACCTTGTCGCGGTTGGGCTGTGCGGAACCCGATTTAGCTTTGGCTGCCTCCTTGAGTTGAATGGCTACAGGCGGCTGTTTTACGATGAAGTCAAACGACTTGTCGCTGTAAACCGTGATGATGACCGGAAGAACTTTTCCCGCCTTGTCTTGTGTTCTGGCATTGAACTGCTTGCAGAAGTCCATAATATTGACTCCTTTTGAACCCAATGCTGGTCCCACCGGGGGAGAAGGATTGGCAGCACCACCTTTGATCTGCAATTTGATAAATGCAGCAACCTCTTTTGCCATAGTTTTCCTTGGTTAATTATTCTTTTTCAACTTGTGTGAAACTCAACTCCATAGGAGTTTTGCGCCCGAATATCTTCACCGATACCGTGAGTTTCTTGCGCTCGTTGTCGACGGCCTCAATGGTACCTTGGAAGCTTGAAAAAGGACCATCTGTAACTTTGATGGTTTCGCCGACAAAGAATGGTATTTCGTTTTCTTCCTCCATCGAACTCAATTCATCGACACGCCCCAGGATGCGGCTGACCTCCTGCGGACGCAGGGGCGTAGCGATCATCTTGCGGCTGTCCTCCTTGGTGTCACCCAAAAAACCGAGCACGTTGGGAATATTACGAATGATAATAGGGATCTGACCGACAAAGGCGGCTTCAATCAATACATATCCCGGATAAGAAACCTTCTCTTTGGAAACCTTCTTACCGTTACGGATCGTATAGACTTTTTCGGTCGGAATCAGCACCTGCGAAATATACTCTTCCAGGTGGCTGTGGCGGATTTCGGATTCGATGTACTCTTTTACCTTATTCTCCTTGCCTCCGATCGTACGAACTACATACCACTGTTTCGCTGTTTCGCTCATGGTCACAAAAACAATTAACGACCGAGCTTAGCCAGGGTCCTGTAGATAGCCTCCATAATGTTCTCAAACGAAATGTCCATCGCCAAAATCACGATGGCGAAGATCAACGAAGCGACCATCACCACTACCGTCGAGTTCTGCAACTGTGCGAACGTCGGCCAGGTCACTTTATGAACCAATTCGTTATAAGATTCTTTTACGTAATTGAACATATTCTTCTTACTTTATTTTAGCAGGAGCAGAGAGATTCGAACTCCCATCAACGGTTTTGGAGACCGCTATTCTACCCTTGAACTATGCTCCTAAAAAGTAGTGCAAGTCAATCCCTGCACTACTGAAATATCCCTGGGATTAGGCGAGAATCTTCAGAATCTGACCTGCACCTACCGTACGGCCACCCTCGCGGATTGCGAAACGCAGACCTTCGTTGAGTGCAACCGGGTAGATCAACTCAACGGTGATCGTTACGTGGTCGCCCGGCATCACCATATCTACGCCTTCGGGAAGAGTAACCTCACCGGTTACGTCCATCGTACGCAGATAGAACTGGGGACGGTATTTGTTGTGGAACGGCGTGTGACGGCCACCCTCTTCCTTCTTCAGGATATAAACCTCAGCCTGGAACTTGGTGTGCGGAGTGATAGAACCCGGTTTAGCGACAACCATACCGCGCTTAACCTCTTTCTTGTCGATACCGCGGAGCAGCAGACCTACGTTGTCACCGGCCTCGCCCTCATCGAGCAACTTGCGGAACATCTCCACACCCGTACAAGTCGAAGTCAGCGTCTTCTCCTCCAGACCGATGATCTCAACGGGATCACCTACGTGGATAACACCGGTTTCGATACGGCCCGTAACCACGGTACCACGGCCGGTGATCGAGAATACGTCCTCGACAGGCATCAGGAACGGCTTCTCGTTCTCGCGCTGCGGAATCGGAATATAGTTATCAACCGCATCCATCAGCTCCATGATCTTGTCTTCCCACTTAGCCTCGCCGTTCAGACCACCCAGTGCGGAACCACGGATGATAGGAGCGTTGTCGCCATCGTAGTCGTATTTGCTCAGCAGATCACGAACCTCCATCTCGACCAGGTCGAGCATCTCGGGATCGTCCACCATATCGCATTTGTTCAGGAACACAACGATCTTCGGTACGTTCACCTGGCGAGCCAGCAGCACGTGCTCGTTGGTCTGAGGCATCGGACCGTCGGTTGCGGCAACAACCAGAATCGCACCGTCCATCTGTGCGGCACCGGTAACCATGTTCTTCACATAGTCGGCGTGACCCGGGCAGTCAACGTGTGCATAGTGACGATTTGCAGTCTGGTACTCAACGTGCGAAGTGTTGATCGTAATACCACGCTCTTTCTCCTCGGGAGCGTTGTCGATAGAATCGAACGAACGAAGCTCAGAAAGGCCTTTTTTAGCCAGAACGGTGGTGATCGCTGCAGTAAGAGTCGTCTTACCGTGGTCAACGTGACCGATAGTACCGATGTTCACATGCGGTTTGGAACGGTCGAATTTTTCTTTTGCCATAGTATAAAAGTATTAAGATTTTATAAAAATTCTGCTCTTCAAAACGTCTGTCGTTTCGCAAGAGTGACGAGCGACGCAATACCTCTCCTCAAAGAGGTTTGCATCACGCGTCAACTGCATTTCTGGAGCGGAAGACGAGGCTCAAACTCGCGACCCTTAGCTTGGAAGGCTAATGCTCTATCAACTGAGCT
>ENA-OZEV01000500-OZEV01000500.1-human-gut-metagenome-genome-assembly--contig:-NODE-500-length-12750-cov-8.932178_pt1 | contig 12750 bp, 13 predicted proteins | sample MGYA00244613_ERZ653624 | MGnify/ENA primary metagenome ERZ653624 (study PRJEB26926, sample SAMN06164936) | human gut metagenome | biome: ENVO:00009003; feature: ENVO:2100002; material: ENVO:00002003...
CAGCTTGCGCCGCCGGTCGGCAGTGGACCCGGCTGTCCGTATGGCCTTAGCCCCGTTTGGGCGGTCCCGAGTAAATTGCTTTGAAAAGACTCTGCAAGGCGGCGTCTCTCAAAATCAACAAAAGAATAACATGATTCGCCCCGTCTGTCAACCAAAACTTTTTGGCAGTCGCCCGCTGCAGATGCGCAGGGCGGCGCTCGGCGCGCAAAATGGAGCGTTTTGTGCAAAAAAGCAGATGCCCTTCCCGCCGCAGTATGCTATAATAAAGGAACAATGAATGGAGAAAGAGGGTGTATGGATGGCACTGCCAATCGCCATCGTAGAGGATCAGACCCCGGACGCCCAGCGGCTGGAGGAGTTGCTGCAACAGCAGCTGCCCGAAGCCGAGTGCACATGGTTTGCCTGCGGGGATGATTTTCTCCGTGCCGCAGCAGAGCCCGGCTTATACGCCGTGGTGTTTCTGGATATCTGCATGGCGGGCACCAACGGCATCGAGACCGCCCGCCGACTGCGGCAGGCCGACCCGGAGGTGCTGATCGTATTCGTGACCTCCTCGCCGGAATATGTATGGGATGCCTTTCCGGTGCACCCCTTCGATTACCTGCTCAAACCCTATCAGGAGGAAAAATTCGTGCACCTTGCCGCCGAGCTGCGGCGGGCGCTGCGTTGTAAGGAGCCGGAACTGGAGATTCGCATTGCCCGCCAAAGCATTCAGCTGCCGCTGCGCAAGGTGCTGTATGCCATTGCCCGGAACCACTACGTCCTTATCACCACCGAGGATGGTGAGTACCGCGCCATGTGCAGCTTTGCGCAGATCGAAGAAAAGCTTACCGCACGGGAAAACTTTATGAGCTGCAACCGAGGCGTTATCATCAACATGGACAAGGTGCTGCGGTTCGGGGAGGACTGCATCGAGATCTTGGACGGCACCCGCCTGCCGGTACGGCAGAAGGATAAATGCACTCTGCTTGCCCACTTTACACAATACCAGTTCCGCCACATGCGGCAGGAGCTGCACTGAGGAAAGGAGCAGCCGCCATGGATCTTGCTCTGTTCGGCCGTTATTTTCTGGATTTTGCGCTGCTGTATCCCAGCGCGTTTCTGTGTCTGGCATCCCTATGGGAAAAGCTGCGCACCCCCAGGCGCACCGCCTGCATCGCTGCCGGATGCATCACCCTGCTGTGCATCGGCTGCGCCGCGCTCTGCGCCGTGTTCGGGCTGAACAGCAATTCTCTCCTGCCCGCCATCGTGCTGGTCTCCTTCTGGCTGCTGCGCTGGCGGGTAACGCCGGAAGTGACCGTAAGCCAGACCGCGTTTCTGTTTTCCATCTCTGCCGTGATGATGGCGGTGTGTTCCCTGCTGTCGACGCTGCTCAACGCCCAGACCGAGATCTCCAACCCACAGACCGTCTGCCTTGCCTCCACGGCGCTGCTGCGGCTGGGCCTTGCCGCGATGCTCACCGTGCTGTTCTGGTTCACCGCCGTGCAGTGGAGCCGGTGGCTGCTGCGGGAGTACAGCGGTGAAGCCTTCTGGCAATCTGCGTGGCCGCTGCCCGCCCTCTATGCCGTTTTTCTGGTATACTGTATGCCGCTGAACCCCGCCGTGGTGCTGGTCGGGCGGCTGAAGATCATCTCGGTGCTGGCGGTATCCATCTCGCTGTTCGGCATCTTTCTGCTGCTATACGAGATGTACCGCGTTGCCCGGGAGTTTACCCGCAATGCCCGGCTGGACCGGGAAAACCAGCTGCTGGCCATGGAATCCCGCCGGTACATGGAGTTACAGACCTATCTGGACAACACCCGCCGTCTGCGGCACGACTTCCGGCAGCATCTGCATGTGATTGCCGGACTGACCGAGACCGGGCAGCTGGAGGAGCTGAAAAGCTATCTGCACCAGTATGAAAGCGAGCTCAGCGAGCACCGCCCCAGCCTGTGCGCCAACGCCGCCGTGGATGCACTGGCCGGATATTACGACCATGCAGCCGGGCAGCAGAGCGTTCCTGTGGAGTGGAAGCTGGCACTGCCTCGGCAGCTTCCCATGCCGGAGGCCGACCTGTGCACCATTCTGGGCAATCTGCTGGAAAACGCCCTGCACGCCAGCCAGAAGCTGCCGCCGGAGCAGCGCCGGGTGCAGGTGATGGCGCAGATGCTCAGTCCCGCCATGCTGGGGCTTGTGGTGGAGAACCGTTACGACGGCATGCTGAAAAAACAGCAGGGCATCCTGCGCTCCACCAAGCACGAGGGCACCGGCATCGGGCTGGTATCTGCCGAGACGGTAGTGCACAAATATAACGGCAATCTGCATCTGGAGACCGAGGAGCAGATCTTCCGGGTAAATGTTCTGTTAAATCTGTAACCACCGGCAGGCCAACGTGAAAGCGTTCACAAAAAAAGCAGCGCCGTCCTTTGCAGAGAGGTTTCTCTACGAAGGGCGGCGCTGTATTATTTTTCAAGCTTCTCCGTGCTTTTTTGTGCGGCTTCCAGCTCGTCCACCCGCTTTTGCAGGGCGGTGATCTTATCGTCCATTTTCAAAAATGTCCAGACCAGAACGGCCAGCACCAGCGCGGGAGGAACGACCATCCACAGGGACTGCTGACACCAGAGCAGCAGCGAATAGCCGCCGAATACAGTAAAAATAAATACGGCAAACAGACTTGCAGCCAGTACAGCAAAAAATCCCATACAGAAAGTCTCCTTTCAGTTATTCTTCCGTTTCTTCCTCATCCGGGTCCAGCTCGATGCTGAACACGGCCTTTTTCAGCTTGCCGCAACCCTGCGCCTTCAAGCCAGATTTATACGGTTCCCCCGCCAGATACAAGGCAAAGCGTCCCTCGCACAGCATTCCGGCAATGCTGGTACCGGCAGTGCCTACGGTGGTGTCGGCGGCTTCATCGATTGGCTTGGTGGGCGTCAGCTCCGCAAGGCTTACCTCAAACAGCTCACTGCCGTCCAAGTCAGTCTCCAGCGTAATGTGATTGTCGTGCCGCTGGAACAGTGCCTTGTCGGAGGTCTGGGGCGTGACGGTGCTCACGGTGACCACCGCCTTGTCCCCATCGATGCGGGTGCGCCCGGCAGGCAGGGTGGTGATATCCCGCGCCATGATGTACTCAATCACGGTGTCCAGATTGTCGCTTACGCCCAGATAGTTGGGCAGGTTGTTCAGGGTATCGTAGATCATAGAAAAAGTCCTCCGTCTGTGTTGTTTCAGTTACCTGTATGGTATCACAGGTCAGGGACAGATGCAATATGTGTGCGGGCAGATGTCGCGAGCCGCGCAGAAAAGGAACCCGGGTCGCGGCTCCCAGCGGCTGCGTCGTGCCTTGGGCGGCACGCGCATCCTGCTGGCCGCAGCCCCAACAGCTCCTCCCTGTTTCTGCCGCTGGCAGCGGTCGTCGCTGTTGCACAGGGGCTTTCCCCCGCCGGACTATTCGGCGGGTCGATGCTGTTCGAATCCACCCTTGCAGCCCCTTTTGCAAGACAGATAAAACAGAAACTCCAGTACCCGGTTCGGATACTGGAGTCCTTGGTGGGCGCGGGTGGATTCGAACCACCGAAGCTGAAAGCAGCAGATTTACAGTCTGTCCCCATTGGCCACTCGGGAACACGCCCATATTCTTTTCGTGTCCGTTGCCGGACGACTTGCTTAGTTTATCATAGGTTTCTGGATTTGTCAACCTCTTTTTTCATTTCTTTTTCTTTTATCGCAATTTTCAAAAATAGTGCCGGTCAAAACGGTATCTTTGCGATATGCAGTTTGCGGATGTTGCTTGTGCATTAAAAACGCAAACTGCTATAATGTATAAAAAGCCCGGAAGGCCGTGTCATCACAGCTTCCCGGGCTTTTCTTGTTTCAGATTCAGTTTTCCATGCAGGCACGGATGGCACTGAGCGTCACGTCATACTCCCGCTTTGCCTTGTCCATGTCGGCTGCGGCCGCAGCGATATTACCGCCCCGCAGCGCCTCGGTGATGGGATTCAGTGTGCCGCACAGCTGGGTAAACGACAGGCTCTGACAAACGCCCCGGAGGGTATGCGCCGCATTGAAGGCCGCCTGCACGTCGCCCTCGGCCATCGCCTGTTCCAGCGCACGAAAGCTGGTGTCGTCGATAAACCTGCCCAGCAGGCGCTTTATCATTGCCTCATCGTAAAAACGGCTCAGGACATTGTTATAGTCTCCGCCCATCTGGCTGTAACATTCCTTAACTGTCATTATTTTCCTTTCCTTCAATCGCCCGAAAAAGCCATAGACACAAAAAAAGACTGCAACAGCCACCCCTTGCGGGGAAAACTATTGCAGCCGAACTACCTTCTGCTTGCAGGAAATAAAAGCAGAAAGCTCCTAGCTTTGCGTCCCTGACTCACATCAGGTTTGCCAACAACGATTCTGTTTTCAGAGTCCATTCCGGAAGCACTATGCTGTTCTCTTTCGCCACACCTCGAAAGTGCGTCGTCCGGCGCAATGCTCCATTAAACTGACCTCTGTTTTTATAGTATAGCACCGACATTTTTTAATGTCAACTCGTTTTGCGTTTTGTCAATACAATGATTGATTTTTTCATGCACGCTTCACAAAAGCTCCATCCGAAAAGTCATACTCATTCGTTAAATTTTGCAAGATTGTGAATTTTCTGTATTTTTTCGGTGGACAAGCATCCGGCGGGAGTGCTACAATAGTCTTTGTTCTTTCCCGGCCGCTTGCGGGCGGCGGGAGTTTCACAAACAAACAGGAGGAACTTTCATGTTCGAAAAAATCTTTCACCTGAAAGAAAACCACACCGACGTCAAGACCGAGGTCATGGCAGGCATCACCACCTTCATGACGATGGCCTACATCCTTGCGGTCAACCCCAGCATCCTTTCCGCTTCCGGCATGGATGCAAATGCCGTCCTGATTGCCACCTCTCTGGCATCCTTCGTCGGCACTGCCCTGATGGCTCTGCTGGCCAACTACCCCTTCGCGCTGGCTCCCGGCATGGGCCTGAACGCCTACTTTGCCTATACTGTCGTCCTCACGATGGGCTACAGCTGGCAGCTGGCCCTGATGGCCGTCTTTGTCGAGGGCATCATCTTCATCGTGCTGAGCCTGACCAACGTCCGTGAGGGCATCTTCAACGCCATCCCCATGACCCTCAAGAGCGCAGTCAGCGTGGGCATCGGCCTGTTCGTTGCCTTTGTCGGCCTGCAGAACGCAAAGCTCATCGTCAACAGCGACTCCACCCTCGTCACCTACCAGCACTTCAAGGGCGAGACCTTCTCCTCTGTGGGTGTGGGCGCCATCCTCGCACTGCTGGGCGTGGCCATCACCGCCATCCTGCTGGTGAAGAAGGTCAAGGGCGGCATCCTCTACGGCATCCTCATCACCTGGGTGCTGGGCATCGTCTGCGAGCTGACCGGCATCTATGTGCCGAACCCCGACGCCGGTATGTACTCCGTCATCCCCACCAGCTTCGTCAGCTTCGACTTCTCCGCTCTGGGCAAGACCTTTGGTCAGGTGTTCAAGACCGATTTCTCCGGCGTGGGCATCCTGAACTTCTTCGCCGTCATGTTCTCCTTCCTCTTCGTTGACCTGTTCGACACCCTGGGTACCCTCATCGGTGTTGCTTCCAAGGCCGATATGCTGGACGAGGAGGGCAAGCTGCCCCGCATCAAGGGCGCTCTGATGGCTGACTCCATCGCCACCTGCGCCGGCGCTGTGCTGGGTACTTCCACCACCACCACCTTCGTCGAGAGCGCTTCCGGCGTCACCGAGGGCGGCCGTACCGGCCTGACCTCCATGACCACCGGTATCCTCTTCCTGCTGGCCGTGGTATTCAGCCCACTGTTCCTGACCATTCCTTCCTTTGCAACGGCTCCGGCCCTCATCATCGTGGGCTTCTACATGATGGGTTCTGCCATCAAGATCGACTTCTCCGACCCCAGCGAGGGCATTCCCGCCTTCCTGACCATCCTGGCTATGCCCACTGCCTACAGCATCTCTGAGGGCATCGCCATCGGCGTCATCTCCTGGACCATCGTCAATGTGGTCACCGGCAAGGCCAAGGAGAAGAAGATCAGCCCCCTCATGTATGTGCTGACCGTTCTCTTCATCCTGAAGTACGTCCTGCTGTAAGCACCTGCTCTGAACCCGGGACCATCCCCAAAAACAAAACCAGAGCCTCCTGCCCTTGTGCGGAGGCTCTGGTTTTTTGTTGTCTGCTGCAGAGGGGCGGCTGCGGGGGCTTAGCCGCCGAACAGCCCGAAAAAGCTGGTATGGGTGAATCCCAGCACCAGAAACAGGACGATGAGGGCGAACAGCACCCCGATGATGATGTCCATCTGGTGGACCGTCAGCGGGAACTTATCGTAGAGCTTCTCTTTCGGGTTGACGAAATCGGGGTCATTGTTGTTGAGGAGCGTTTTGCGGCCCTTCGGAGCCTCTGCACGGGCTGCTTCGAGCTTGGCCTGCTCCTGTTCCAGCTGAGCTTCACGAGCTGCCAGAGCGGCTTCCCGCCGGGCCAGCTCCGCCTCACGGGCGGTTTGTTCTTTTTCGGTCATAGTGTTTCTCCTGCCTTTAGATGAAGTTTTCCTTTTCGGAAAAGGCTCGTCTCCGTACAACCTCTCAGTCTGCTTCGCAGACAATGCCGGATTGCGGCTCCCAGCGTCTGCTGCGCTGTCGCTTGCATCCTGCTGGCCGCGGCCCCAACGGCGACTCCCTGTTTCCGCCACTGGCGGCGGTCATCGCCGTTGCCCCTAGTAGGGGAGCCTCTGGCGAAACCGTTCACTTTGCGGGGACTGCCAAGGCCTCTCCTACAAGGAGAGGTGGCATCGCGTCAGCGATGACGGAGAGGTTGTACAAAGACGGGCCTTGCCACAAAGGAAAAGCTCTCCCGAGACTTTCCTCGATTTTTCGCGAAAAGCACCAAATAATTAACGCACTGTCGAGAAACACGAACTTTCAACCCCCCTCAAAACCCCCAAAAAGTATGTACTGTTCCGCTCCTTTCATTTGTGCTATGCTCAATGCATCAAACACAAACGAAAGGAGCTTTTATGCAGAAAAACATGACCGACCGCACCCCGGGCAGCTACGACGACTTCGTGGCCTACCTCGGCATGGTGCGCACCGAAGAGGAGCTGTTCTCCCGGCTGACCTACTGGTTCGCCGGGCAGGACCGCCCCGAGGACGTCCTCAGCCGCTCCGAGCTGGTGGAGGCGAGGGCGAAGGAGCTGGGCTTCTGGCAGGGCCTGACCTTCCGGATGGAGCGCTGGCTGGCCGACGGCAAGAGCGAGCTGGAAGCGGTGGGCCGGGAGGAGTTCCAGAGCCGCATCGCCGAGGACTACGCCGCCTACCGGGAAAAGGCCGACGCGGCCCGGGCGCGCTTCCGGGACCGCCGCCGCGCCGCGCCCTTCAACTTCACCCCCGACTGTCTCCAGAACGTCCCCATCCAGAACGTGAGCTGGCTGGTGGATGGGCTGCTGCCCATGGGAGAGGTGTCGCTTCTGGGTGCCGACGGCGGCACCGGCAAGGGCATCTGGCAGGCCCAGCTCATTGCGTATGTCACGGCGGGCCGGACCTCCGGCTTCTTCCCCCAGCCGCCGGAGAAGACCGGCAGCGTCCTCCTTTTTTCCGGCGAGGACGACCCCGGCAAGGTGCTCAAAGCCCGCCTGACGGCGGCAGGGGCCGATATGAGCCGGGTGATGGTGGTCACCAGCGACGCCTACTTTGCCCGCACCGGCAGCCCGCTCTGCATCCCGGACACGGGCTTTGCAAAGTACGTGGGGAAGGCCGCGCCCGCCCTCGTCATCATCGACCCACTGCAGAGCTTTCTGCCTGCGGGGGTGGAGATGGCCAGCCGCAACCAGATGCGCAGCGCCCTGCTGCCCCTCAAAGCCCTCTGCGCCAAGCACGGCTGCGCGGCCCTCATCTCGATGCACACCAACAAGCGCGCCAACGTCTCGGGCCGCGCCCGTCTGGCCGACAGCTCCGACATCTGGGACATCGCCCGCAGCGTCCTCATGATGGGCCGCGACAAGAACAGCGAAAAGCTCTACCTCAGCCACGAGAAGAGCAGCTACTCCGCCCCGGCCCGGACGGCCCTGCTCCACATCGAGCAGGCGCAGGTGGAGGGCGTAAAGACAGCCGTGGCCGTCTTTGACAGCCGCACCGACAAGAAGGACGCCGACTTCGTGGAGGAGCGCCGCGTCCGCACCGCCCAGACCAAGGAGGATACCGCGCAGGCCATCCTCAACGTGCTGGCCGAGAGCAAGCTGGGGAGTATGCCCAGCACCCAGCTCCGGGCAGAGGTGATGAAGGAGATGGGGTGCAGCGATAGGACATATACTCGAGCATACGGTGAGCTTGTGAAATCGGGTGAGGTAGTGAAACGACAGATAATTCAAAAAGATGGCGGACATAGTTGGTTCAGCTATCTTCCACACTGTGGTGGATTAGATGGCAAAGTGGCTATTTAATAATATATCTACGTTATATTTTGCCAGTTTGCCAACTTGGCATTCTGCCCCTTTTGGCAAAGTGGGGTCAGAGTGCCAGCTGATTGGCAGATTGCCACCTTGGCAAAGTGCGTTTTTGCACGATGATATGTCACTATTTTCCCACTTTGCCAGATACCCCGCCCCTCTCGGAGCAGCCGTATTTCCCGAAACCTGCGTGAATCGCCCCAAAACCTGCGCGAATGGCCGTTGCAGCTGCGGCGGGAGACGGGTTATAATGGACGTATCAAAAACACCACAGTGAACGGAGGATACGACCATGAAACTGAAAAAGCTCCTTGCCCTCGCCCTTGCGGGCGTGCTGATGCTGGCCCTGCTCACCGGCTGTTCCGGCGGCGGAAACGGAGAGGACAGGCTCGTCGCGGAGGCCGTCGCCGACATCTTCAAGGGAAACTCCCAAAACGTCGAAGTCTCTTACAGCGTCCCCGCGCTGACCCGCACCATCCGGCCCGCGTTCACCCCGGACTGGTTCCAGAAGACCCCAGAGGGAATCATCGACGGGCTGGACGAGAACTTCCCCATAGACGCCGGTCAGACGCTGAAAGGCTTCCTGCAAGACAGCCTGAAGGCCTACGCGCAGAGCAATTTCGTGAGCTTTGTTGCTTTCGACTCCACCGGGATGAGCGCCCTTCAGCAGGTAGAGCGGTTCTCCAGCGGTGCGCCGGTGGTCGGGGTGTACTATAAAGATGTGTCGCCCACGGTCAACACCAAGCTGCGTGTCGGCGTCTGCCATAAGACCGTCGCGGGCCGGGAATACTGTCTGGTGGTCATTGTCCGGGCCTGATGATGCGCCTGTAAACTTTCTGTGCAACGCTTGACTTTTGCGGGGAATGGCATATAATAAAAGTACGAAAGAAAGAATGATGGTTTCCATTGTTCTCACCAAAGCAAAAGAAAACCCCCTCACGGAGTTGCCGCTCCGAAAGGGGGTCTTCTTTATTTAGTGCTTACGGCCAGTGAACCATCCATCAAGCCACTTGCAAATATAGTAAGCTGCTACATTTGCTCCGACAGACAGTACGAAAGAAAGAATACTTTCCATTTTTCTCACCTCCCCTCCCGAATAAATGGGCGGGCAAGGCCGCAAACCAATTATAACATAGATTTTCGACAAAAGATATAGAAATAAACAAATCTGCCGTAATGGAAATCCCCCAAGGAGCTGCGACCTCCAAGGGGGATTTTTGTTCTGCTCCCTTCCCACCCCGCATACACTCTCATCAGAGCAAGGACAGGAAAGGAGCATCACCATGGAGCTGAAAGTGTTCCGGGACGTTCTGCCTGCGGCGGGTGCGGACTGCACCGCCAAGGCGGAGCTGCCCCTCGAGACCGAACTACTGATCTCGGACTATCTGCCGCCGGTGCAGCGCATCGTCAAGTGCTTCGCAAAGCCGGTGGTGCTGCAAAAGCAGCTGGCCCCCGGGCGGCTGACGCTGGAAGGATATTTGCGCTGTACCGTGTATTATCAGGGCGAAGAGGGGGCGGGGCTGTGCCAGACCGAGCAGAAGCTGCCCTTCACCAAGGCCCTCGAGCTGCCCTCTTTCGCGGCCACGGCGTGGACAGCCTGCGTCGAGGGCCAGACCGAATACCTCAACTGCCGGGCCGTCAACCCCCGCCGCATCGAGGTGCGGGGGGCCTACGGGCTGGTGGTGAGCGTCCACGCCCAGCTGTCCACCGAGGTCATCACGGCCCTCAGCGAGGGCGGCATCGAGCAGAAGCCGGTCACGCTGGCAGGGGTGCGGCGGGCCGCCACCCTCGAAAAGCTGGTGACCATCGAGGGGGCGCTGACCTTCCCGAAGCCCCCCGCCGCCATCCTCGACATCACCGGCACCGCCGAGGTGCGGGAGCTGAAGCGGATGCAGGGCAAGGCCGTGGCGAAGGGGGTCTTGCACGTCCTCTGCGGATGGCGGGCCGAAGGGGACGCCGCCCTCCGCAGCCAGACCGCCGACCTGCCCTTCAACCAGATCCTGGATGCAGACGGCCTCAGCGAGGATTGCCGCTGCCTCTGCGTGCTGGAGCCGGTGGGCTTTGCGGCGGCGGAAGGGGAGACCACCGAGGACGGCGCGGCCTCCACCACCCTCACGGCCACGGCGATGCTGCGGCTGAGCGGCTGGCGTCCCTACCAGCTCCAATGTGTGGCCGATGCCTTCTCCACCCGCTTCGAGACGACCCTCACGCCCCAGACTCTCGCCACCGAGTCGCTGCTCTGCGCGCTGGACGAGACGACGGTGCTGCGGGGTTCCGGCCCTCTGCCCGACGCCGGAGCGCATATTTTAGCCTGCTTCGCGTCCTTCGGGCCGGTGAGCCTGACGCGGCAGGAGGGGAGAGCCGTCCTGACGGCCCGGGCCGTGGTGTCGGCCTTTGCGGAAAACACCCTCGGGGAGATGGAGTGCTACGAAAAGGCGCTGGACTACGCCCTGCCTCTCCCCGCCGACCTGCCCGAGGATGCCGACGCATACCCCGAGTGCTGGCTGAGCGTTCAGGACCTGCAATGCGCCAGCGCAGGCGGCGCGCTGGATGTGTCCCTCACCGTCCGGACCGAGGGCGCGGTGCTGGCGCGGCAGACGGCCTCTCTCGTGGGGGCGGTGGAGCTGGGCGACCCCCTCGCCCCCGCCGACCCGGAGGTGTCGCTCCGCATCTGCTACGCCCAGCCGGGGGAGGAGCTGTTTGCCATCGCCCGGCGCTACCACGTCTCGCCCGGCCAGATGCTGGCCGCCAACGACCTCCCCGACGGCACCGCCCGCCTCGACGAGGCGCGGAGACTGCTTGTGCCGGGGGTGTGAGCGAAGTTGTAAACTTTCTGCACAGCGCTTGACTTTTGCGGGGGATCGGGTATCCTAAAGTCAGGAATATCAAGGGTCAAGATTGTCACCCCAAAAAGGAAAAACCCCCTCGGAGTCGCTACCTCCAAGGGGGTTTTTCATTTAGTTGGGCTTACGGTCATCGTTGTACCGGTCAAGCCACTTGCAACGGCGACGACCGCCGCCAGCGGCGGAAGCAGGGAGGAGCCGCAACCCGGGCTCCTTCTTGTCATATCCGTATTGCATCCGCTTTCATCCAGAAACACAAGGTCACTTGCCTTGAATCCAGATATAAGGCCGTTCCAGTCTTTTCTCTTCTGCGCCACATCGGGAACGCTCCTGTTCACTGGCATGAAGAGACTTTTTCTTCCAAGCTTCTATTCCCTAGGCCGAACGTATTAGTTACGCAGTGCTTTTTCACGCACTTCCGGTGTAACTGCTTTCAGAAGATTATAGAGGTCAATAATATCGGTGATTGCCTGCCGGTCCTGCACCGTCCATGTGTAATCAAACTTGCTATAATCCGTTCCCTCGAAACGCATGATAACGGTATCGGCACTCAAAAGGTTTCGCAACCATTCGACTTCACTGTCTTCCATTTCAAAGGTGGCCCATGCAAACCATTTACCAAGCTCTTTGTCGTATCCATAACCGGAGTTATCATAATCGCAAATGTAAGTGTACTTATAATCTCCACCGCGCAGAATGATGTCATCGATATCCAGCTCGGAAGAGCCCATGTAAGTAAAATCTTCCCAGAAAACAATAGTGTTCCCCTTGTCCCAGATATAAAGGTTGGGGCCAATGCCACACGTCTTGCGCTTATCGATGCTGTCATCATGCGGGGTTGTAATCGCCCAGCAGTCTTCTACTGCATCGTAGTTGACATTGCACTTTGCAAGTGCATCCTGAATACCAAGAATCTGCTGTGCTTCTGCCAGCACACCAAAATTGGTGACAGCAGCTTTTCCTGCATCATCCAACTGGTTATAGGCATCCAAAGCGGCCACGATTGCCGCGCGTCTGCTGCGCGTGACAGTACCGATCTGGCTGATCAGCGCTTCTACCTGCTCCGGGGTCACAGCACTATTCTGCTGCGCGAGCACCGCAAAGGGAACGTCCCCGGCGGGGCTGGCGGCCAGCGCGGGCAATGCAGTACCTGCCATCAGAGCGGCCACAAGGCTGCCTGCCACAAGAACTTTGCATTTTTCTGTAATTTTCATTTGATTTGCCTCTTTCCTCTTGATTTCAGCTTATAGCTGTTGTAACACAAAATTATAGATACAACAAAGGTGTCAATGCGCGGGCACCGGGTGCAAAATAAGTATACCATAAACTTTGACAAAAAGATACAGGAAGCGATGCCACGAGCCGGACTTTCCTACAAAGGAAAGGCTCTGTCTTAGTACAACCTCTCAGTCTGCTTCGCAGACAAGGCCGGGTTGCGGCTCCCAGCGTCT
>ENA-OZEV01000514-OZEV01000514.1-human-gut-metagenome-genome-assembly--contig:-NODE-514-length-12360-cov-13.392280_pt1 | contig 12360 bp, 9 predicted proteins | sample MGYA00244613_ERZ653624 | MGnify/ENA primary metagenome ERZ653624 (study PRJEB26926, sample SAMN06164936) | human gut metagenome | biome: ENVO:00009003; feature: ENVO:2100002; material: ENVO:00002003...
AAACGGCTTGTGAAAATAGGTAGTCGCCGACTTAACAAAGAGCTCTGAGATGAAAATCTCAGGGCTTTTTTATTGCATTTCGGGGCAGAAAATAGTATCATAAAAGGCAGAACCTTATACTTTCTACAGATTTTCCTGTTACACTGGATGCACAAAGAAAGGAGAGTCTATATGGACAAATTAACGAAAAAAGGGCTGGACGGTACCCAGCTCAAGACCATTGCACTGGCGCTGATGGTGCTGGACCACATTCATTATTTCTTTGAATTCACCGGCTGCATCCCGACGGTGTTCAGTATGCTGGGGCGGCTCAGTGCGCCGCTGTTTCTGTTCTGCACGGTGGAGGGCTTTGCCCACACCCATGACCGCAAGCGGTATTTTATCCGCATCTGGGCTATCGGCACAGCTATGGCGGCGCTGGAATTCTTTATGATCTACGCCAAGGCCTTCCGGCGCGGGGATGACTTTTACCCGCTGAATGCTATTTTTCAGGATCTGATGCTGCTGTGCATCGTCTGGCAGGGCATCGACTGGCTGCGGGAGAAAAAATACGCAAAGGGCATTGGCGCTATTGCCGCCGTTCTGTGCTGGCCGTATGTGGTGGTAGTATTTCTGCTGCTTTTCCCCGGGGTACAGGAGATGCCCATCGCTTCGTCAGTCGTGGCCTTTGTCATCACCAGCCCGCTGCCCATGTGGACAGGCATCACGGACGGCAGCTGGAGTTTTCTGCTGGGCGGTGTGCTGCTGTATGCATTGCGCGGACGGCGCAAAGTGCAGCTGACAGTATGGGCACTGGTGATTTTCCTGTGTGACTTTGCGCTGACCTTTGGGATGGCTTGCCGACAGGAGGGTTTTGTGTGGACGCAGATGTTCACCGACTACTACGAGTGGTTCGGGGTGGCGGCGGTGCTGCTGATGCTGCTGTACAACGGGCAGCGCGGCAGCGGGCACAAGCAGTGGTTCTACTGGTTCTACCCCGCCCATGTGTATCTGCTGTACGGGGCATCCTGCCTGCTTTATAACGTGTTGAGGTGATCTTGTGGCAAACATTCTGGCAGTGGATGACAATTTAGAACTCTGCAAGCTGATCCGCACCGCCTTGGAGCGGGACGGCCACCGGGTAGAAACGCGGCAGGCGGGCAGAGATCTGACCGAGGCGCTCTGCCGCTGGGCAGACTGCATCCTGCTGGATGTGATGATGCCCGGGGAGGACGGCTTTGCGGTCTGTCGGCGCATCCGCAGCCTGACTGAAGCCCCCATCCTGTTTCTGAGCGCCCGCACTGATGAGGCCGCTGTGCTGGAGGGGCTGGGCATCGGGGCAGATGACTTTTTGTCCAAGCCCTTCCGGGTGGCAGAGCTGCGGGCGCGGGTTGCGGCACATCTGCGGCGGCAGAGCCGCACCCCGGCGCACCGGATGGTGCGCAGCGGCGTGGTCTTTGACCTGACCGCCCGGAGCGCGTCGGTGGAGGGGAAGGCGCTGCCCTTGACCCGCTCGGAGTATGCCATCTGCGAGTATCTGGCGCTGCACGCAGGACAGACCTTTACCAAGGAGCAAATTTACGAAGCGGTTTTTGGCATTGATGGCACAGCGGACGACACCGCCGTGACACAGCACATCAAAAATATCCGGGCAAAGCTGCGGGCGGCGGGTGTGCCGGAGCCGGAAAAGCTGCTCAATACCGTATGGGGCGTGGGATACCGATGGAAAAGCGAAGACTGACCTCTCTGCGCAGCGTGCTGCTGCAATATCTGGTGCGCACGGCACTGGCCTGCCTGCTGGTCGCGGTGGGGTGGCTGCTGGTGGTGCTGCTGTGGATCCAGAATAGCGAGTTGTTTCTTCCCGCGAATCAAGCTGCACAGGCCTGTCAGAAAGCCGCACAGGACGTTTTACCGGGTATGACCGCCGCCACCTTTGACGAGACGCAGCTGGACTCCTTGTGCCGGTACGCCCTGTTTGCCGCGCCGGACAGCAGCGAGGTGCTGGCCACCAACATGGATGCCGGGCACTTGCAGCGGGCAATGGAGAACCGGCAGGGGAAAACCCACTGGCATTTTGGCTACACACAGTATTATATGACGTCAAAATTGCAGGACGGAACGGTCTGTCTGCTGCAATTTGACTATGCCGTGCCCTATGCCGACCCTGCGCTGCGGGGCGTGCTGCCGGATATGCAGACCGTGCACTGCATTCTGGGCATTCTGCTGCTGATAGGGGCAGTGGTGTGGAGCACCCACAGGACCGGGCGCTTCCTGACCCGGGAGACCGAAAAGCTGACCGCCGCAGCACAGGCGGTGGCGCGGAAGGAGCTGGACAGCGCGGTGTTTTCCGGCGCGAAGGTGCGGGAGTACGAGAGCACTTTGCAGGCATTGCAGACCATGGGCGATGCACTGACCGGCAGCCTGCAGAAGCAGTGGGCGATGGAGCAGCGGCAGCGGGAGCAGATCATTCAGCTGTCCCACAAGCTCAAAACGCCGCTGACCATCATCGAGGGCAACGCGGAACTGCTGGCAGAGGATGACGATTTGACCGCAGAGCAGAAAGCGCAGATAGAGTCTATTTTGCAGGGCGCAGAGCAGACCCGCACCTATCTTGGGAAGATCCGCGCCGAGGTGCAGACCCCGCTGCGGTATAAACGAAATGCAGAACAATGACAAAATAAACGATTTATAGCTGATTTATCCTGACTGTAAAAAAGGCTTCCAAAACGCCCACAGGCGTTTTGGAAGCCAAATAAAAAATCTTTATTCCGCTGAGAATATCCAGAGCGAAGCGGAGGACATTTCTAATCGTCTTACGCGAAAGGGCTGCTGCACAAAACGTGCAGCAGCCCTTTGTTTGTATTTACTGTTTTGCCAGCTGTTTGTCCAGCCATGCGGCGATGTCCGCGAAGACCTCCAGCTTGTTGGTTTCCACCAGCAGCTCGTGGCGGGCACCGGGGTAGAAGATGCTTTCGATGTTCTGCACACCGGCGTCCTTCAGGCTCTGGATGGCGCGGCGCACGCCCTTGCCCTGCTCGCCCACCGGGTCGGCATCGCCGGAGAGGAAGAGCAGCGGAAGCTCCTTGGGCATCCGTGCCAGAAAAGCCGGGTCGTGCAGGCGCAGGATGCCGCTGAACATACTGTAATAGGCGTTCAGCGTAAAGGTGAAGGTGCAGCGCTCCTCGGCCAGATACTTGTCCACCTCGGCTTGGTCGCGGTTGAGCCAGTCGTGGGTGGTGCGGCCCTCCAGCCCCTTGTTGTAGCCCATAAAGGAAAGGTTGGCCACAAGGTTGCTGCGGTAGTGCCAGCCGTGGAAGGCGGCCAGCACCCGGCAAAGGGTCTTGGCAACCTTGACCAGCGCCTTGGGCTGGAAACCTGTGCCCATAATGATGGCACCGTTCAGCTCCCGGCCATACTCGCACAAATACTGCCGGGCGTAGAAGGAGCCCATGCTGTGTCCCAGCAAAAAGTAGGGCAGGTTTGGGTACAGCTCCTTGGTCAGCACGGTTACGGCGTGCAGGTCGGCCAGCACAGCGCGGTTGCCGTCCGGCTCGGCAAAGTAGCCGTAGTCCTCCTTGGTGCGGATGGATGCACCGTGCCCCAGATGGTCGTGCCCGGTGACCAGAATACCCCGGTCGGCCAGATATTCCGCCAAGGGGCGGTAGCGGTCGATATACTCCACCATGCCGTGGGACAGCTGCAGCACCGCCCGCACCTGCCCCTCCGGGACGCAGCGAAAGCCGTGCAGGGTGCGCCCCGGCACGGTGGAGGGAAGGGTAAAGTCGATGAACCGGCTCATGGAAAGAGCCCCCTTTCTGCGTTACAGTGCGCTGAGCTTGCGGCGGCAGGCGGTGCAGATGCAGTAGCCGCCGAACTGGATGGCCTGCTCGTCCACCTCGCCGCAGAAATCGCAGCTGCCGGCGGGGCGGTGCTTTTTCAGGACGATGGCGTCCCCATCCACAAAGATCTCCAATTTGGTGTCGGTGTCGAGGTGCATACTAGTGCGCAGCTCCTTCGGCAGAACGATCCGTCCCAGCGAGTCAATGCCGCGAACGATGCCAGTGCTTTTCATAATGTGTCATTCTCCTTCACTATTCCTTATTCCTTTTTAGCAACCACTGACACAATAGGAAAATTGTGCCAGCGCTGATAAGCTCAGTATACAAAAAATAACACCGTTCGTCAATGATTGCGTGTCAATTCGACAAAAAACGACCTTCTGCGCGTAAAGGTGGGGGAGATTCTCTCCGTGAAAAAAAGGGGTTCTGAAAAGCCCGCAGGCTTTCCTGAACCCCCAAATTACAAATAATTCTTCTTCGCCGTCTCAGCTCAGCTCCACAGGGGCTTCGCGCTGGTTCTCCACGCGGGCGCTGGTGCGTCCCTCGGGGCGGATCTCTCCGGCGGCGACCAGCGAGATCTTGGTCAGAGTGGGGCCTACCAGCTCGTACACCAGCACCGAGAACAGCACCACATTGCGCACCATGTGGCCGTCCGACAGCTCGGCAGCGGTAGCAGCCATGCCCAGTGCCACGCCAGCCTGCGGCAGCAGGGTGATGCCCAGATATTTCTGAATAGCCGGGCTGCAGCTGGTGGCGCGGCAGCTCAGGTAAGAGCCGCTGATCTTACCGGCAGAGCGCGCCACAATGTACACCACGCCGATGAGCAGCACCATGGGGTTGGTGAGGATGGTCAGATCCAGCTCTGCACCGGACAGCACGAAGAACAGGATGTTGATGGGGGACACCCAGCGGTCCAGACGGTCCATCAGCTCGTCCGAGGTGGGGCAGACGTTGCAGAACACGGTGCCGGTCATCATGCACACCAGCAGCAGCGAGAAGCCGCAGCGGGTGCCGTTGATCTCGAACTCGGTCATGGACAGACCCACCGTCAGCAGCACAAAGGCCACCGACAGGCTCATGCGCTTGGAGCGGGAGTGGAAGTAGACCTCCAGCAGGTTCAGCAGGTAACCGGCGGCAGCGCCCAGCGCCAGCGAGAGCGCGATCTCCAGCAGAGGCTCCAGCACCACGCTCACAGGGTCGATGCGGCCCTGCTCCAGCGCATTTGCCACGCCGTAGGAGGCCGAGAACAGCACCAGACCCACGGCGTCGTCAATGGCGACCACCATCAGCAGAAGCTTGGTCAAAGGGCCGTCGGCCTTGTACTGCTTGACCACCATCAGGGTAGCGGCAGGGGCGGTAGCGGCGGCGATGGAGCCCAGCGTGATGGCAGAGGCCAGCGAGATGACGTCCGGGCGGGCAAAGTGCAGGGCAACAAGGGCGATGTCCACCAGCGCGGTGGTGATCACCGCCTGCGCAACGCCCACGGTCACGGCGCGGCGTCCCATGTGCTTCAGGGCGCTGAGCCGGAACTCGTTGCCGATGACGAAGGCGATAAAGCCCAGCGCCACCTGTGTGAGGATGCCGTAGCCCTCCACGGCAACAAGGCTGCCAAAGCCAAAGCCGAAACGGCTCAGCCCCAGCCGACCCAGAAAGAAGGGACCCAGCAGCAGGCCGGTAAGCAGGTAAGCGGTGACGGCGGGCAGACGCACGGCCTTGGCAGCGCGTGACATGAGCAGGCCGGCGATCAGGGCAAGGGACAGACAGATCAACATTTGTTCCATAATGTGGTTTGTATTGGGTGCGCAGCCAAAGGCCGCAGCACTCGGTTCCTCCTTGTCAAAAAAGTATCGAAATCCTGTGTGAAATCCAGTGCGGGGGGTCAAAATGGGAAAACGTATCCAGTATACCGGAACAACGGAGGAAAAGCAATCATCCTACGCGTTTCATACATCTTTTGAGACGAAAAGACAGAAACAGGACGAGAAAGGACGGAATACAAGCAGTTCGGCTGCCGTTTCCCTTTACGACCCCAGCCGTGAAAAAGGGATAGCGGAGCGCCCGCAGGCGTTCCGCTATCCCGAAATATAAAATATGCTCTTAGTTGAACTTGAAGATCTTGCGCAGCTGGCGGTAGGTGGCTACGACCACCTTGTCGCCGCCGGGGAAGTGCAGGTCGGTCAGGCCGCCAAGGTTCACGCGCACGGCGCGGTAAACGCCGGGGGTAACGTGATCCTTGAGGTACTGCCACAGCTCGGCCTTTTTGGCGTGTGCCTCGGCGCTGCCGTCCAGCAGCAGGAAGATGTCGCTGACTGCCATCATGACGGACAGGTAGTGCACCATGTAGGCGCGCAGACGCTTCTGGTCCTTCAGCGCGTCCAGATCCTGACAGTCGATCATGTGTCTGGTGACCCGCAGCTGCTGGTCCACACGGCCGACCATCACGCTCTCGTTCACGCTCTGGTCTGCTCGACCGATGAAGTAGCGGTACAGATCCAGATCCATATAGTACATGCTCTTGACATAGGGCAGGGGCTGGTACACAAAGATGTTGTCCACATAGAAGGTGTGCTTGGGCAGCACCATGCCGCACTCACGCAGCACCTCGGTGCGGTACATGACCGAGTGCATCAGCAGGTTCTGATCCGGGCGGAAGTGCCGGACGTGCACCCAGTCGAACAGGCGGTTCTGCGGGAACACGTTGGTGTAGCGCACGGTATGGCTGGTGCCGTCCTCCACATGCTCGTACACATAGTTGCAGATCATCAGATCCGGCGCGGTGCCGCGGGCTACCAGCGTGGTCAGGCGCTCCAGCACCTTTTTCAGGGCGTCGGTGTCCAGCCAGTCGTCGCTGTCCACTACCTTGTAGTACAGGCCGGTGGCGTTGCGGATGCCCTGATTCACGCCCTCGCCGTGGCCGCCGTTCTCCTGATGGATGGCCTTGACGATGGTGGGGTACTTTGCGGCGTACTCGTCGCAGATGGCGGGGGTGTCATCCTTGACGGAACCATCGTCCACCAGAATGATCTCGGCCTGCTCGCCTGCGCTCAGCAGCGTTTCGATGCAGTGACACATATAGGCTGCGGAATTGTAGCAGGGCACGGCAAAGGTGATAAGTTTCTGCTGCATATTATAAATGCTCCTTTTTACGTTGTATGGTCCATGCCGGGCAGTATGCGGGGTGGCATGGAGATATGTGTTTTCATTATAGCATTTTCGCGCCTGAAAAGCTATCCTTCCCGGGCAGAAAGAGCGCTTATTGCACACTTTTGCGCAAAGTGACGCTTTTTTCTGCCCAAAGTGCCGGTTTTGTGGTATACTGATAAGGTTTTGAGCGTTCTGCGCGTCAGTGCACCTATATATATAACGGAGGAGACCATGGAAAACCCGCACAGTATCCTGAAAAAAGTTTTCGGCTACGACAGCTTCCGCCCCGGGCAGGAGGAGATCGTCAGCCGCCTGCTGGCCGGGCAGGATGTGCTGGCGGTCATGCCCACCGGCGCGGGCAAATCCATCTGCTATCAGGTACCGGCGCTGCTTTTGCCGGGCATCACCATCGTGGTGTCCCCGCTGGTCAGCCTGATGAAGGATCAGGTGGGCGCGTTGGTGCAGGCGGGCGTGGCGGCGGCTTTTCTGAACAACAGCCTGACCGACAACCAGAAGGCGCTGATGCTGCACCGCGCCCGGGAGGGCTGGTACAAGATCATCTATGTGGCACCGGAGCGGCTGGAGATGCCGGGCTTCCAGCGGTTTGCGCAGGAGCGGCAGATCAGCATGGTCACGGTGGACGAGGCGCACTGCATCAGTCAGTGGGGACAGGACTTCCGCCCCAGCTATCTGCGCATCAAGGAATTTGTGGACAGCCTGCCCAGCCGCCCGGTTATGGGCGCGTTCACCGCCACCGCCACCGCCCATGTGCGGGAGGATATCCGCACCCATCTGGCGCTGCAAGCGCCCTACGAGGTGACTACCAGCTTCGACCGCCCCAACCTGTACTTCGAGACCCGGCGGGCGCTGCCCAGCCAGAAGCCCAAGGAACTGCTGGAACTGGTGCTCAAGGAGGGCAATCATGCGGGCATCGTGTATTGCAGCACCACCCGGCAGGTGGACGAGACGGTGCAGCTGCTGCAGAGCCGCAGCATCCGGGCGGCAGCCTACCACGCCAAGCTGGATGCGGACACCCGGCGGCAGAATCAGGACGACTTCCTCTATGATCGTGTGCAGGTGATGGTAGCCACCAATGCCTTCGGCATGGGCATCGACAAGCCCAACGTGCGGTTCGTCATCCATTATAATATGCCCAAGGATCTGGAAAGCTATTATCAGGAGGCCGGACGCGCCGGGCGCGACGGTCAGCCCGCCCGGTGCACCCTGCTGTATTCCGGCACGGATGTGCGCACCATCCGCTTTTTCATCGACAAGGAGCGGGAGGCCGACAATGGTCTGCCCGCGGATGTAAAGGCCGAAGCCGCCCGCAAGGCAGAGGAGCGGCTCAAGTACATGACCTTCTATTCCACCACTCAGCGCTGTCTGCGCGGCTTTCTGCTGCAATACTTCGGAGAAGCAGCGCCCAAAAAGTGCGGCAACTGCTCCTGCTGTCTTGCCGCCGAGCAGGAAGCCCAGCTGCAAGTGGAGTACGCCCGCCGCCGTGCTGCCCAGAGCGCCGACCGGCTGGAAAAGCCCCGCCGCGCAAAGCCCGCCGCGGGCAGCCTGAGCGAGGCGGACGAAAAGCTGCTCAACGCCCTGTATACGGTGCGCAAACGCCTGGCGGGCAAGCAGAACCTGCCCGCCTTTATGGTGTTCAACGACGCCACCCTGCGGGAGATGGCAGAGAAAAAGCCCATGAGCATCGACGAGCTGCTGAACATCAGCGGCGTGGGCGAAAAGAAGGCCGCCCGCTACGGCAATGCCTTCCTGCGCGTCATCGAAGACGCCGTGGGCAGCCGGGAGTGAGAAAGGAAAGAAGCCGCTGTACGGTCTGTGCAGCGGCTTCTTTTGATGTGGGACGATTTCGAATGGCCTCCGCGTTGCTTTGGCCATATTCAGCGGAAGAATTATTTTTAATAGAGCGTTTGTCGCGGCCTGCGGGCCGCGACAAACGCATTTTCATGGGAGATGATTCAATACGGTTTACCGTTCCATGCTATGGGTGGCGAATACCTTTTCGTCCTCCCACCACACGGGCTGCCCGGCGGCAAGGGACTTGGGCACATCCAGCAGGCGCTGGTTGCGGCTGCCGCGGAAGCGCAGGGAGATGTCGTGCTCGGCCTGCACGAATCTGCCGTCCACCAGCACATCCAGCAGCGCCAGCAGCTCGTCGGTCACCTCGCACCGCGCGGGGCTGGGCTCTTTGCCGGTAAGCTGTTCCCAAGTGTAGCCGGAGTAGCACCACACCGTCTTGGCGGGGTACAGCGCCTTGAAGTTGCGCACAAAGGGCAGCAGCTCCCGCTGGTTCTCCGGCTCAAAGGGCTCGCCGCCCAGCAGGGAGAGCCCGGCGATATAGTCCGGCTGACAGGAGGCGAATACCTCGTTGCGCACGGTCTTATCAAAGGGCTGACCGTAGTCAAAATCCCATGCCACGGCGTTGAAGCAGCCCGGGCAGTGGTGGCGGCAGCCGGACACAAAAACGCTGGTGCGCACCCCGGGGCCGTTGGCGATATCGTAATATTTGATGTTTGCGTAGTTCATAGATAAAACTCCATATAAAAAGCTCCCCCTCTCGGGGGAGCTGTCAATGCGAAGCGTTGACTGAGAGGGTTACAGATGCAGCACGCGATCCTTGATCTCCTGCGTGCGGCCCTGGTTCCAGAACTGGGTGCCGATATAACCGCAGGTGCGGCGGGCAACGTTCAGCTTGTTCTGGTCACGGTTGCCGCACTTGGGGCACTCCCACACCAGCTTGCCGTCGTCCTCCACGATCTTGATCTCGCCATCATAGCCGCACACCTGACAGTAGTCGGACTTGGTGTTCAACTCGGCGTACATGATGTTGTCGTAGATGAACTGCAGCACGCTCATGACGGCTTCCAGATTGTCCTGCATATTGGGCACTTCCACATAGCTGATGGCACCGCCCGGGGACAGGCGCTGGAAGTCGGCCTCAAACTTCAGCTTGGTAAAGGCGTCGATGGGCTCAGAGACATGGACGTGGTAGCTGTTGGTGATATAGTTCTTGTCCGTGATGCCCTTCACGATGCCAAAGCGCTTTTGCAGGCACTTGGCGAACTTGTAGGTGGTGGATTCCAGCGGGGTGCCGTAGAGGGAGTAGTCCATGTTCTCGGCCTTCTTCCACGCGTTGCACTTGTCGTTCATGTGCTGCATCACACTTAATGCAAAGGGCTTGGCACCGGCATCGGTGTGGCTCTTGCCGGTCATATACTTCACACACTCGTACAGGCCGGCATAGCCCAGACTGATGGTGGAGTAGCCGCCGAACAGCAGCTTGTCGATCTTTTCGCCCTTCTTCAGGCGTGCCAGCGCGCCGTACTGCCACAGAATGGGGGCAGCGTCGCTGGGGGTGCCCAGCAGCCGCTTATGGCGTGCCTGCAAAGCGCGGTGGCACAGATCCAGACGCTCGTCAAAGATCTTCCAGAACTTTTCAAAGTTGCCGCCGGAGCTCAGGGCAACGTCCACCAGATTGATGGTGACCACGCCCTGATTGAAGCGGCCATAGTACTTGGGCTTGCCGGTCTCGGGGTCCACATAGGGAGTCAGGAAGCTGCGGCAGCCCATGCAGGTGTAGCAGTGGCCCTCGCCGTTCTTGTCCACCTTGAGTTCTAGCATCTTCTTTTCCGAGATATAGTCCGGCACCATGCGCTTGGCGGTGCACTTGGCGGCCAGCTCGGTCAGGTAGTAGTAGGGAGTGCCGGGGCGAATGTTGTCCTCCTCCAGCACATAGATCAGCTTGGGGAAGGCGGGGGTGATCCACACACCGGCCTCGTTCTTCACGCCCTGATAGCGCTGGCGGATGGTCTCCTCGATAATGATGGCAAGGTCGGCCTTTTCCTGCGGATTGCGTGCTTCGCCCAGATACATGAACACGGTAATAAAGGGTGCCTGACCGTTGGTGGTCATCAAGGTGACTACCTGATACTGGATGGTCTGCACGCCGCGGTTGATCTCGTTGCGCAGACGGCGCTCCACGATCTCCTTTTTGCGCTCGGCAGAAACGTCCAGACCTTCCATCTCCAGCTCTACCTCAGCGGCGATCTTCTTGCGGGAGACGTCCACAAAGGGAGCCAGATGGGTCAGGCTGATGCTCTGGCCGCCATACTGGTTGGAGGCCACCTGTGCAATGATCTGGGTGGCAATGTTGCAGGCAGTGGAGAAGCTGTGCGGCTTCTCAATATAGGTGCCGGAGATGACAGTGCCGTTCTGCAGCATATCTTCCAGATTCACCAGATCGCAGTTGTGCATGTGCTGGGCAAAGTAGTCGGAATCGTGGAAGTGGATCAGACCCTCCTGATGGGCCTTTACGATCTCCGGGTCCAGCAGCAGACGGGCGGTCAGATCCTTGGAGATCTCGCCGGCCATATAGTCGCGCTGTACACTATTGACGGTGGGGTTCTTGTTGGCGTTTTCCTGCTTGACCTCTTCGTTCTGGCACTCGATCAGGCTCAGAATACGCTCGTCAGTGGTGTTGGTCTGACGCTTCAGGCTCTGGACGTAGCGGTAGGTGATATAGTGCCGTGCCACATCGTGCGCCTGAATGTCCATCAGCTGGTTCTCCACCAGATCCTGCACCTCTTCCACGCTGACTGCGCGGTTAAGCTGCTGGCACTGGTCGGTAACGGCTGCGGCGATCTGGGTGATCTGCTCCCGGCTCAGGCGAGCCTGACCATCCACGGAATCGCTGGCTTTGGTAACGGCGGTGATGATCTTGGTAATATCAAAAGGAACTTCTGCACCGTTTCGTTTGATGATCTTCATCGGTTCTCCTCCTTCTATATAGGCGCATTGTGAACGGGTACCTCTTACCATAAGAGATACCCGTCTGCGCACAACGATATCCAACAAACTGAATGTAGCTCTATTTTATCATTATCTAGTGGCAAGTCAAGCAAAATACCACTATATTTTGCGTTTTGTAGCAATCGCCAAAAATCATGGATATTTTTCGGGACAAAATTTTGCACGGAAAGACTTGACAGAGCGACTTGCTTTCCGGCGGGTAATATCAGCCGCCGTCTATACCCGGTTGGGATTTGCTCTGCCTATATAATGTAATAATATAAGGCAGCGCCGGATGAGGGGCAGCACCCGTTAGCCTTGCTGCGCCCTCTCAGTCAAGCCCTGTCGGGCTTGCCAGCTCTCCCAAAGGGAGAGCCAAGAGCACGCCCGGAAACTTTCTCATTGCGCCTAATACTTTAGTACTGAACTTTACGGCTTGGCTCCCCCTTTGGGGGAGCTGGCGCGGGAGCGCCTGAGAGGGCGTTTCCCCCCACCGCAAAGAAATTGGAAAAAAGATGTCAAAAAGTGTTGACAAGATTGCCGGGGTGTGGTATTATACTTGAGCGCCAAGCGCTGAGACAAAAGAATGACTTCT
>ENA-OZEV01000519-OZEV01000519.1-human-gut-metagenome-genome-assembly--contig:-NODE-519-length-12219-cov-4.790529_pt1 | contig 12219 bp, 9 predicted proteins | sample MGYA00244613_ERZ653624 | MGnify/ENA primary metagenome ERZ653624 (study PRJEB26926, sample SAMN06164936) | human gut metagenome | biome: ENVO:00009003; feature: ENVO:2100002; material: ENVO:00002003...
ACGAGATTCGCCTTAGTCTCGTGGGCTCGGAGATGTGTATAAGAGACAGAGATGTATAAGCTTTTAATTGTAGATGATGAGCAGATAGAGAGAGAGGGAATGGCACATTTTATCCAATGGGATAAGTATGATATACAGCTGTGCGGCACAGCATGGAATGGAGCTGATGCACTTGGGAAGATTCAAAAGGATGTGCCGGATATAGTGCTTACAGATATAAAGATGCCTGTTATGGACGGTTTGGAAGCTACCAGAAGAATTCGTCTGAAGGGAGGGACACTTCCCATCATAGCTCTTACCGCCAATGCATACGACAGTGACCGTGACAAGGCTTTTGAAGCCGGATGTGACGATTATATGGCCAAGCCGATCATGGCTCCCGCTTTGCGTGAGATGATAAAAAAGTATTTTGGTGAGTAAATATTATGCCCTGCGGGACTTTTCCCATGTTCCGCCGGCATGTCTCTTCAAATAGAAGAAACCTTTTATCACATTGATGTTCATGAACAGGAAATAGTAGGGAATATAAAGGAATTTGTTCTTTACGGACTTGGCAGACAAGAGGCTGCCATAAACTCCCCCGAGGTAGAATGCGGATTGCAGCAGAAGAAAAAGAAAATAAACCGGGAGGCTTTCACTACAGACAACCAGCAGGATATTCAAGGGAAAGAGCAGAAACAAGGCGACCGGGGTTACCGACCATCTCAGTACGCGATGGGAAACATATTGAAAACTGAGGATTCCATAACGTAGCGGATTCAGCAGTTCTTTCAAACGGTAGACAGACTGCAATCCTCCTGCCGCGATACGTACTTTTCTTTTTTCCTCTTCTTTCATATCGGCCGATCCGCTTTCCAAGGCATATGCCGTATCACAATATGCTATCGTATACTGCTTCATGGCAATACGCAGGGACAACATAAAATCATCCAGTAGGGTATCTTCAGGCATTTCCTCATATAACGGGGTGCGGATGGCGAATAATTCTCCGGCAGCACCTATGGCGGAATAGAGCTGATAATCCATTTTTTTCAGCCATGATTCATATTTCCAGTACAATCCTTCTCCTCCGGAAACCGCTCCTTCGGTACTGTACATGTCCACCCGTTTTTCTCCTGCCACACATCCCACCTGCGGATAGTTAAAACATTTTACTATCTCGCGAACGGCCTGCGGATTAATAAATGTATTGGCGTCTGTGAATATGACCAAAGGTGTGGTGACAAATCCCATGCCCCGGTTCATAGCGGCTGTTTTTCCTTTTCTTTCGGGGACGAACAATAGGGTGACATCGGGATATGCTTTTAATTTTTCATTGGTTCGGTCATTGCTGCCGTCCGTTACCCATACGATATGCAGTTTCTCTTTGGGATAATCCAGTTCTTGGCAGTTTTTCATCTTTCCGTCTACTACCTGTTCCTCATTATAGGCGGTGATGAACAGGGTGATTTCGGGTAGGTCGGTGTTGTTGCCGTTCCGGCAGGTTTCTTGCTTCGGTTCGTCCGTATCGTAGAAGGAAATAAAACTTTGTTTTATTTTTACCAATATCCACAACAGGATTCCGTATCCCACATAGGTGTAGAATACAATGAACAGGAGAACGAAGAAGAGGATTTCAAGAGTGTTCATGCTAGTATTTCTTTATATATATTCAATATTTCTCTGGCTGTGTTCTCCCATGAGAACCGACGGACTCTTTCTAGTCCATATGCAGTTTGTGACTGATAGAATTCTGCATTTTCTTCTAAATGAAGGAGGGCGGAAACAATTTCCTCCGGTTCGAACGGATTGACCAGAATACCCTCCGGTCCTGCGATTTCGGGCATGGCGGAAGTGGTTGAGGTGATGACGGGAGTTCCACAGGCCATCGCCTCCAGAATGGGGATGCCGAAACTTTCGCGTAAAGACGTGTATATAAAGACGGATGCTCCACTATAAACAGCGGGTAGTTCTGTGTTTGGAATGTATCCGGGATGATACAGCATTTTTTTTATTTCTTGTAATCCTTCCCGGTTCAGATATTCGTCTATGATCTCTTCTTTCAGGTCGGCGATAAGCAAGGGAAGGGGCTGACTGGATTTTTTTAAATAAATGCCGTATGCCTGCAATACCCTTGCCGTATTCTTCTTGGGATCGGTATTTCCTAAAAAGAACAGGTAAGGATGGTTCTTTATGTATCGGGCAGTGATGGCCTGTGCGTTCCGTATGGGTATGAAATGTTGTGAATAGCCGTTGTATACGGCGACAAGCAGTTGTTTGTCAATGTGCAGGAAATGACTGATGCGGTTGCATTCAAAATGAGAAACGGTAATGATTCTTTTGCATTTGGTAAGGATTTGGGGAACAATGATTTTTCGGTAGAAACGTCCCAGTCTTTGGTACATGGACTGGTTCTTGCCTTGTTTTTTTTCTAGAAAGATAATGTCGTGCAGTGTAAGCACCAGTGGAATGTTTCCATACACAGGGGCAGTGTTGCTTGTGCAGTGCAGCAGGTCGGGTTTGATTTTTTTTAAAGCCAACGGTAGTCCTATCTGTTCCCAAAGCGGATAGGATGGCCAATTAACGGTCACGATATGCATATTGGCGGATTCCTGCAAACAAACATCATCTCCCGGGCTGACCAGTATGAAGTATTCGTTCTGTTGGTCTATCTTTTGCAGTTCCCGGATGGTTTCCAGAGCTACATAGTCCATGCCATGTTTCTCTTTTCTGAAGATGCGCTGGGCTTCTATTGCTATTTTCATCTGTCGTTACTTTATCAAGTTAGAATCTTCGTCCTCGTAATTGTTTTTGCTATAGAAAAGAGCCGTGAAGCTTCTTAAACCTTTTATGGCTCGTTTTTTGAAACTGCTGAACAGGGATCCGTCGGCCGAAATAGTGCCATAGCCGGTAAGGACACGGGCTTTGCGGGCGGTGACGAATCTTAATTTTCCGTATTTTTTCAATGCCAGTGCCAGGGAGCCGTCTTCTCCGCGGAGTATGTCTGTCCGGAATCCTTCTTTCCGGGCTGTTTCCGTGTGGAAGGCAAAAGCCATTCCACGTACATTGAGCTCCGGTCTGTTCAGATTTTGTATTTTCAAATAGAGATCACGTAGTGTCTCATAGAAGAAAAGTCCTAAATGATGTTCATTAGGAAGAAAACTCCACAGGGCGTATGCACCTGCCACTTCTTTGTCCTGTAAGACCTTTATCATGGTACTGATGTACTGGGGCGGATAAAGTGTGTCGGCGTCTATGCAGAGATGATACTTCCCCCGGGCATGGTTCAGTCCGCATTGCCGGGCAAAACCGGGACCTTTCCGGTATTCATTGAAGTAGGTGACTCCTAATTCTTTTAGTACCTCTTCGGTGTGGTCGGTAGAATGATTATTGATGACTAGTATTTCTACAGGATAGTTATGTTGGTTTTCACATAAAGACCACAGGCAGCTCAATATCCTCTTTTCTTCATTATGGGCGATGGCGACCACCGAAACCAGCGGAGCATGAGTTGCAAGCTGCCGGATCTTGTCTTTCACTTGGTTGATAACCGCTTGTGGGGCTTGGGTGAAAGGCTTGTCATAGATGGATAAATAGTCAGCGTACCACTTCATGCGTTTTTATATATTCGGACAGTGTGACCGGATTCCGGTGATTACTGAATCGTGATTTGAATTTGTTTTTGAGGATATAGAACAGGGCTTGAATCATCTTCTTCATTTCCGTCAGGGCGGAACGGCGGGGATATAGTTTCTCCACCATTTCCCGGTTCCATTTGTTGAGAAAGAAAGAGGAGTAGTATTCATCTTCGGGATTGACTAGTATCTCCACTTCATCTTTCCACTCATAACGGTTCAAGGTTATATCTCCTTCCGTCAGCCACAGCAGTTTGTAGGGGAGGGATTGGAAAGGCAGATAATTCAGGAATAATTCTCCATAGTCGTTTTCATAGTTTCCCGGCATCTTGTTCTTTTCATAGAAGACCAGTTTGTTGTCTATATCCAATATAACCCATTTATGTGATTTTTTGGGAAACAAGTATTCGCCCAGCAGACTGGGAGTTTCTATGTATCCCCGTCGGGCTACCCTGCATAATTCCTTGACAAAAGCTTCGGGATGTTCCACGTGTTCCAATACCTGATTGCATATTACGTAGTCAAACTCCTTGTCTTTGAATGGCAGTTTTTCTCCATCGGCATGTACAAAGGTCTGATGCGGGTATATTTTCACGTCACCGCAGCGGTGGTAATTGGTGTCAATAAATTTTTCGACTATCACGTTGGAGCGATATGTCGGATTATGGCCCGGACCTATCTCCAGCACTTTGTCGTTTTTATTTATATGGATGTCTCCTCTGTCGTAGGGGGAATCTGTTTTCATTGTTTTGTTCCGTTTAATAAGTTGTTGAATAGCTGAATCCATTGTTGCATTATTACATCTTCAGCAAAACGTTGTACATTGATGCGGGCTTTTTTCCCCATTCCTTTTCTTATTTGTTCGTTCTCAATCAGATAATTTATTTTTTCGGCCAGTTCTTCTGTTTTTCCATTTTCGACCAATAGTCCGTCTTCCCCGTCCCGGATGATGTCTTTAGGTCCGCACGGACAGGCGAATGACACGGCAGGTACTCCGCACGCCATTGCTTCCGCTATGACCATTCCGAATCCCTCAAATCTGGAACTTGATACAAAAATAGAACTTTCATGGTATTTACAGAGCATATCCGGGGTTGCATTTTCAAGAAAAAGGTTCTTTAATTTCCATTTTCCGGCCAGTACTTGATATGTAGTCTTGTCTCCTTTGCCATATATATGTAATTCCCAGTCCGGATGCCGGTTACAGACTTTGCTCCATGCTTCCAGTAACAAATCGAATCCTTTTTGATAAGTATATCTTCCGGCTGCGGTTATCCGTTTATTGTTCAAGTCGCTGAATGTTCCGGATTGAAAGGGTAGAGGGTTGCTGATAACTTTTACATTTTGCAGTTCGGGCCAGTTGGCTCTGTCTTCCTCACTCAGTACAACGAACTTGTCCAGCTTTTTTAAATGCCTCACCAGACTTTTCATCCATAATTTGGCAAAAAGTTCCTTGATGAAGTTGCTTTCGTTCTTTTCAAAGTTACGATAGTTTTTCCGGTTTACATGTAGCTCCCCTATCTTTTTGCTTCCATCTTTGAGGGAAGTGATAAAGTTTATTTCCCGTCGTAACAAAGAAACTGTGATGTCCGGTTTGAGGTGAGACAAGGCGGCAGAGAGCTTGCGTCGGTATATTCTTTGTTTTTTCAGATAAACCGGCACTTTTTTCCAAAGAGGGAGTTCCCATAATTCTTCAAAATCTATATCCAGTTGGATGATTTTTACTTTAGGCGATAAAGTATAGCAGGGAGGCTTGCCTTTTCCGTCAGTCAGCAAAATATATATGTCATAATTACCATTCTCCGCCAGATAATTGGCTTTGGTGGTCAGTACCCTTTCCACTCCTCCGGGGATATGGAGAGAGGGGGTACAATAGGCGATTCGGATCATAGGCGGGAGTATTACAGGTTGTTTATTACTTTCATCATCTGTTCTTTCCATGACAGGTTTTTAATGGAATCCCTTATTTTACGAGGAGACAGATCCAGTTCCATATAGAACCGGATAAGCCGGTGGATATCTATGGGGCTTTCGTCGGCCGGAACTTTCATTATATAAGGCATAGGGTCAAAGTCTTCGTCCGTTTCTGAATATATAAAAGGTATTCCCCGTGCTGCATATTCTCTGTTTTTTAAAGTTTTGATTTTGTCAATGCCGCTGCGGTGGCGTGCCAGACTGCCGATGGCAAAGTCTGCTTCGTTGAATAATTCGTCTAGTTCCTCGTTCATTTTTTGTCCGTGGAAGATGACATATTTTTCTATATGATATTTGTTGATAAGTTCATAAAATCCGGGAGCGTGTTGCGAGTCATGCATTTCGGATTTCCATATACCGCCTGCGATGTGGAAAAATACGGTTGTGTTTGCCGGGTTTTGGTAATATTTACCCAAACCGTCTATCAGGCGGTCGTATCCGTGCCAATAATGTACTTCGGCCACTCCTAGTAGATGAATGACGGAGGTATTTTTAGAAACCGTCTTTTTCAGCGGAATGGAATCAAAGTCAACTCCATTGGATATCTGAATGGTACGTTGACCGAATATATGGTGATGGTCTGAAAAGGTGACGATAGCGTTCACGTGTTCCGCTAGTGTCTTTCGGAAAACTTTGTCCACTTGTATCCCTAGGCGTGTGGCCAGTGGAAAACCGGCATATTCGTTGTCGTAAGGATAGGTAGGTATTTCCATCACTATTTTAATTCCGGCTTTCCTCAGTTTGCTGAACAGCCGGATGGTGAACGGATTCGCATTATGGAAAGAGCGTACATAAATTAATTCCACCCGATGTGCTACAGCATAATGATATATGCAGTGGTAGGAAACTCTTTTTCTCGCCGCAGCCAGTTTGCCTGTTCCGTAATCGGCTATTATTTCACCGTTTATCATCCTTACCCGGTGGCCGTTGTCCGCTATGCTGTATGTGCATAAACTTACCCGGTGTCCACATGCTTCAAAGCCTTTAACCTGATGCAAGATCTTTTTACTGATGCCGCTGTAAGGGGATAGTCCGTGGAAAAGGAGGTAGATGATATTCATGGTCGGGCAGTTGTTAAGGTGTTGAATAGTTCATCCCACAGTTTCATCACTTCTTCGCGTGAATAACGTTGGATATTCTTTTGGGCCTGCTTTCCCATCCGTATGCGTTTGTCCGTATCCTCTATCAGCCGGCATATCGCGTCAGCCAGTTCGTCCGTGTTTCCGTTCTTCACCAGTATTCCGTCTTCTTCCGGAGTGATAATCTCGGCAGGTCCGTACGGGCAGTCGAATGAAATGCAGGGAACACCACATGCCATCGCTTCCAGAAGTGCCATCGGTAATCCTTCAAATCGTGAACTCATGACGTATATGGAACTTTCCAGATATTTTTCTTGAATGCTTTTTGTCGGAGGGCATAGTGAAAAACTGTTTTCTATATGATGCTTTTCAATAAGCTCTTGCAGGCTGTTCCTATCCTGTCCTTCTCCGTAAATGCGGATATGCCAGTCGGGATGCTTCCGATTGACTTTGATCCAGGCTTCAATCAGGCGGTCATACCCCTTCTGTTCGCTGTATCTTCCTATGCTGATGATTCTTTTCTCCAGGCAAGAACTCCCTTTTTCGGGTGAGAAAGGTAAGAAGTTCGGTATGACACAAGCCTTCTTCACTTCTTTCCAATTATCCGCATCATGTTGTGTCAGAACAACCAGCGCATCCAACTTTTTTACAGCCTCTTCCTGTTTTTTTCTCCAATGCCGTGCGATTTGCTTGTATGGAAATCCTCGTTGTTCCATCAGATGCAGGTTTCGGGTGTACGGTTTGGCTATATGGGATTCTCCTATTTTTATACTTCCATCGTCCAGTTGTGTCAGAAAATCCAATTCGCGGCCCAGTGTGCTGATGACGATATCCGGCTTCAAGGTCTTCAGCCAGTAGTTCAGCTTCTTTCTGTACAGGCGCATCAAGGTGAAATAATAACAGCCTCTCACTAACAGGTTATGATGATACTGTCTGTCAAAATCAATCGCTATGTCAATGTGCCTGACTCTGGGGGATATTGGGAAAACGGGAGGCCGTTCTTTCTGTGAGTCGGTAATGATAAATACATCCTGGTGCATTTCGTCAGCCAGATAGTTCGCTTTTTGGATGATGCTCCGGTCGGCTCCTCCCACGGTGCATAGGGCTGTGTATAGATAAACGATGGTCATTTTTCAGTCAGTTTATGAAACAACATTTCCCATTGCGGCATGATGTTTTGAGGTGAGTAACGTTTTACATTTTCTTTGGCACTTTTACCGAAAGCTTTTCTTTCCGCTTCATGTTCTATCAGGTGGCAGATAGCGTTGGCAAATCCTTGTATATCTCCGTTTTTGACGAGGAGTCCGTCTTCCTGGTTTCTGATGATTTCCGATGGACCGAAAGGACAGTCGAAAGAAACACAAGGAACACCCAGACTCATGGCTTCGATCAAGACCAGTCCAAAACCTTCGTAATTGGAGCTTAGGGCCAGAATGGAACTGTTCAGGTATTCTTGCGTTATGTTTTGTGTAAAAGGATGAATTGTGATGGAGTGTTCCAGCTTTCTGTCTTTAATCTGCCGGGTTAAGCTATCCTTATAAAATCCTTCACCAAATATATCCAGTATCCAGTCGGGGTGGTGTTTCTGCACGATATTCCATGCGTCAACCAGTCTGTCGAATCCTTTTTGCCAGGTCAGTCTGCCTGCCGCTATTACACGGGGAGCCTCACAGGAGCTGATTGTTTGTATATCAATAGAGGTGGTGTTCGGAATGATATGTATATTCGGATGTTGTCCCCACATGGCGGCATCTCCTTGTGTCAGTGTGACTATAGCATCGCTGTATCGTTTTACATCACGGAAACATTGGTAGCTGACGTATCTGTCTTTTATATCTTTAAAAAAACTCTTTTTGCGGTTTGCAGGTATCCGGGTGTATATTTTGGCGCAATGCGATTCTATGATTTTCTTTGCCTTGCAGTCTAATTTACAGATCAAATCCGCTTTGAAACTGGTATTTCCTGATATGATATCGGGATTGATGAGCTTGATCTCTTTTTTTAATTTTTGTTCGAATTTATGGTTCAAAGTCCATCCCACTCTCAATTGTTCGAGAAGCGGATGCTGGTATTGCAAATGAAACTTTGTATCCAGATCGATATGTTCCACTTTGTGGGATAACGGGAAAGAAAAAGGATGATTGCCTTGGGAAGAAGTGATAAGATAGACCTCGTGCCCATAAATTTCGACCAAGTAATTCATCTTATCCGTTAAAATCCGTTCCATGCCTCCTATACGGGCTATGGAGTCGTATACATATACTATTTTCATTCCCCTGGTTTGTTTTTCCGTAAAAATAGTGTATTCTTTTTATATATCCAATAAGAAGTTGTTGAAATTCCTGTCCATATCCGTTTTTTTATGGAATGTCGGCTGTATTCGGAGTAAAAAGTGGGTTTCAATGGATGAAGATGGGGCTATTTAGTAATTAAAGTCTTTGGAATGTTGTGAGTATCATTTGTTTTTGCGAATATTGCATTTTATAATGATTAGCAGATAATGATGAAAGAGATAACGGTGGTGATGCCGGTTTACAAGGTGGAAAAATACGTATCAGAATGTCTTGATTCCATAATCAACCAAACTTTTGATTGTTTTGAGTGTATCATCATTGATGATTGCTCTCCGGATAACAGTATGCGCCTGATAGAGGAAAAGCTGGCCGGATATAAAGGGAACATCAGTTTTAGGATCGTGAGAAATGAGAGGAATGAAGGAGTCTCTGCGGCAAGGAACAAGGGAATAGAACTATCCCGGGGTGGTTATCTTTTTTTTATAGATTCGGATGATATGCTTTATGAGAATTGTCTGGAGAAATTATGGGAGGAAACGAAAAGACATCCGGGGATTGACTTGGTGCAGGGGGATTCTTATTCAGAAGGGATGGAAAACAAAAACAGTGATTTGCAAAGATATACGGAAGGACGGATACGTATCAACAAGTTGTTTCTGGATTCGAAAATAATATCCACTCCGGTCAACAGATTGATTAGAAAGGAGGTGCTGACAGAGAATGCCATTTATTTCAGGTCGGGCATTTTGTTTGAGGACTTTTTGTGGTGCTATTTTCTGTATAAAAAGGTGGAAACGTTTGCTTCCGTCAATTCTTTTACTTATTTCTACAGGCGTTCAAATCCTTTCTCAACCATGAATAAGGCGAAAACGGACTTTGACAAGCCGGCAAAGGATTTTATTTTTATCTTGACTGTTTTTAATGAGCACATGGAACAGGAATTGTATGCTGAAAATATCTGTTTCATTTTGAACAAGTTGATGCCGGTGGTGTATAATGCTGCTGTAATAGGGGTTACAAGGGAAAGTAATGATGCGATAGATAAGTTTAAAAGAAATCTGATAAGGAAGCATTGCAGAGAGTTCCGGCCTATGGAGGTTTTGTACGAATTGAATTTGTTCTATCCTTTTTCTCTGCTTTTGAATTGGGGGATTTACAGACATCACATATTGTATAAATACGCTAATCTGATCAAATTGTATTATAAGATATGGGGAAGGTTGTACCGCTGAATCTTCTTGTGTAATGAATATTATTCCCTTAGGTTGGTAGTCTTCTTGTTACATTGGTTGTCGGTTTCTTTTGTGGCCGGCTCATTCATATGTGACAGGATAGCGGAAAAAGCATAATATAATTCTTTGAATGCTTGCAGGCGGAAGAAAAACAGGTATTCAAAAAAGTATTTGGCGGGGAGCCATTCTTTTGTTTTTGCCGAAGGGATACACCACGGAAGTGGTGACAGGTAATAGTGGATTTTTTCTTGTCGCAACAGTCTGTTGCATTTCATGCTTGCGTTAAACCGTATGATTAAACTCTCGCGGTCTTGTTTGGACATAGCAAGGGACTGGCCGGATTCGGTACAATAATAAATGATTCTTCTGTCTGTGGTTGCTTTGGGGGCATATATACCGACAAGGCATGAAAAATACACATCGTTGGCTATTCTTGTTTCATCGAATTGAATGTGGAATGTTGACAGGAAGCTGCGCCTTATCATTTTGCCCCAAGGAACTTGAGATTGGTATCGCAGTTTGTTTTCCGGGTTTACATCATTGAAGAAGTTGGTATAGTAAGTTCCGCGTCGGCTTTCTTGGGACGGATTGTCGGACATGACAAAACGTACATTGAAATAGATGACTTCATGGGGGCTGTCCATGTATTCGTTTAAGATAGTAAAACAATCGGCTGTAAAGAAATCGTCTGCATCTGCAAAGATAATCCATTTGCCACGGGCGTGGGAGAGCCCTATGTTCCGTGCGTATCCTGCCCCTTTTCCCTCCTTAGTGAACAGGACTTCCGTATTTTTTCTGCCGTTTCCCGGAAAATGAGAAAAATCGACAGATTCGGAATTGCTGTTGTCATCAATGATAATGATTTGAATTTCATCCCAAGTGGGAATTGAGCACAGACAGCGTTCCAGAAGACGGGGGGTATTTTTGTGCGGAATAATGATGCTGTAATGGTAACTTGTGTTCTTTGTCATTCTTCTTCTTTTTGCAAAGATATTGATTTATATTCAGCATCATGCATTATCTTGATAATATCTCGATGAGTATGAGAATCTTTCACTGGAAGTTCGGGGTGATAATGCCCTCATGCCCTCATTGTGTGCACAACTGGTTGTTTATGAACTATTTGTATAGTGATGGTAAAAAATGTAACTCTCATTTATGCTCTCATGCCCTCACTGTTTTTTGGAGCAGAATTTCATATAATCTATTTGTTATCAGTAATATATCCTTTTTTTATAAGTTGTTCCGATTTAATATGAAGTAGGATGTTCTCAGGCTTTTTCTTTGCAAAAAGTGTGTCTGAAGGGGGGATACCTCTATGGAATATGGCAAATTTCCGATGGCAGTAAAAAGATCAGGAGGTTTTTAAAAAAGCTCGCCATCTTTTTAAAAAAGAACAAGGTCTTTTTTTTATTTGACCTGTTGTTTTTGGGGGAGCAGGATTTCACATATGTACGTGCCGCTCTATACGTATGTACGTGCCGCAGATACCTGCTTTGTATTATATGATATTCTTTCTTCATTCCGCATTTATTTTCATTTCTTTATTGTATCTTTGCGAAGAAAGAGTGTAATCTAAATTCCATGAGAATATTATTTTATTGTGATACTGTCTTCAGTTTCGGCGGAGTACAGCGTGTGTTGGCTGAAATAGCCAAGGCTTTGTCCGGAAAACATGAAGTCACGATACTGACCACGGATACTTGTACGGACTTGTCGATGTACGGATATGCCGAAAGTACCGTGCGGTTTGATTCTTTCTCTTATTCCGCCTCCTCTTTCATCGAGCGTTTGTTATGTAAAGGCTATAGTTTTTTATATAAACATGGGTTGCCTCATACCCGGCAGACTTCAGCATGGTATGCTGCCAGTTTTTTCCCTTCTTCTTATAAACGGACATTGGCAAGGAAAATAAATGCCCGGCAATGTGATGTAGTCATCGGGGTACATGCTTTTATGGCTCTGCACCTCTCTGCAGTAAAGAGTCGGATCCGGACAAAGACTGTTGGGTGGCCGCATAATTCTT
>ENA-OZEV01000538-OZEV01000538.1-human-gut-metagenome-genome-assembly--contig:-NODE-538-length-12023-cov-4.931066_pt1 | contig 12023 bp, 10 predicted proteins | sample MGYA00244613_ERZ653624 | MGnify/ENA primary metagenome ERZ653624 (study PRJEB26926, sample SAMN06164936) | human gut metagenome | biome: ENVO:00009003; feature: ENVO:2100002; material: ENVO:00002003...
GAGATTCGCCTTAGTCTCGTGGGCTCGGAGATGTGTATAAGAGACAGGTGTTTCCCAAGCCGATGATTCCCAGTTTCTTCCCGTCCAGCTCCACCAGGTCGGTATCCCAGTAGCAGAAGTCGGGATTGTTCGCCCAACGCCCGTGACGGTTGGCATAGGCATAATGGCCTACACGCTGGGTGATGTTCAGTATATGCGCAAAGACCATCTGGGCAACGGAAGCGGTGCTGTAGGCAGGTATGTTGGTGACAATGATGCCCCGCGCTTTCGCAGCCTGGATGTCCACAATATTATATCCCGTAGCCAGCACGCCGATGTATTTCAAGGCAGGCAGAGCGGCCATATCCTCCGCCGTAATCACCGTTTTATTTGTAATCAGCACTTCCGCTCCGGCAGAACGCTCCAATAACTCGGCAGGGGCTGTGCGGTCGTACACCGTCAGCTCGCCCAACGCCCGCATCTCCTCCCATGACAAATCACCGGGATTCAATCCGTAACCGTCTAAAACTACTATTTTCATATGCTCAAAAGTTAAATTTCATATTTTGTTCATTTATTCGGTTAGATTGGAACGCGAATGACGCAAATTAACAGCTGCACAGCATGGATATAAACCGGCCGGAAGGTTGGATTTATGTCATTTGCGTTCCAATTTTTAATTTTATAGCACAGGATCAATGCAATTCATTTTCATTCCTTGAACCGTTCCCCCCAGAGGCTCTGCATCCGTTCCTTTATCTTCGCTTCCTGTGCATTGTTCTGCGGATGCCAGATGCGGCTGTCCTTCACCTCGTCCGGCAGGAACTGCTGCTGCACGAAATTGCCCTGATAGGCATGTGCATACTTGTAATCCTTGCCATAGCCCAACTGTTTCATCAGCTTGGTGGGTGCGTTGCGCAGATGCAAGGGAACAGGCAGGTTGCCCGTCTGCCGCACCAGTTCCAGGGCACTGTTGATCCCCTCGTATGCCGAGTTGCTCTTAGGGCTGGTGGCCAGATACACCGTAGCTTCCGCCAGCGGGATACGCCCCTCAGGCCATCCTATCTTCATCACGGCATCAAAAGCGGCGTTCGCCAGGAGCAATGCGTTGGGATTGGCCAGACCGATATCCTCGGCTGCCGAAATGACTAGTCTGCGGGCTATGAAAGCCGGGTCCTCTCCGGCCTCCACCATACGCGCCAGCCAGTAGAGCGCCCCGTCCGGATCACTTCCGCGGATGGACTTGATAAAGGCGGAAATGATATCATAATGCATCTCCCCGTCCTTGTCATACGCCAACGGATTCTGCTGCAAACGCTCGGTCACCTTCTCATCCGTAATCACCACGGGTCCGGCATCCGCATCCGCCTCCACCACCAGTTCCAGTATGTTCAGCAGCTTGCGGGCATCGCCTCCCGAAAAGCGGAGCATGGCATCCGTCTCCTTCAGCTCTATCTTCTTTTCTTTCAGTATCACGTCCTTTGCGATGGCATTATGCAGCAGTTCCAGCAAATCCTCTTTCTCCAATGATTTCAGCACATACAGCTGGCAGCGGGAGAGCAAGGGCCGGATCACCTCGAACGAGGGATTCTCGGTGGTGGCGCCTATCAGGGTCACCACTCCCGTCTCCACCGCCCCCAACAGGGAATCCTGCTGGGACTTGCTGAACCGGTGGATTTCATCAATGAACAGGATGGGGCTGGCCTGAGAGAAAAAACGGTTGCTTCTCGCCTTCTCTATCACATCGCGCACATCCTTCACACCGGAGGTGACCGCGCTCAGTGTATAAAAAGGAGTTTCCAGCTTGTTGGCTATGATCTGCGCCAGCGTGGTCTTCCCCACCCCCGGAGGCCCCCAGAGGATAAAGGAGGAGATGCGTCCCGCGTCGATCATCTTGCGCAAGACAGCCCCCGGCCCCACCAGGTGTTTCTGACCTATATAATCGTCCAATGTCTTCGGACGCAAACGTTCTGCTAAAGGTTGTGCCATATCTTCATCTTTATTTCGGATAACAAAAATACAGCATATTTTCCTATGAACAAAGCCCAGGGCAACAATATAGGATTTATTTTTTTTGAGGCAAAAAAATAAAAGAACATAAAAAACAGGGACTCATACAAAATGAAATACAGGTTCTTTGTCCGTCTGATCCAAAACAATTATTTTTGCAACCCTTTTCCAAAAGAGTGATTATTTCAAATTTAAATGTAATTCTAATAAAGACAGACGATGAAAAAACTTTTTTCCACCAGCCTGTTGATTTTAGCAGGTATGCTTTTACTGCTGGGCAGCTGCAAAGAGGACGAACTTCCGGTTTCCGGAGAAGGAAACGTGGCAAACAACGAATTGCCCGTCCGGCTGGCCGAAACGGATTATAACCCGAACAACACGTATTACCTGCTGAATGACAATGAATCCCAGGATGTTTATTTCGACTCCGGCCAGCGCAGCTTCTACGTCAGCCGGCCTCTTCAGTTCGGAATGGACGACGAGCACTGTTTCCAACTCCGTTTCTATAGTCCCAGAGCCTTGAAAAACGTGACTTTCTGGGCCAGGATAGACGGTTACGAGGAAGAATTCAAGTTCATGTCGCTGGAAAAGATCATGCCTTTCCAGCAACTCCGGGTACACATACCGTTCGCCACCAAGGACCTGACCGCCTATACCCGCAGCGGAAAGAAAATACGGATCATGGCAAACCCCTACCTCACGGAAGAAAACCTGACCTTCACCGTAGAGTGTGACGACCCGTACTGGGCAAGGCTGCAATCCATCCGTTGCAAATGGTACATCGCCTTCGGCAGATACAGCGACACCCAGGACAGCTGGAAGTACAAGATGAAGGCTTCGCACACGCGTGAGGCGGTGGCCATCGCGCTGAACATGGCGTATATGTTCTCGTCGGAACGGTTCAAGACCGCCCTGTACGAGTTCGGCCCGCTGCACAGCAACAATGACAAGACGGAAATAGACAAGACCGCCCTGCTGGCCAACGTGCTCAACCACCGCGGACTGACCTTCGGCTATACCACCGGCGTGATGGGACTGGGCGGAGGAACCACCTTCGGCATGCATGAAGTGTGTTATCTGGAACACTATGCCGATGACAAAAGCATCACCGAAACCATATTCCACGAGTTTGCCCACTGTGTGGGCTACGGCCATGCGGGAAACATGACCTACGAACAGACGGGACCGGGATGGATCACCCTGTGCAACAACGTATATGTGGCGCTGTCGCTGGACAAGGAGCTGCCCGTCTATTCCCGCCGCTTCCTGCACACCCGCTGGAGCAGGAACCGTTATTTTGATGATATATACGTGGCTTCGAAACACATTATCGAAGACCCGGAACTCGATGCGCTGGACGGCGGCCTGTCTCCCCTGCGCGGAGAGACCGACCGGGGAGGAAACGACGGGGAGCCGGTGGCGTTCAAGCTGGATTATACCGACTTGCCCGGCGCTACGGGAACCACCTTCCGCCCCAAGGATGTATATGTGTACGGAGATACCCTGTATGCCGTGAACGATGCAGACAACCAGTACAGCGTAGAGGTGTTCGGCCTTGCCGGCGGCGGCAAGAAGCATCTGGGAAGCATCAAGGAATGGAAGCACGGAGAAGCTACCGGGAAATTCGGCGGCCGCCCGAACGGTGTCACCCGTGCCCACGACAAGATTTATGTCACCCACGAAGGAAGCCGTACCGAGATTTTTGATGCGAAGAGCCATCAGTTCCTTACCTGCATAGGCAATGGAAGCTGGGGAACAGGGCCCACGCAGACCGTACATGCCTTCGATGTGCTGCTCTACAAAGGGCTGGTCATGATACACGACAAACGCTACGTCAACTTTGTAGAAGAGCAGGCTATACAGTCCGGAGTGACTCCGCGGATTTATGTACGTTCCGAACATCTGGGCGAGACAAACGGCACTTACGGCATGGCGGTGGACGAACAGACCGGCCTGCTCTACTCCACCCATCCCGCCAAACGCATAGACCTGTTCGCCCCCGACGGGATACGGGAAGGAGTTTCACCCAAACGCACCGGGCAACTGGCTTATAAAAATGTACCCTACGACTTGGATTTCTACGAAGGAAGGCTATTTGTAAGTTCCAACGGCACAGAAAAGTTCTGTGAGGTCAATCCCCGGACGGGAGAGATCATGAAGGACCATACCACCATCGGCGGCATCACCCTGCAAGCACCTGAGAAGTTCTGCATCTGCCGCCACACGCTGTTCATCACCGACCGCGTGAAAAACGGGACATGCGTTTACGCCATCCCCATGAGTGAGCTGAAATAAATATATACCTATATAATATAGTAAGAACAACATGAAAATATACGCTTATATCCTGATTGTGCTGTCCGGAGTCCTGACGGCACAATGCAGCAAAGTCACCCTGGATGAAATCTGCGGCTACCCCTCCGCTCCCGGCGGAGGAAACGGGGAAGGAGAAGGAAACGGGGATTATAACAGTTACTGGTATTACTCGTATGAGGCGGCGCAGCTGATTGATGCGGAAACCCTGGGTATGGAAACGGCCGAGGATTTCACCCCTTATACCGTCGCTCATCTGGGGGATACCCTTTTCATCGCAAACATCGGAAAGGCAGGCAGCAGCCTGTTGCTGTTCAGTATAAAGAAAGGTGAACGGCTGGGAACCTTGCAGAGCTGGCAGCACGACGGCGGGGAGAAGAGTTTCGGAAGTCAGATAGAGGCCATCGTGCCGTCGGGCAACCGGCTGTATGTGGCCGAACGCCAGTCGCGCATCCATGTATTCCGGTTGCCGGAACTGTCCTACCTCACCTGCATAGGCAACGGGCAATGGAGCGGCCCCGTATTCCAGGCACAGGCCATGACGGTAAAGGACGGGCTGATTTTCGCACGCGACAAGAACGGAATGGTCAGCATTTACAAAGAGGAGGATGCCACCCCGGAAAATTACCAGAAGGTGAACCGCTACCGCCGGGCATCCGGCAACGGCAGTCCGGGCAACAACGGCTTTGCCAGCCATTCCATGCAGCCCGATGCGGAAGGGCATCTGCTGCTCACGGATTATGAAGGGAAGAAAATACGGGTGCTCGATCCGGCACTGGTCAACGATGATATGGCAAACAACGCTTCCATCGATCTGGACGACCTTTCCCTGTCGCCCGGCTTCAAGCCCAAGACACTGGCGTTGTGCGGCGACCGCTGGTATGCTACCGGTGACAATGATGCCATCAACATATACGAACGCCAGTCCAACGAATGGAGCAAGAAAATAAAAACTGTAAAAGGATATGCTTTTTCCCAGCCTGCCCGCATCTATGCGCAAAACGACTCTGTGCTATGGGTTTCGGACACGCACAGTTCCAAACGGACACTGGTGAAAATGCTGGTGCATAAGGGAGAAATACGGGAATAGAGGTTCTATTCCGTTCTTTATCCAGAATGTGAATGACACGAATGGCGCAAATTGGGTCTATATCTCTGATTGGCGTCATTCGTGTCATTTTCATTCACATATATCAACCTTGCCAATCTTTCAATGCGACTGTCAACAGGAGCCGGTCGTTCACTTGCCATATCGATTACGCAATCGGGGAAGCCATTCTTTTTATCTGGCCGCACTCCATCACAATCCCCTTTCAAGGCTCCCCTATCGCCCCCACAATCAGCTGTACCTGAGCCGGCATATAGGTACGGCAGCTCAAGCCACTGCCCATCTTCTCCAGTTGCTCCCTGAGGTGAGGATAATAGTCAATCCAATACTGCAACTTACGGTAAGCCACCTGCGGATTCAAATCCGGGAAATAACACAGGGCCAGTTCGGTGCGGCCATACGTGCGTATCTCAAAATTCTCCATACATTCCATACTTTTTATTTACTTCCATAAAAGTACGAAAAACGGACGAGAAGAAAGAATGTTTTTCCAACAATAATCAACTAGAATCAACTGTTATCAACTACAACCCACCGGAATCAACTTTCCGGAATCCGCACATCGTATCTTTGTAATGTCGGGACGATGAAGGCGAAAGATCTATAATCTTACAGCTGTAAGATATAGGATCTTACACGTGAAAGATAGGGTTCTTTCAGCAGTCGGCGACCAGTGGCTGACGGTTAATGGACAGTGACTGACGGCTGACTTGCTTCATTCCCCGGCAACAGTGTTTCTTAATTCTCAATTATCAACTTTTAATTTTAACAGACTATGGTAAATTACAGTATCGTTATGCGTAGCAATCCGATGGACGCGGATGCCGCCAAGAAGGCTTACGCCAGTGCACAGTATTCGGAAGTGATGGACATCAACCGCTTTGCCGAGCACATTGCCAGCCACGGCTGTGTGTACAAGCGCGCGGACATCGTGGCCATCCTCACCATGGCGGTGGACTGCATGAGGGAACAGCTTCTGGGAGGACAGAAGATACAGCTGGGCGACTTGGGGGATTTCTCCATCAGCATCAACAGCCTGGGAGCGGAAAGCGCTGCCGACTACAATCCTGCCATCCACGTCAGAAAGCTGAATGTGAACTGGAGTGCCGGAACACGTTTCCAGAACTTGCAGGAGGAAGCCGTGTTCAACCTGGTGGCCACGCGCAAGGCGGCCCGACTGGTGGTGAAGGCGCTGAAAGCCGGAAAGACCAGTGTGGATCTTACCGGAGAGGCGAAGGAGCCGGAAAACGGAGGACAGGCCTGACGGAACCCCTGTATGACGGAAGCAAGGCACGACGCTAAAGGCACGACGCTAAAGGGCTGAATGTGCCCCTGTGACAAGCCGTTTTCATTGGGGTACATTCAGCCCTTGGCTTCCATTACAATTCACTTATTATCAACCTCTAAAACAAAATTCCAATGAGTTCAAGAACAAAGAAAAACACCTGGACACTGATTCTGAAAGTAATTATCACCGTAGCCACCGCCGTTGCCGGCGCACTCGGCCTGAACGCCTGTATCTGATGATCATGAGAACCATCACCCTGATTATTATCCACTGCTCCGCCACCCCTGAGGGGCGGAGGCTGGATTTTGAAACTTGCCGCCGGGACCACATCCGCCACCGGGGCTTCACGGACATAGGATATCATTTCTATATCACCCGTGACGGAGAGATTCACCGCGGACGACCTCTGGAAAAGGTGGGAGCGCATTGCAAGAACCATAACCGGCATTCTATCGGCATCTGCTATGAGGGAGGACTCTCGGCGGACTGCACACCTGCCGATACGCGTACTCTGATGCAGAAGGGAAGTATGCTGGCACTGTTGCGCGAGCTGCGCCTCCTGTTCCCCAAAGCGTTGATAGTGGGGCATCATGACTTGAATCCCGTGAAGCCGTGCCCTTGTTTTGATGCTGTGAAGGAATACCGCTTTTAAGGGAAGCTTTCTCCAAAGATAAGGTTTCCAATGAGAGCCGTTTGTTTTCAAAGAGGCTTCTTCAAAGATAACGTATCCAAGGATGATTTCTCCAAAGATAGGGTTTCCAATGAGAACCGTTTGTTTTCAAAGAGGCTTCTTCAAAGATAACGTATCCAAGGGGGTTTTCTCCAAAGATAGCGTCCCTTTCCTCCGCTTTGATTTCCTGACCCTTCATTCAACTAATCTTTTCATTTAACAATAATAAAAATGAACTATCTGATAAACCAACTCATGACCGTGGACAAAGCCTTCTACCGTCATTATCTGGAAATGCTGCTCACCCTGAACCGCATCCAAGCCCTCACCCCCTGGCAGATGTCCATGCTGCTGTGGAGAGCCAAGATTTTCCATATACAGGTGCTCTACCCCGAACTGCTGCGCATCAGCCTGTGCACGGAGCAGGAAAAGGACGAGATACGCTTTATGAAGGGATGGAAACTGAAAGAGCTGGAGAAAATAATGCCCGCATGGCAGCGACGGCAGTGCGAGGAGATAAAACGGGAACGGTGGAGAGGATTTTAATGGCTAATGAGGAATGACCAGTGATCACTGAAGAATGACCAGCAATCAGTAAAGCCTGCCGGCAACATGATCTACTTGTAAGCAACTTTTAAAGGGGGTATGTCAAAATAAAATAACTACTCCGAGAAGTTACAGACTGTAACTACAAGCCCTAAAAGGCGAGTGTCAAAACTCAGTTTTTGAAAACATGAACTTACAATCTGAAATTTGAGCATCCTAAAAGACTAAAGAAAGGGTCGTATCATTACTCCATACAAAGCTTGATACGATCCTTTTACGTGTTATAATTACTATCTGTAACTTTTAGGGGTTGTCCTTTTTGTTTTGACATCTCCCTTCTCCTATCCCCAAGTTATTCAGGAACAGCAACATTCAACTACTTCATTCCCCCTCATTAAACCCCAGGCCCTGCTGTTCGGGCTTCAGCTTCTCTGTCAGGAAATTGGTATGCTCCCACTTCGGTTCGGGCGGATTATGATCCAAGGTCCTCTCCTCGGTAGGCGTGTAGCGTCCGTTGTAAGTGCTGAAGGCGAAAAAAGCATCTCCCGGTCCGCCCAGATGGTCGAAACGTACCTTGGCCACACGCACCAGCACCTGCCCCAGTTCATCGTTACGGTCTACCACCATTCCATAATCCGTCTTGTTGAAAAAGGCCGCCGAGCCGTTGATATCATACAGCGTGGGCACAGGCCAGCGTTTGCTTCCCGGTTCGCGGCGCAACTTGGTGGGGTGCGCCACCAGAATGAGCAACACCTTGTGCTTCACGGCAAAATTGGAGAACTCGTCGAAGATGCGGCTGATGTACTGCGTTTCCGTTTCCCAGTCGGGAATCTGATGCTCGAAGCGGTTGAAGGGGTCCACCACCAGCACCTTCACTCCTTTCCGGCTCACCAGTTGGGCGGCAATGCGGAGCACGCTCTCTACCGAGAAATCCTCTTTCGGCATAATGGAGAAGACACTCTGTGCCAGGTAACGGATGGCCTGTCCGGCTTCCGGCAACGGCATCCCCTTGTGTTCGAAACGCTTGCCCACCACGCGGCGTATCAGCTTGCGGTAGTGATAGGCCAGCGGGGTATTCTCCGGGCTGAAATAGCCCACCTTCCAATCGTGGCGCAGGAGCAGGCGCATGGCAATTTCGTCCACAAACTCGCTTTTTCCGCTACCGGGAACGCCTGTGACCGTGAGCACAAAACCACGCTCGAACTTAATCAGACGGTCCAGATTCTCCAGTCCCGTATCGGCTCCTTCCGGCATTCCGTTGTAATAAATATCCATCAGCGTATCCCATTCGTCCATGGGGCAGAAGACTCCTTCCAACGGGATTTCCGCCGCCTGCTCCACCTGCTGGCGGAGCCTCGGAAGATCGTACTTCAACAGATACTCGTTGGCATCCTTGCAGCCTTCTCCCCAGGCCACCACCTTGCAGCGATCCACGCCCAGGCGGCGCACCAGTTCGTCGCGTAACTCCACTCCGCGCTTGTCGGTATCCATGGCCAGGATGATTTCCGTCTTGTCATCGAAGTGCGACTCCACGAAGCGGTCCAGCCACTGAAGGTTCGCGCCTCCGGCTCCGTTGGGTACGGACACCACCTCTTCCAGTCCTGCGGCTATCAGGCTGAGGGCATCTATCTCGCCTTCGGTGATGTAGCACTTTTCCTTCCCTTTTATGGCGTCTATGTTCCAAGGAATCAGTTCGGCTCCTTTCACCATCTTGAAATGCTTTGCGGCATCCCGGAATTTCATGTTTTTCATTACTCCGTCCTCCAGGTAAGGGAAGCAGATGCAAGCTTCTTCCTTGCCGGTCTGCGGCAGGAATTCCAAGCGTTCCTCTATCTTCATCCTTGTCAGGACGTCCATCGGAATACCTCGTCTGCCGACCATGTATTCCATCATTTTTCCATTCATAATTTGTTTGTTTTTATTGATTACCGGGCATACGTAATGTACAGGCGGTTGCAGGGGGATGTGCGGCTTACGTTGCGACGTGTTATGGTGCTGCGATGCTGCATCGTGGTGCTGCGACGTGTTATGGTGCTGCGATGCATCCTTCTGCTGTTTCTGCCGTTCCCGCTCTTGTTGTTTCTGTTCTCTTTTCCACATCTCGTCCTCGTTCCACGCTATGGCGAAATCACAATGAAAGCATTTCGCCCATCCCCCTTCACGGGTGATATGCACACTGAACGAAGGATCTTTGGGATTGCTTCGCGTTGCGGAACATTCGGGACAAGGCATACGGAAATGGTCCTTTCTGCGCGGCAGGCTTTTCAGCCACCGCACATAATCTGCATGTTCTTCGCGCGTCATATCCAGCTCTGTTTCAGGTTATCCCAGGTGGCACGTCCGTTGGGGCGCGGGGGTGCATCGGCAGGAAGAGGAACTCCGCAATACGAACGTTCGCCGGTCAGCGGATTGTACGTTTCGTAGGGCGAGAGCGAAGTCGATTCATTCTGCATCCGGCTCCTTTCTTTCAGCTTTTCTTCCAGAAAAAGACGGGTGGGCCTTTCTCGGCGGATGTAGTTGGCGAAATAAGCTTCGGCTTCGGACACGGAAGTGATTCCTCCTGTGTTTCCTTGTGCCACGACATGTTTCTTGAACAGATCACGAATAAAAGAAAGATTGTTCAAAAAGAGTTCTTTCAAACCTGACATCATCCCCACAGCCTCCAGCCAACTCTGAGTAATGAAAGCTTCATTGATGCATTGTTCCCATCGGGGTATCGTTTCGGACAATTCGGAAAATCGGGGAAGTTTATCAACAGCAGCAACAGCAATTATTTCTTTTTCTTTGTTATTGTTGTTTTTCTTCTCTCCTCTATTCTTTTCTTCTCTTATAAAGCTTTGCTTAAAGCTTGCTTGCAAATTCTTTCCATAACACTCATTATCAACACTTTGAATCACATTTTTGACTGAATTTTCATTTGTATTTTTTGCAGTCGTATTTTTCATACTTTCCGCACTACTTTTCACGTTGCTTTCCGTGCTGTTTTCCTTGTAGATTTCCTTATTATAATCCGAATGGATTGGCTTGCTGCTCTCCATGCAGACAGTCTTGTTACTATCTACATTCCTGCTTTCCATATAAATTCTCTCCTTGCTATCCATACTGGGTGCACCACTGCTTTTCAGGTAGACTTCCTTGTTATTATCCATGCAAGGTACACCACCACTTTCCATGTAGGCTTCCCCGTTATTATCCACGCAGAACGCATCACCGCTTTTCATGTAGACTTCCCCGTTATTATCCATGCAGGACGTATCACCGTTTTTCATGTAGACTTCCCCGTTACAATCCACGCAAGGTGTATCATCGCTTTTCAGGTAGGCTTCCCCGTTATCATACACGCAGGGCGCATCATTACTTTTCGTGTAGATTTCCTCGTTATTATCCATGCAGGGTACACCACCACTTTTCAGGTAGACTTCCCCGTTACAATCCACGCAAGGTGTATCATTACTTTTCGTGTAGATTTCCCCGTTATTATCCATGCAAGATGTATCACCGTTTTTCCCTTCGTTGATTCTGCCCCTTCCTATTGTAGACGCAGTTGCTTTTGCAGATGCTTTCACCGTACTTTTCTTACTGCTTCTCCCTCCCTTACTGCCGGCAGCGGCACGTTGCTCGGAAAGTTTGCTCTGATATCCCATCACCTCGTCCAGATACAGACATCGGAAATACCCATCCTCTGTAATGAGAAACAAATCGAAGTCCTTAATAAGATGTTGCAGATTTTCCACGGTAGCTCCCCACTGATCGGCCAGCAAATCCAGTTCGTTAAAATCATGTTTGTATTCCTGCTGTTTTCGCAGAAACAATATCGTTTCAAGATACAACCCCAGCCCCATGCATTTCATGTCGGCATTCAGCTTCATCATTTTGTAATCCGACATCAAGCTGCAATTCAGCCGGATAAACTGCTCTGTATAATCCATTTCTTTTGTGTGTTAGTATAAATATAACGCAAAGGAACGCAAAATATAAATAGGGCGTTGCTCACAAAAACAGGCAATTGTTAATAAATATTTTCTATCTTTGCCGAGACATTTTGTAAGTAGCTATGATTATGCTATTTACAAACTGTCTCTTATACACATCTGACGCTGCCGACGATA
>ENA-OZEV01000541-OZEV01000541.1-human-gut-metagenome-genome-assembly--contig:-NODE-541-length-12002-cov-7.107056_pt1 | contig 12002 bp, 16 predicted proteins | sample MGYA00244613_ERZ653624 | MGnify/ENA primary metagenome ERZ653624 (study PRJEB26926, sample SAMN06164936) | human gut metagenome | biome: ENVO:00009003; feature: ENVO:2100002; material: ENVO:00002003...
AGATTCGCCTTAGTCTCGTGGGCTCGGAGATGTGTATAAGAGACAGGTATATAAATGATTTTTAAGCAGTTTAAGCAATGGATCATATATACTGAGAAGTCGTTCTTTTGATATGTCTTTTTTCTTAACTACACATCTGTAATACCAAATAGATATAATGATTGCGAGAACAGGACAAATAACGGTAATGAAACTATATAGTTTTTCCAATTTAAAACTTCCTTTCGTATGATTTTCTACATTATACCACAAGAAGTTAGATTTTTCAAGGAGGTACAAGAATGAAACACTACAAAATTAAGCTGACAGATAAGTTCAGCGGCGTAAGGCTGGTAACAGTCACGGCAAAGACGGCAGGCGAGGCTATGGACCTTGTTGACCGCTCAGAGGGCGAGAACATTGCCATTATCGAGGAGCTTGTCTAGCATAGTACAACCCCGATATCCAATAGAATTGAGTAGGAGGTGATAAAAATGCCGAAATATCCGCCTTTAAAGGTCATAAGGCACGTTTCGTTCGACGGCGGCAAGAGTTACAAGCTTTGGGACGATTGCACGGAGCAGGAGCGGCAGGCGGCTGCGGACAGTATCGGACGCAAGCTTGCAGGAGCTTTGCAGGATATGGTCGGGCGTGACCCGTCGCTTTGGGATAAGCTTTGCGAAACGGCAAGAACTGAGCACCCTGAGTGGATAGCTTAAAACACAGGACGTAAAAATGAAAGGACGTGAGAAAATGAACAACTTGATAACGACACTGGAGACCATCAGATATGCATCAGCCATAGCACTGTGCGTGGCACTGGCTGCACTAGCAATCTATGGGCTGTACCGCAATATCAAAGAAACAGCCGAAGACACAGTTCGTGAGGAATTAGAGCGTGCGGTGAGAGAAGCAGGCAGACCCGTGGTCAAGGTCGAAGTTGAAATGAAAGGAAAGTGGTAATGAGTATTGTAGGAATACTGCTGATAACAATAGCTGTGCTTGCAGCGATAGATGTAGTGATGTACATATTACTTGGCGCCATTGAAAAGCACTGGGAGAAAAAGTTTAAGGAGGATAAAGATGACGAGAGATGAAATAATTACTGTGGCTAAATGCTGTATAGTAGACAACTGTGGACCATGCCCGCTTATGGGTACGGATAATTGCATTACTGGTTTCATGAATCATATTCTCGAATACATGAAAACCGAGCCTGCACTGTCTGCCAACAGCACAAGCTCGGAGATATTGAAAAATATCAATTCAACACACCTTGATGATAGCACAAAAGAGCAGATTTGTCAAGCATATAATACCATAGATGAAGCTTGTGGAGATATAATTGATATCTATGAAGTAATGTCAGAACGTGAGCATAGAGCTTTTAACATTGGAGAAGTATACGGAAAAATATGCAGCACAAGGGATAAGCTTGAAAAGTTGAGAGGTGGTGACGGCAATGAACATTAACGCAAAGAAAGCTCAGGACAAGCTGTCGCAGGAGCTGTCTGCCGCTAAGCTTGGCAAGTATGCGCAGGCGGTTGCAAAGCCTACTCTTGAGGCTCTCAAAACTTTCTGTGAGCAGAACGAGGAGTTCGCTCAGGCGGTCCTGCAGACGGACAGAACTTTCGCTGAGTGTGCGGAAAACGCTGTTAAGGGTGTAAGGGAAAGTATTTCGGATATCGAGGTCTACCGCAGAGCTGTAAGCTTTTATTTCAAGGGTGCGGACGTTCATTTCAATATGACTATCGACCTGGGCGACGGCTCGGACAGCGAAGAAACAGCAAAACCGCCTGTCAGCTTGTCACTTGACAGCTTGCTTGATTTCTAAGGTGACAGTATGAAAAAGACAAGAAAAGAGGCTCTTATCTACTGCTTTCCAGCGGTGGATAAAGAGCTTATGGATAAGATGAAAGGCAGAGGTGCTAAGAATTATGTGGTGTTCCTCACAAGGGGTGCTGAGCTTTTCGCACGTTGCTTTCACCGATACTCAAAGGGTGACCTGGTGGAAAGACAGCGGTATGTGTTTGCCCGTGACGGATCTGTGAGATACGGCAGTGATAACGGCATTAACTGGTCTGTGCGTAATGACTTCCGTGAGCCTGTCTTTTGCAAGTGCTGTATGGGATATAACTATGATAATTCCTATTCGGTACTGAACATCAAAGCCATAGACAAATCGGATATGCGTTACAGCCAACATCAGCATTATCACGGCAATATGCTTATATGCTATCTTCACGCATATTGCAAGCACCCTAATCTTGAGTATCTTATGAAACAAGGCTATGACGTAACAAGCGTGAGATACACAGGTTGGTGGGGATATCAGGAAAAGTTCCTACTCTCTCAGCGTGTGAACTGGAAAAGTAATGACCTGCTGAAAATGCTCGGACTAAACAAGACGGAGTTCAAGACACTCAAAGGCAGTGAACATCTGTGGGAGCAGTATCTTGACTATCGTGAGGAATATCCAAAACTCAGACCGGAAGATTTACTGAGTATAGCAAAGGTCTTTAAGAACGAACATGGCACTCTTGAACGTCTTGTGAGGATAACAGGTCTTACACCGCAAAGGGTGGCACGATACATACACGAGCAGGAAATGACACCTCTTGATTACAGCGATTATCTGGAGCAGTGCGAAACGCTGGAGTATAACATTCACGATACAATGATAGCATTGCCACACGATTTCTGGACAATGCACAACAGGCTCACTCAGATCATCAACTATGAGCATGACGAGCTTGTTTTGCAGAACTTCACAAAAAGGCTTGCAGAGCGTGTCTGCCTTGAATTTTCGGGAGACGGTTTGCTTATCAGACAGCCACATAGCTTGCAGGAAATAGAGGATGAGGGCAGGATACTTTCCCATTGTGTGGGTGGATATGCAGAACGCCATGCTATGGGGAAACTCAGCATAATGTTTCTGAGAAAAGTTTCTGAGCCTGACAAGCCTTACTATACTGTGGAGGTTAGCCAATATGGCGGTATCGTGCAGTGCAGAGGATATAGAAACAACGTGGTACAAAACGGCGGTGAGGACAAACCGCAGGAGATAAAGGACTTTGAACAGAAGTATCAGCGGTATCTTGACAGGGTGTTCGCTGAGAAACGAAAGGAGCGTAAAACAGCATGAACGAACTATCGGCAGAATATATCAAGGCGGTTGAGCTTGACCGCAGGATAAAGACCTCAGCTCAGCTTGCACAGCAGAGCCTTTACGATATGTGTATGGGCTTTAAGGAAATGAGGGACAGCAGGCTTTACAAGGAGCTTGGGTATTCCGATTTTGGAGATTACTGTGAAAAGGAAACAGGTTTTTCAAAGATGAATGTATACAGGTACATTTCGATCGCTGAAAATCTGCCACAGGATTTCGTAACCTCGAGGTTACAGATCGGAGTTAAAAAGCTGACACTTCTTGCTAAGCTTTCCGATGAAGAGCGAACAGAGCTTGCGGAAAATATCGACCTTGAAAGCACTACTGTCAAGGAGCTCAAAGCAAAAATAGATATTTTGCAGAACGAGCGTGACAGAGCCATGGAGTCAAATGCAGAGGCAAGCCATCAGGTCTTTATAGCAGATAAAAAGGTGCTTGAAATGAAAAATAAGGTAACACAGCTTGAAGCCGAGATAAAGGAGCTTGAGAGCCGTCCTATCGAGGTGGCTGTGGAAACGGACAGCAAAGAGGTGGCAAACCTTAAAGACGCTATGCGACGTGTTGACCTTGACTGGTCGGAAAAATATTCAAAGCTTGAAGAAGACAGCCTGAAAGACCGCAGAGAGCTTTTGCAGAAAGCTGAGCAGGCTGAAAAGGATAAGCAGGACAAGCTTTCACAGCTTCGTGAGGAGCTTGACAGAACTAAGGCGGAGTATGAGAAAAAGCTTGCGGGGAAGGTGGATGCCGCCCCCATGCAGGACGATAAAGCCATATTCAAGGCTTATCTTTCCACCGCTGTTGACAGCGTAACAAGGCTCGTGGGCTTTGTGAACGAGCATAATGACAGCGACAATTACGGACTTTTCACACAGAAAGCAAGACAGCTTGCGGATATAATCAATTCAAAACTGGAGGTATAAAAAATGAAACTTTATGAGCTTACAAACGATTTTCAGAGGCTTTTTGACAGCCTTGAGGATATGACGGAAAATGCCGAGCTTACGGCAGAGGAAAAGGTTGAGGCTGAAAAGGTGTGGTTTGATACCCTTGAATGCGTTGAGGCTGAGTTTACAGACAAGGCGGAGAACGTTGCGGCTTATGTTAAGGTGCTGAGCAGCGAGGCGAAAATGCTTGAAGCAGAGGAGAAAGCCCTCAAAGCAAGACGTGAGCAGAAAATCAAGCAGGCAGAGAGCCTTAAAGCTTATCTTATGAACAGTATGCAGAGGGTCAACCTTAACAAAATAGAGGGCGTTATGGCTAAGATAAGCATTACAAAGGGCAGGGAAAGCACCGAGATAACAGACCCGAAAGCCTTTGTGGAGTGGGCAAAGGTCAATGATGACAGCCTGCTGAAATACAAAGATCCTGACATAAGCAAGACAGCTGTCAAGGCGGCTATCGAGGCAGGCAGGAAGATACCATATGCGGCTGTTGTCCGCAGACCGGGACTGACCATAAGATAAGGAGGGAAAGAGAATGGGACTTGCGATACTTGTATTAGGCTTTTCGGGAAGCGGCAAATCTGCTTCCCTGAGAAATTTCAAAGAGGACGAGCTTGCACTTGTGAACGTGAACGGAAAACAGCTTCCGTTCCGCACACAGTTTAAGTCAACGATACATACCGACAATTACAGTGAGATAGAACGCTTTATGAAAGCTCAGACGGCAAAGTCCATAGCCGTTGACGACAGTCAGTATCTTATGGTGAACGAGTTTATGCGCCGTGCAAAGGAAACGGGCTATCAGAAGTTCACCGACATTGCAAAGAATTTCTGGGAGCTTGTGAGAAGCGTTGAAATGCTTCCCGAAGATGTTATCGTGTATTTTCTCAATCACCTTGATACAGGCGAGGACGGCAGGCAGAAAGCTAAAACTATCGGCAAGCTGCTTGATGAGAAGATAACTGTCGAGGGTATGTTCACAACTGTGCTTAAAACTGTTGTGGTTGACGGCAAGTATCTTTTCGCCACTCAGACGGACGGCACTGACACCTGCAAAAGTCCTATCGGGCTGTTTGACAGTATGTACATAAGCAACGATCTGAAACTTGTTGATGAAGCGTTGAGGACATACTATCACCTTGCAGACGAACATATCTGCTCAGAGTGCGGAAAGACGATAATGTCAGACGGCAAGCGCACTGTTCAGCAGATAATAGACGGCTCGATGAAGAATTACGGCAAACAGCTTTGTATGAAATGCGTTCTGAAAAGGGTAAAGGCGGCGAAGTCCAATGAAGCTGAGAGCGTATCAGAATGAGCTGGTGGAGCAGGTAAGGCAGGCTTGGCGTGCAGGGTATAAAGCACCCTGCATAGTCCTGCCCTGCGGTGGAGGAAAGTCCTGCATAGTTGCTGAAATGGCTAGGCGAACGACCTTTAACGGCAAGAGAGTGCTTTTTCTCGTCCACAGACGTGAGCTTGTGGAGCAGATAAAAAAGACGTTTATCCGCTGGGGTGTTGATATGAGGCTCTGCGAGGTGGGTATGGTGCAGACTATTACAAGACGGCTTAAAAAGCTTGCCAGACCTGCACTTATCATAACTGACGAAAATCATCACAGCCTTGCTCAGTCCTACAAACGCATATACGAATACTTTTCAGACGTGCCGAGAGTGGGCGTTACAGCGACTCCTGTTCGCCTTAATGGCGACGGGCTTGGTGACGTGAACGACAAGCTTATCATTGGCGTATCCGCAAAATGGCTTATTGACAACAGCTGCCTTGCACCCTATGACTACTATGCTCCTGACGTTGCCGACCTTACAGGGCTTCACGTTTCTCACGGCGAATATATGGCGGCGGAGATAGAGAAAGCTATGGTGAAAAATACTGTTTTCGGTGATGTCATAAAGTATTACAAACAGCTTGCTTTGGGCAAAAAAGCGGTCTGCTACTGTGCTTCCGTCAGACATTCTCAGCGGACGGCAGAGGTATTTAATGAAAACGGCATAAAGGCGGCTCATATCGACGGCTCGACCCCAAAGGCAGAACGTGACAGCATTATCTCAGCTTTCCGCAGGGGAGATATAACTGTGCTGTGCAACGTTGACCTTATCTCCGAGGGCTTTGACGTTCCTGACTGCGAGTGTGCCATACTCCTGCGACCCACCAAGAGCCTTACTCTTTACATTCAGCAGGCTATGAGATGTATGCGGTACAGACCCAACAAAAGAGCCGTCATAATCGACCACGTTGGCAACTATGCAAGGTTTGGTATGCCTGACGATGACAGGGAGTGGAGCTTGGAGAAAAAGCCGAAAACTCAGCATAAAAAGCAGGAGCAGAGCGACAAGGTGAAACAATGCCCCGAATGTTTCTATACTTTCTCTGCTCCCCATGCGGGCGTGAAAGTATGCTGTCCTCACTGCGGATATGAGTTTCCCTCAGCCGAGAGAAAGCTTGAAACTGACAGCAGCGTTGGGCTTGTAAAGGTGGAGGGATTTAAGCTTGACTTTTCAAGTCCTGCCGATTGTCATACCTATCCCGAACTTTTGCAGTATGCGAAAAGTCACGGCTACAAATCAGGCTGGGCGTATTATCAGGCAAGGCAAAGGGGGCTTATAGGTTGACGGAAGAACATAGGATACAAAACGAGATACGCTGTGCGGTATCGCCCTACTGCACTGTCTTTCGTGTGAACGTGGGCGAGAGCAGGACAGTTGACGGCAGATATTTCACCACAGGAGTGCCGAAAGGTTTTTCAGACCTGTTCGGCGTAAGGCATAAGGACGGCAGAGCTGTCTTTATCGAAGTCAAAACAAAGTCGGGACGAGTTCGTCCCGAGCAGAAGAATTTTATAACAAAAATGCGTGAGTGCGGAGCATTGGCAGGCATATGCCGATCAGCAGAGGACGCAGTAAATTTACTAACGGGGGAATAAAAAATGGGATTTAAGTCAAATCAATCAGAGGCATTTCAGAACGGATTAAAGCCTGAGGGCGATTACGAGTGCATCATAACCGCTATCGAGGAACGCACAACAAAGAAAGGCTCTATGGGTCTTAACTTCACTCTCGTCATCAGAAATGACGTGCAGGGACAGAAATACGGCAACTCCTGCCTGTTTCACACCATATGGAAAAAGCATGAACCTAACGAGAACGATATGCAGGTGGAGGGCTACAACTTTGCTCAGCTTATGGCAATGGGCAAGGCGGCTAAGCTTCCCGACGGCAAGGAGTATGACAGCCTTAAAGCATACTGCACCGACCTGCTGAACAAGTGCATAAGGGTAGATCTCACACACGAGGAATGGAACGGCAAGGAGCAGGAACGCATTAATTTTGTCAACCCTACAAAGTATCCTGAATGCAAGCATAAGTTCAAGTCCTCTGCACCGAAGGCGGACAGCTTTGCAACTAAGCAGACGGGCTTTGCAACGCCTAAGACAAATACGCAGGCTGACAGCGCCATAGGCTCGCTTGAAGATTTTGAGGACGTGCTTACAGATGACGGCGTGCCGTTCTGATTTCTGAGAAAAGCGAAAAGTCATAGTGCTTTTGCATAAAAACGCAGATGATATTTTGTGCAAACAAATGATTTATATTTTAATTTGGCAACATTTCTGCAATTGTTGCATTTTTAATGCAACTTTTTGAACGTTTTTCGGGGATAAGTGAAAGGCTTTGACTTTTCAAAATTTATGTTAGGAGTTGGATATATGTACGAACAAATACCGCAGGAGATTAAAGCCCTGCCAAACTGGATATGCTGGGACGCTGTGCCTGATGAAAAGAGAGGGAAGATAAAGAAAGTGCCGATAAACGCACTTACTGGCGGAGGGGCTATGTCAAATAACCCCTCTACTTGGTGCGATTTCGATACGGCTGTGAGAGCCTCAGAAAAACATTCGGGCATAGGCTTTATGTTCGGTGGCTGTCCATATTTCGGTGTTGACATTGACGGCAAAGAGGAGGAGCTTGAGGCATACCAAAGGGGAGAGAACGGCAACATCATATCTGAATTTATCTCCACCCTGCAAAGCTATACTGAGATATCTCAATCGGGCAAGGGCATACATATCATATGCAGAGGAACACTCCCAAAGCGTGGCAGACGTAAAGGCTCAGTTGAGATGTATGAGGACGGCAGATTTTTCGTTATGACAGGTAACTCCTGCTCAGAATATGATGGCATCGCAGAGTGTTCCGACAGCATAAAGCCATTGCACGAAAAGTACATAGGAGGCGGTCACGAGCCTGTGGCAAAGGCTGTTCCTGCTGTCAGACTTGACACCGCAGACCAGATAATCAAAGCGGCGGCAGGTGCAAAGAATGGCGGAAAGTTTGTTTCCCTCTACAGTGGAAGAACCGCAGGATATACCTCTCAGTCTGAGGCTGATATGGCGTTCTGCTCGATGCTTGCCTTCTGGACAGGCTGTGACGCAGAGAAAATGGATATGATATTTCGCTCCTCTGGTCTTATGCGTGAAAAGTGGGACAGGGCGCAAAGCGGTTCGACCTATGGTGCACTCACGATCCAGAAAGCCATTGCAGATTGCGACAAAACCTATTCGCCAAAGTTCGCAGGGGGATTTTCTCTTAACTTCAAGTCGCCCTCTGAGCCGATTTCTGTGGGCGCTGTGGAGCAGGAAGAAGCCAAGCCAAGACTTTATTCATTTGACGATACGGGCAACGCAGAACGCTTTGTTGACCTTTTTGGCGAGCAGGTGAGATACTGTTATACAGACAAACGCTGGCTTTGGTATGACGGCAGAAAGTGGTGTACCGATATGACAGGCACAGTTAAACGTCTTGCTGACAAGGCTGTGGCTTGTATGGCGGCAGAGGCAAAGGTGTACGCTCAGCTTGACGCAGACGAGGGAACGGATATGGCAAAGGCTTTTGAAAAGCATATGAAGTCCTGCCGTTCTAACAAATCAAAGAACGCAATGCTAAGCGAGGTCATGCACCACGTTCCTGTTCTGCCTGCTCAAATGGACAGATTTAAAACTGTTCTCAATACACCAGGGGGAGTTATCGACCTGCGAAGCGGCGGCATATCTCCTCACGACCCTATGACATATCTGACGAAAATGACAGCCGTTGAGTATTCAGAGAATGCCGATTGCCCTCGCTGGCTTGCATTTCTTGATGATATTTTTAGAAAGGATAAAGACCTTATCAGATACGTTCAGAAAGCTGTGGGATATTCCCTGACAGGCTCGACCACCGAGCAATGTGCGTTCTTTCTATACGGAACAGGACGAAACGGCAAGTCAACTTTCATTGATATCATAAGGGGTATTTTCGGGGACTATGCGGCAAATATCCAGCCTGAAACTATTATGGTGCGCAGTAATCAGAGCACCGCCATAAACAGCGATATTGCAAGGCTCAAAGGAGCAAGGCTGGTGACCTCAGTTGAGCCTAACGAGGGTGTTCGTATCAACGAGGGTCTGCTCAAACAGCTTACAGGCGACGATACTGTTACGGCAAGAAAGCTTTACGGCGACGAGTTCGAGTTCAAGCCTGAGTTCAAACTTTGGATGGCGACAAACCATAAGCCTGTCATCAGAGGAACGGATACGGGCATATGGCGAAGAATTCATATGATACCCTTCACTGTGCAGATCCCCGAAGAAAAGATAGACCGCAGGCTGAAATACAAGCTGTCGGCGGAGCTTACGGGCATATTCCGCTGGGCGGTTGAGGGCTGTCTGCTGTGGCAGAAAGAGGGGCTTAAAATGCCTCGTGCCGTCCTTGAAGAAGTGAGGGAGTACCGCCGTGAAATGGACGTTATCTCTGCATTTGTTGAGGATAAGTGTACTGTTGGCAAGGGTCTGAGCGTTAAGTCAAGTCAGCTTTTTGCGGCATATCTTAACTGGGCTGAGCAGAACAATGAATATCGTATGAGTTCAACAAAGTTCGGTATGGAGCTTGCAAAACGCTTTGAAAAAGTAAGAACAAGGGGCGGTATATACTTCAATGGACTGTCACTTAATAATGTGTAAGTAATTGTAAGTGTGTAGGGTTGTGTAGGGTTGAAGGGTTTTTCTAACCTTTCGTATTAGAAAATAAAAGAATATATATAAAGAAAAGAGTTCTTTAAAAAGGGTGCAAACCCTTCACAACCCTTCACAGAGGGGGTATCAACTATAAAGATAGATTTCAAAAGAATGTCACAAGAAGAATTTGCACGATATGAAGATATGGCAATAGACGGCAGGCTCATCTATGACGAATATCCTGCTGAGGAATATAAGTATTTCTCGCAGTTATCAAGACTTGGCTACAAGAACAGGCATGAGGGCTGGTCAAAAGAGATATGCGAGGACAAGCAGGCGGAATACAAGCGGGAATATCTTCACAGCAAGGAGCGAAACGGCAGGTTTTTCAGGCAAGCCTGCATAATGCAGGAGAATATCCGCAGAGGGCAGACAACGGTCTGGAAGATAAACAAAACGCAGGACAGGGAAGAAAAGCTCACATACGCATTGCAGGCACTGGAGCTGATACTCTGCGACGAGGGGCTTGCGAAACATAACGGAGTAAACATACCCGAATATGCAGGCTGTGAATACTGCAATGGAGTGACAGAGTGGAGCGAAAAGCTTGGTGCAGACGGCAAGGAAGTCCGTTTTGAGTTCTGTCCTGTTTGCGGAAGAAAGATTGAGGAGGGATAAAGGTTGACAGCAGAAGAATATTTGAACAAGCTGGTGGATATAGACAAGCGTATATCGGCGATAAGGCGTGCCATAGAAAAGTGTTACGCAAGGGCCGAGAGTACATCGCCGCAAAGCTCCGATATACCGCCCAGCTTTACAGGCGGCACGTCAAGAAAGATAGAAGACAGCGTTGTGATGATAGCGGACTATAGGACGGAGCTTGAAATGCTTTGCAAAAGTTACGAACAGATGTCATACAATGTATTGTGTATCACGGACAGTATGCCTGACAGCAGACTTGCGGCGTTGATAATCAACAAATACATAAACGGAATGTCATGGGAACGAACAGCTGAGGCTCTTGACCGTGAGGCAAATTATACTCGCAAGGTGCTTGGTCCGAATGCGATAAAAATGTTCAAGAAATTTTATCAGACACCCGAAAAAGCCCTTGTATCACCCCTGTCAAGAGAGTATAATGATAATATGCCATAACGGCAAAAGTTTCTTTGTGGACCTCCATAAAAAAGTCCGACGGGGCGAAAGCTCCGTTTGCAGGTCGAGAGCGTGCCAGATCAACATCTGCTCCACCATTTACAAAACTCCTTATAATATTTTTCACAAGGGCGGCTGCATTTTGCGGTCGCTTTTGCGTTGCGTCGTAAAAAGTTCATAAATGTCGAATTTTTGATATACTGCATAAAAAATACAAATGCTATTTATGCAGTATATAGAAATTCGGTGCATTTCGTTGATTTTCGCTCTGATTAGTGATATTATTTAAGAAATATTATTATGAGGAGTGATTGTACTTGGTAGTCAAATTTAATGGTAATAAACCGTTTAAAATGGAGGAACATCAAAGCAATAAACTTACTACAAAATGTTTTTTATGTGGACAACAGGCAAAAAGCCGAATATTTTATGATGGATTTGAGAATGGAAATTGCATATGTTGTAATTGCGAAGATCAGCTAAAAGGAATGTTTAAAGATTATTTATTAGCAGAATCAAACTTCAACAAAACAGCACTTGAAGAATTAGTGGAAGGATTACGCAATGAAACTATAACGCAGTTAGATAGTCAAATTCATAAAGAAGGCTATAAATATGCCCAAGAGGTTAGCATTGTAGATGATTTTGATGATACATTAACCCTTCAAGAAGTTCAACAGAATAATATATTTTATTCGATAAAATATCAATCTGTCTCTTATACACATCTGACGCTGCCGACGATACTCCTTGT
>ENA-OZEV01000546-OZEV01000546.1-human-gut-metagenome-genome-assembly--contig:-NODE-546-length-11961-cov-13.368470_pt1 | contig 11961 bp, 9 predicted proteins | sample MGYA00244613_ERZ653624 | MGnify/ENA primary metagenome ERZ653624 (study PRJEB26926, sample SAMN06164936) | human gut metagenome | biome: ENVO:00009003; feature: ENVO:2100002; material: ENVO:00002003...
ATCTACACAAGGAGTATCGTCGGCAGCGTCAGATGTGTATAAGAGACAGCTCTCCAAGGTGTCCACCAAGGATCTGGGCGAGGTGGGCGATATGATCACCAACCTCATTGGCGAGCTGAAGAGCTTTGATGCCAACGAGGAGCAGCAGAAGGGCATTATGGGCTTCTTCAAGAAGAAAACCAGCCAGCTGGATGCCCTCAAGACCAAGTACGACAAGACCGAGACCAACGTGGAAAAGATCCAGTCCATGCTGGAAGCCCATCAGGTGCAGCTGCTCAAGGATATCGCTATGCTGGACAAGATGTACGAGCTGAACATGGCCTACTTCAAGGAACTGAGCATGTATATCCTTGCCGGCAAGAAAAAGCTGGCTGATGTGCGTGCCAACGAATTGCAGCAGGCTATGGACAAGGCCAAGGTCTCCGGTCTGCCGGAGGATGCACAGGCCGCCCGCGACCTTGCCGACCAGTGCGAGCGCTTTGAGAAAAAGCTGTATGATCTGGAGCTGACCCGCAACATCAGTTTGCAGATGGGCCCACAGATCCGTCTGCTGCAGAACAACAACACCATGATGGCGGAAAAGATCCAGTCCACCATCGTGAACACCATCCCGCTGTGGAAGAACCAGATGGTGCTGGCACTGGGGCTGGCACACAGCCAGCAGGCCATGCAGGCCGAGCGCGCCGTGACCAACATGACCAACGACCTGCTGAAGAAGAACGCCGAGGCGCTGAAGCTGGGCACCATTGAGACTGCCAAGGAGAGCCAGCGCGGCATCGTGGATATCGAGACGCTACAGCAGACCAACAAGAGCCTGATCGAGACGCTGGACGAACTGAACAAGATCCAGAGCGAGGGCCGCGCAAAGCGCGCCGCCGCCGAGCAGGAGCTGACCCGCATCGAGGACGAACTGAAAACCAAAATGATGGAGATCCGGAGCTGAAATGGCAAACGCTGATTTTTCTCAGAACAAACAAACCGCTCCCGGCGGCTTTGACGCGGGCAGCTACCGCGAAAAAGCAAAGCCGGAGCAGGCCGTAACGCTGACCCCGCGCCAGCAGAAGCTGGCCGCACTGGAAGCAAAGCTGCCCGCTGCGCTTTCCACCCGGGCAGCGGCGCTGGCCTTGAGCGTAGTGGTGATGCTGGCCGCCTTTTTCGGCTTTGGCAGCGCCAAGCTGCGCGGCAAGTACAACACCGCCCGCCAGTGGTTCACCGCAGGGGTCGCCGCCGACAACGGTTATAACCTGAGCGAGGAGCTGACCACCCGGGAGAATACTGCGGCGAACATTCTGACCACCGCCTCCAACACCCTTGACGCAGACAGCGCCGAGGTGCTGGCTGCGCAGAATGCGCTGAACGATTTTTCCGCTTGTCTGCAAGCGGTGCAGAACGGCGGCAAAAGCCAGTCGCTGACCTCGCTGCCCTATTATCAGGGCAGTGCGATGCACGCGCTGTATCAGGCCGATCAGGCACTGGGCGCTGCCATCGACCAGCTGTATGCAAAATTGCAGGAGCAGGCCGCAGACCCCATGAAGATGGGTGCGGTGCAGGGACAGTACGGCCAGTTCAACAGTGCAGCCACCATCATTGGTACCTTGCAGTACAATACGGCGGTGTATGAATATCAGAAGGATGTCGGCGGCTTCCCGGCCAGTGTGCTGGGCGCTTTGTCCGGCGTGAAGGAGGTTGAGCCCTTCGCATGAAAAATTTTGCAAAACGCATCAGCGCACTGGTGCTGGCCGTGGTGGTCAGTGCGGCAGTGCTGTGCCCGGCGGCTTTTGCCGCCCAGCTGCCCAGCCTGCCCAAGGATCAGTGCGTGGTGGATGATGCCGGTGTGCTGAGCAGCAGCACCGTACAGACCATCACCGAACTGAACGCCCAGCTGGAATCCAGCTGCAGCGGCGCGCAGATCAGTGTACTGACAGTAGAATACACAGGCAATGATTCCACAGAGGATTACGCCACACAGGCTTTCAACGCGTGGGGCATCGGTTCGTCCTCTAAGAACAACGGCGTTCTGATTTTGCTGGTGATGGAGTCGGCGCAGTATGCGGACGGCGACTACTACCTGACCTATGGCGATGGCTTCCGCAACACCACGCTGGCAAAGCAGTCCAGCGCCATTGCCCAGACCATGGAGGATCAGTTTGCCGCAAAGAATTATGACGGCGCAGTGACCACCTGTGCCCGGAACGTGGCAAACACCATCGCGGATATTTACGGGGTCAGCCTTTCCGGCGGCACCGGCAACGGCAGCACCGTGCAGCCCGGCTATCAGGGCGGGCAGAGCAGCGGCGGCAGCACCCTGACCGACATCCTGACCCTTGTGGTCAGCGTTGTGTTGCTTATCGTCATCATCCGGTCGATGGCCTATGTTTTTGCCAGCCCCTGCGGCTGGCTGTGGTGCTTCGGCGGGCCCCGGCCTCCCCGTGGACGGCGGCGCGGCCCGCATAACCCGCCGCCCCCGCCGGGCGGCTTCTACGGCGGCTTTGGCGGCATGGGCGGCGGCTCCTTCGGGGGCGGTGCCGGGCGCGGCGGCAGCTTTGGCGGCGGCTTCGGTGGCATGGGCGGTGGTTCCAGCCATGGCGGCGGCGGTGGCCGTGGGCGGTAATGAGAATAAAAAGAGAAAGGCGGTGGCTTTACCATTGCCTTTCTCTTTTTTACGCCTTTTATCGTGAATGAAATTCATTTGACAAAACAATTTTTGTAACTTATACTGGATGACATCACGAAAAATAAAGGAAGTATCTGTCATGCTGACTCTGGATAAGATCTACCACGCCGCCTTTGTGCTGAAGGACGTAGCGCGCAAGACCGACCTCATCGAAGCCCCCAAGCTGTCCAAGGACTGCCAGCTGTACCTTAAGACCGAGAACCTGCAGGCCACCGGCAGCTTTAAGGTGCGGGGCGCTTACTATAAAATCAGCCAGCTTTCTGAGGAGGAGAGCGCCAAGGGCGTGATTGCCTGCTCTGCGGGCAACCATGCGCAGGGGGTAGCGCTGGCAGCTACCCGGCGCGGCATCCGCAGCATCGTCTGTATGCCGGACGGCGCACCCCTGATGAAGGTGGAGAACACCAAAAATCTGGGCGCGGAGGTCTGCCTTGTGCCCGGCACCTACGACGAAGCCCACGACAAGGCCGTGCAGCTGCAAAAGGAGTACGACATGACCTTTATCCACCCCTACGATGACGAGCAGGTCATCGCCGGGCAGGGTACCATCGGCTTGGAAATCCTTGACCAGCTGCCGGATGTGGACGCTGTGGTGGTGCCGGTGGGCGGCGGCGGACTGATCTCCGGCATTGCCTTTGCCATCAAGACCCTGCGCCCGGAGGTCAAGGTATACGGCGTACAGGCCGAGGGTGCTCCCAGTATGTACCGCAGCCTGCACGAGCACAAGTACCAGACCCTGAAATCTGCTTCCACCTTTGCGGACGGCATTCAGGTCAAGACCCCGGGTGAGCTGACCTATCAGCTGTGCGAGCAGTATGTGGACGATATCGTTACCGTGACCGAGGACGAGACCGCGGCGGCCATCCTCTCCCTGATGGAGAACCAGAAGCTGGTGGCTGAGGGTGCAGGCGCTGTGCCGGTGGCGGCAGTGCTGTTCCACAAGCTGCCGGTAGAGGGCAAAAAGGTGGCCTGCGTCATCTCCGGCGGCAACATTGATGTGAACATCCTGAACCGCGTCATCACCCGCGGTCTTGTGATGAGCGGCCGCAAGGCAAACCTGACCATCGCGCTGGAGGACAAGCCCGGCCAGCTGAAAAAGGTGGCCGAGGTGGTATCCCGCTGCGGCAGCAATGTGGTGTCGGTGCAGCATGACGGCTCCGACCCCAATATGCCCATTTCCAGCTGCTTCCTCAAGCTGACGCTGGAGACCCGCGATGCCGCCCAGATCGAGCAGATCCGCACCGAGCTGACTAAGGCCGGTTTCCAGCTGGTCACCGAGCGGGTGTAAACTTCATCGTTTGCCTGAGCGAAAAGAGAATTTGCATTAAACTTAAAGTAATATAGAGGAGAAAATATACTATGAAAGTCGTATCTACCGCCAACGCACCTGCCGCCATCGGCCCTTATAGTCAGGCACTGGATCTGGGCAACATGGTGTTTGTGTCCGGGCAGCTCCCGGTAGACCCCGCCACCGGCACCATGGCCGATACCGTGGAGCAGCAGGCCGCACAGAGCCTTGCCAACCTGAAAGCGATTCTGGCCGAGGCGGGGCTTTCCATGAACAACGTGGTCAAGACGGTGATCTTTCTGGCCGACATCAACGATTTTGCCGCAGTGAACGCAGAGTACGCCAAGGCCTTTGCCGAGCCGTTCCCCGCCCGCAGCTGCGTGCAGGTGGCAGCCATCCCCAAGGGCGCAAAGCTGGAGATCGAGTGCATCGCCGTGCGGGACTGAGCGAAAAATAAGACAAGAAAAGCGGGACACCGGAGCATCTGCGGATGCTTTGGTGTCCCGCTTTTTGATAACATTTAAAACTGGTGCGTTTACTTCTGCACACCGGCCTCGCATTGCTCGATGAATTGCTTGGCCACCCGGGGGCTGCGGCCACCGGCACGCAGGGCAAAGGCCTCGGCCTTGAGCAGCAGCTGCTCGGTGGGCATCTGGATGTTGTGCTGCTTGGCAAGCTGCTCCAGAATGGTCTCGAACCGGGCCTTCTCCGGCCGCTGGAAGGTGACCGTCAGGCCAAACCGGGCAGAAAGGCTCATCAGCTCCTGCCGGGTGTCGGCTTCGTGGATGTCGTCGCCGGTGCGGTCCGAGAGGGTCTCCTTGATGAGGTGGCGGCGGTTGGAGGTGGCATACACCGCAATGTTCTGGGCGCGTCCGCCTACGCTGCCCTCCAGGATGGCCTTCAAGGCGGCAAAGTTGTCGTCGTTGGCGGTAAAGCTCAGATCGTCGATGAACAAAATGAACTTGAGCGGGTTTGCCGCCAGCTTGTCCATCAGGTCGGGGATCTGGTACAGCTGGTTCTTTTTTACCTCTACCAGCCGCAGCCCCTCGGACGCAAACTCGTTGGCAATGGCCTTTACCGCGCTGGATTTGCCGGTACCGGCGTCACCGTACAGCAGCACATTGTTGGCGGGCATCCCGGCCAGCAGCGCCTTTGTGTTGGCGATCACCTTTTCCCGCTCCTTCTCGTAGCCGGGCAGCTCGGAAAGGCGCTGCGGGTCGGGGTGTTTTACCGGCACAAGCTGGCCGTTCTCCACCGTGAATACATGGTGCTTCGCAAACATACCGTAGCCCTTTTTGCCCACTTCGCTCATGCGCTGGGCGTAGGCGGCGGCAAGGTCAAGCTCACAGGTCTGCCACCGGGGCAGGAAAGCCAGTTCCGGCCGCTGCGCCTGCTCTGAGTAGGCGGTCTGGAACAGCTCGTCCAACGTCAGCCCGCACAGCTGCTGCAAAAACTGCAGCTCGCTGTCCAAAGCGCTTTGCAGCAGCGCGTCCAGCTGCCCGGCGGCGGCCTGCCGCACGCAGATGGTCTCGGCCTCCAGCACAGCATTGCTCAGGTAGCTGCCCCAGTTGGTGGTGTACTCGAACAAAGCGGCCTCAAAGGCGGCTACGGCATCGCACACCGGGCCGTAGGAGGAGCAGCCCGCCTCCATGCGGTCGGTCAGGTCTAAAAGCTTTGCCACAACAGGGTCGTTCAGCAGGGCGCGGAACACAACAAGCCCATGCAGATGGGCATTCCATTCTCTCAGTTTCATAGGTCGATCCCTTTTCCTCTCCATTGGCACATACCCTACAAAACGCAGGTACGCGGATATCAAAAGTATACAGCGGTTCGGGCGGGGATGCAAGGGGTGTTAAAAATGCTTCATCTTTGGGCTGATTCAGGTTACAAATTGTCGATTGACAAAAGCCCGGTTTATAGTATAATTTACATCAACAAATGCGCAGATGGGAAAAAGTACCACACGATCCCCACTGTTCAGAGAGCTGCCGTCTGGTGCAAGGCAGTCAGCGTTTCGTGCGGAAAATCATCCCGGAGCAGCCTGCCCAACGGGTGCAAAACCCTTGTAAGCAGCGCCGGTTGCAGCCGTTACCGTGCAGGGCTTTGTTGGAAGCCCGTGAGAGGGTGTGCACAGCACGCCAACGAGAGTGGTACCGCAGAGAGCTTGATGTTACAAGGTCTTTGTCTCTTGAAGAAAGCAGGGGACAAGGGCTTTTTCTTTTTCAAAAGCTCTCCCTGAGGGAACGGATAAGAAGTGGAACAGGAATAGGAGCAACACCATGCAGTTGAATGGTTCTCAGATCTTTGTAGAGGTCCTGTGCGAGCAGGGAGTGGACACTCTTTTTGGCTACCCCGGCGGCGCTGTGCTGAACCTTTACGACGAGCTGTATAAGAATGCCGACCGCATCACCCATGTGCTTACCGCCCACGAGCAGGGCGCAGCCCATGCCGCGGACGGCTACGCCCGCGCTACCGGCCGCACCGGCGTGGTGCTGGCCACCAGCGGCCCGGGTGCCACCAATCTGGTCACCGGCATTGCAACCGCCTATATGGACTCGGTGCCCATGGTGGCCTTTACCGGCAACGTGCCCACCAGCAGTATCGGCAAAGACGGCTTTCAGGAAGCTTACATCGAGGGCATTACGGTGCCCATCACAAAGCATAACTTCACGGTGCGCCGGGTAGAGGACTTGGCTGACACCATGCGGGCAGCCTTCCGCATTGCGCAGAGCGGCCGCAAGGGCCCGGTGCTGGTGGATATCCCCAAGGACGTGACCGCAGCAGTGTGCGAGTTCACCCCCAAGCAGCCGGAGCCCATCCGCACCGTAACTACCTATAATGAGGAGCAGGTGCACTGGGCGGCAGACCTCATCAACGCCGCACAGCGCCCGCTGGTGTACTTTGGCGGCGGCGTGCGCAGCGCAGCCAGCTGCCAGCCGCTGCGGGATCTGCTGCACAAGGCGGAGATCCCCGCCACCTACACCCTGATGGCCGCAGGCGTTGTGCCCTATGGCGACCCGATGAATCTGGGCATGCTGGGGATGCACGGCTGCTACACCTCCAACCGGGCGGTGGCAGAGTGCGATGTGCTCATCGCGGTGGGTACCCGCTTCTCCGACCGTGTGGCGCTGAACCCCAAGACCTTTGCCAAAAACGCCACCATCATCCAGATCGACATTGACGCCAGCGAGCTGGGCAAGAACGTGGACGTGGATCTTTCCATCGTGGGCGATGCAGCCTATGTGCTGAACGCCATGCTGCCCCAGATCAAGCCCGCCAAGCACCCGGACTGGATGACGATGATCCAGAGCTGGCAGGCACAGGATTACCATCCTGTGTCCGACCCCACCCGGCTGATGCCCCATCAGGTCATCGGCGAGGTGTGCAACCAGTGCGGCCCCGACGCCGTGTATGTTACCGATGTGGGTCAACACCAGATGTGGGCGGCGCAGTACCTGCGCCACACCAAGAGCCGTGGCTTTATCACCAGCGGCGGCCTTGGCACCATGGGCTTTGGCTACGGCGCTGCCATTGGTGCCCAGATGGCACTGGGACGCCAGCAGCGTGTGGTGATGTTTACCGGTGACGCCTCCTTCCACATGAACCTGAACGAAGCCTGCACCGCCGTCAGCTACGAGCTGCCCATCATCACGGTCATCTTCAATAACTCGGTGCTGGGCATGGTGCGCCAGTGGCAGACCAGCTTTTACGGCAAGCGTTACAGCCAGACCGACCCCCACCGCAAGACCGATTTTGTCAAGCTGGCAGACGGCTTTGGCCTGAAGGGCTACCGCTGCACCAATCTGCCGGAGTTTCAGGAAGCCTTTGCGGATGCCCTGCAGCAGAAGGGCCCCACCTGGATCGAGTGCATCATTGACAAGGACGAAAAGGTGCTGCCCATGATCCCCGGCGGCGGCGATATCAACGACATCATCATGGAATAAGGAGGACACAGCATCATGAAATCTGATCAGCGCAGGGTCATCAGCCTGCTGGTGGACAACCAGAGCGGCGTTCTGGCCCGGGTGTCCAGCCTGTTCTGCCGCCGCGGCTTCAATATCGACAGCCTTACGGTGTCCGCCACCAACGACCCGGCAGTCAGCCGCATCACAGTGACCATTACCAGCGATGAAAAGGCCTTGCAGCAGCTGGTATTGCAGACCGAGCGGCTGGAAGTCACCCGGCAGGTGTTCGTGCTGGACAGCGAAAAAGCGCTGGAGCGGGAGCTGCTGCTGCTCAAGGTGGAATCGGACGTGCACAACCGCACAGAGCTGCGGGAGATCGCCTGCATCTACAAGGCAAAGATCATCGATCTTTCCCCGGACAGCATGGTGTTTGAGTTGATCGGCCGGCCGGACAAGCTGGACGCATTTTTGAAAATGTTCGAGGGCTACAACATCCTTGAGCAGTGCCGCACCGGCGTTACCGCACTGGAGCGCGGCGGGATGCACCAGCATATCCAGAAGCCGCCGCAGGAGGTGCGCTCCGTCCAGCTGCCCCCGCCGGGCGCAAGACGGGCATAAATCACATTGCTTTTCCGCTCAGGGTGAGCGAAAGATAGAACAGAGCATACAAGACCGGAAGATAAACCAACCAGTTAATGTAAAAGGAGACTAACGATTATGGCTATCAAGAAATACTACGATTCCGACTGCAACCTCGGCGTGCTGGACGGCAAGACCGTCGCTGTCATCGGCTTCGGCAGCCAGGGTCATGCACACTCTGAGAATCTGGCCGAGAGCGGCGTCAACGTTGTGGTGGGTCTGCGCAAGGGCTCTGCTCACTGGGCAAAGGCTTCTGAGTTCGCTGCCACCCACGAAAACTTCAAGGTGATGGAAGTGGAAGAGGCTGCCAAGGCTGGTGACGTTGTCATGATGCTGGTGCCCGACGAGCTGTGCGCCGATATCTACAACACCCAGGTTGCTCCCTACATGACCGAGGGCAAGGCACTGGCCTTTGCACACGGCTTCAACATCCACTTCAAGACCATCACCGCTCCCAAGAACGTGGACGTCATCATGATCGCTCCCAAGGGCCCCGGCCACATCGTGCGCCGCCTGTACACCGAGGGCGAGGGCTGCCCCTCTCTGATCTGCGTGGAGCAGGACTATACCGGTAAGGCCAAGGATATCGCACTGGCTTACGCTTCCGGCATCGGCGCTGGCCGTGCAGGCATTCTGCAGACCACCTTCAAGGAGGAGACCGAGACCGATCTGTTCGGCGAGCAGGCCGTGCTGTGCGGTGGCGTTTCCGAGCTGATCCACGCCGGTTTCGATACGCTGGTGGAGGCCGGCTACGAGCCCGAGATGGCCTACTTTGAAACCTGCCACGAGATGAAGCTGATCGTTGACCTGATCAACGAGGGCGGCTTCTCCAAGATGCGCTACTCTATCTCCAACACTGCCGAGTACGGCGACTACCGCACCGGCAAGCGCCTGATCACCGAGGAGACCCGCAAGGAGATGAAGAAGGTCCTGACCGAGATCCAGGACGGCACCTTTGCCTCCGAGTTCCTGACCGAGATGAGCCCCAAGGGCGGCCGCAAGGTGCACTTCCTTGCCAAGCGCCGTATGGAGGCCGAGCTGCCTATCGAGAAGGTGGGTGCTGAGCTGCGCAGCATGATGAGCTGGCTGAAGAAGTAAGAGGAGAACCCTCTCAGACCGCTTTTCGGCGGTCAGCTCCCCCGAAAGGGGGAGTTTTTGTTGAAAAGGGAATCTTATAGCTCCTCCGCGAAAACCTCTCCCCCTCGGGAGAGGTGGCACGGCGCAGCCGTGACGGAGAGGGCTTTATCAGAAAAGAGGATTTGCAATGAGAAGTGACAACGTGACCAAGGGCTCGGAGCGCGCGCCCAACCGCAGCCTGTTTTATGCGCTGGGCTACACCCCGGAGGAGCTGGAGCGCCCCCTCATCGGCGTGGTGAGCGCTTACAGCGAGATCGTGCCCGGACACATGAATCTGGATAAGATCGCCGAGGCTGTCAAGGCCGGTGTGCAGATGGCCGGTGGTACCCCCATCCTGATCCCTGCCATCGGTGTATGCGATGGCATCGCCATGGGTCATGTGGGCATGAAGTACTCTCTGGCCTCCCGCGAGCTGATCTGCGACAGCGTGGAGACCATGCTGATGGCACACCAGCTGGACGGCCTTGTGCTGGTGCCCAACTGCGATAAGATCGTGCCCGGCATGGTGATGGCAGCGGTGCGCATGGATGTGCCCGCTGTGGTCTGCTCCGGCGGCCCCATGCTGGCCGGCAGCTACGGCGGCGAGGAAGTGAGCCTTTCCAAGATGTTCGAGGCCGTGGGCGCTTATAAGGCCGGTATGATCACCGACGAGCAGCTGGAGGACTGCACCTGCAACTGCTGTCCCAGCTGCGGCAGCTGCTCCGGTATGTACACCGCCAACAGCATGAACTGCCTGTGCGAGGCCATCGGCATCGCCCTGCCCGGCAACGGCACCATCCCGGCTGTGTACTCCAAGCGTCTGCAGCTGGCAAAGCACGCCGGTATGGCTGTGATGGAGATGGTGCGCAAGGGCATCACCGCGCGCCAGATCATCAACGAGCGCTCCATCCGCAACGCACTGACCTGTGATATGGCGCTGGGCTGCTCCACCAACACGGTGCTGCACCTGCTGGCTATCGCCTACGAGGCCGGTGTGCCCATCGACCTGAAGCTGTTCAACGAGATCAGCGCCAAGACCCCCAACCTGTGCCATCTGGCACCGGCAGGTCCCACCCATATGCCGGATCTGTACGCAGCGGGCGGCATCCCGGCAGTACAGGCGGAGCTGGCCAAGAAGGGCCTGCTGGATCTGGAAGTGCCCACCGTCACCGGCAAGACCCTTGGCGAGAACATCAAGGGTGCCCATATCCTGAACGAAAAGGCCATCCGTCCCATCGAGAACCCCTACTCTGAGACCGGCGGTCTGCAGATCCTGTGGGGCAACATTGCCCCGGACGGCTGTGTGGTCAAGCGCAGCGCTGTCGCCCCGGAGATGCAGCAGCATTCCGGCCCGGCGCGGGTGTTCAACAGCGAGGAGGAGGCCATTGCCGCCATCTACGCGGGCAAGATCGTCCCGGGCGATGTGGTGGTCATCCGCTACGAAGGCCCCAAGGGCGGCCCGGGCATGCGGGAGATGCTCAACCCCACCTCTGCGCTGGCAGGCATGAAGCTGGATAAGACGGTGGCCCTCATCACCGACGGCCGCTTCTCCGGCGCATCCCGCGGTGCTGCCATCGGTCACGTCAGCCCGGAGGCGGCCTCCGGCGGCCCCATCGGCCTGATCGAGGAAGGGGATACCATTTCCATTGATATCCCCAACGCCTCCATCACGCTGGAGGTCAGCGATGCAGTGCTGGCCGAGCGCAAGGCAAAGTACGTTGCGCCCGAGCCCAACATCAAGACCGGCTGGCTGAGCCGTTACGCCCGCATGGTCACCAGTGCAAATCTGGGTGCGGTGCTGAAATAAACGTAACGAAAGCGCCTGTTGTGCGGATGCACAACAGGCGCTTTTGTCACTCTCCATATTTCATGAGCATGGCGCGGACGGTGAGGAAGATGATCTTCCAGTCCACCCAGAAGCTGCGCTCCTGGATGTATTTCAGATCCAGCGCCACCCACTCGTCAAAGCTCATCTCGTTACGGTGGGGTGCAATCTGCCAGTAGCAGCTCAGTCCGGGGGTGACGTATAGCCGCTGGCGCTGGTAGTCGCTGTATAGCTCTACCTCCCGGGGCAGTGCGGGGCGCGGCCCCACGATGCTCATATCGCCCTGCAGCACGTTGAGCAGCTGTGGCAGCTCGTCCAGACTGGTCTTGCGCAGAAAACGTCCCACCCGGGTAATGCGGGGGTCGCCCTTGATCTTGAACACCGGGCCGTCCATCTGGTTCTGGCTCAGCAGCTCATTCAGCTGCTCCTCGGCGTCCGGGCACATGGTGCGAAACTTATACAGCCAGAACCTGTCTCTTATACACATCTCCGAGCCCACGAGACTAAGGCGAATCTC
>ENA-OZEV01000556-OZEV01000556.1-human-gut-metagenome-genome-assembly--contig:-NODE-556-length-11767-cov-5.476008_pt1 | contig 11767 bp, 10 predicted proteins | sample MGYA00244613_ERZ653624 | MGnify/ENA primary metagenome ERZ653624 (study PRJEB26926, sample SAMN06164936) | human gut metagenome | biome: ENVO:00009003; feature: ENVO:2100002; material: ENVO:00002003...
CGCCTTAGTCTCGTGGGCTCGGAGATGTGTATAAGAGACAGCGATTAGACATAAAACTAGCTGAAGAAGAATAATAAATACTACAACGAGCTATCTCATCAAAATACGAATAGCTTGGGCTTATATTGATCGTAGTATTATGTAAGATCTTATATCCATCAGGTTCAGTAAGTTCAAAATAAGTTGCATCTCGTGAGCTTCTGTAATTATTGACATTTTCACCTTTAAAATAGTCAAAGCCATAAGAGTCATAATCTCTGCCAAAAAGAGTTGAGGCAAGCATGCCGAAATTTATACATTTTGTTGCTTTCACTGTCACACCGTCAAAGCTAACCTCTTTTATGCTCCAATAACCTGTTGTGGAAAGTACAAGGCCGCCCAGTTCTGTGCCATTGTTCACTGTTAATCTTGAATCGTTTACATTCAAACTATTCAGATCAATTTCTACTCTATACCAGTTATGCCCTAAAAATCCACCGCTATTTGATTTACCACTAGAATTTATTGTTAAAGCATTAATATTAACATTGGTGATAGATATCTTATTAGGTACAACAGAAGCTGAATTATCCTTAGCACCGACCTCTGCAATAAGTCCGCCAACTCTAGAGTTACTTCCTGTGTGTTTGTCAGTTATCTTTCCGCCAACAGTGACATTATCAAACTTAATACCAGTTGTAGGCTTTGATGTAACAGCTCCTACCATTCCGATAACTCCGCCAAGACAAGTACAATCTACCTTTGTTGTGCTATTATTGTATGTAAGATTTGCTGTTACAGCAGAATTAGTGAACGAAACTTCACTTGTGGCGTCAGCAACATATCCAACCAGACCTCCGACAAAATTAGTATACGCACCACTTGGAGATGCGGTCACATCAGCGGTCACTTTGTCAATAGTCAAAGCTCCGCTGTTGTATGCAGATACAGAACCAATATAACAAGCATCACCGCCAGAAACATTGTCACCGACAATATTAAAGTTTGAAACAATCGTTAAATCGCTTATTTTTGCACCGCTTGTCTTTGCAAAAAGTCCGTTGTGAGTATGGAAAACTATTTTATCATTTTCTGTTCCCACTGTCATGGTAAGTTTATGACTATTGCCAGTAAGCGTGCCTGTGAATGTATCCTCACCATTATCACGCATAAATCCGGTTAGACCTGTGTCGCTTATATCAACATCTGCACTAAGGCTGATATTTGCCGCAAGCATATCTGCCCTACTAGCACCGCTATACTTAACAAAAACATTGCTATCGTGCTGCATTATCAAAGCTGCACGGGCAAAATCTGCCCTATTGCTTATGGTTATATTATTATTAGGAAATCCATTTATTGTAACAGTATGCCCTGATCCATCAAAAGACAGAACACCGTCAGCACTCTCAAGCAGATCGGAATTGTTAAGTCGAAGCACTCCGCCCCAATCCATATCGTCTATGACTTTTGAAGATGTCCTTGTAAATGACCAGCCGCTTAAGCTATAGATCAAAGCAATGCCTCTATTTCCTACTATCTGACATCCGTTTTTGTTAGGGTCTTTAGGATAAAAGCCTGAAAGGTCTGTTTCACCGCCAAGCCTTACAACGCCATTTTTATTAAATTTGCCAACAATGCCACCTACGCTCTGGTTTGCAGAAACATCATTTGCCGTAACTGTGACTTTGCCGCCAACATCAATAAAAGCCTGATCTGCATAGCCCACAAGTCCGCCATAATTATTTTGTGATGATGTGGGATTATTAATACTTATAGTGGTATTCTTGACGCTTACATAAGCCTTGCTGTTATCACCTATCTTACCAATAAGGCCGCCAAAATCAAGGGCATTGCATGAGCCAGTCACATTTACAATGATATCACTTAGTGCTAGTTCAGAGCTAAGAGCATTGGCAGAATATCTTCCGACAATACCACCATAAAAGCCTGCCCTGACAGTGCCCTTGAAGTTTGAAGTAATAATATCATTAGCGGTGCCCGTGATACTAATTTTTGCACTATCTGCGCTGTTTATCAGCAGTCCGAAAACAGAGCCAACAGCCGCACTGTCAGCGGTATCTCCTGATGAACAAGCAAGTGCCATTTTAATGCCACTGAATTTTGAAATGTCAAATGTCTTTTCGTTGGCTTTACTGTATGTATAAGAGCCGAAAAGACCGCCCGCAGTTACAGAGCCTGTAACGCTTCCGGTCATGGTAAGGGTGACACCTTCGCCGACATTTATTTCTGCATTCTCTGCACTACCCACAAGTCCGCCTGCGTTATTTGCGGATATATTTACGGTTGTCAAGGTGTTGCGCTTGTCGACGTTCAGTGTTGCACCAGCGCTCATTTTTCCGACAAATACACCTGCGTTCGATTTGCTGGAAATGTCAAGCAAACTACTTGACAAGCTTACATCAAGACTTGTGTTTTCGTCCATAGTGCCACAAGCAAGACCTGCATTATCCCCGCCTGATACTTCCACCTTGACACCATTACTTAGAGTGATATCCAGATCGACCTTTGCTCCATTTTTCATATTGCCTATAACAGACGTGAAGGATTTATAAATTGTAGCACCTGAATCATCTACAGGATCAGCTTTTATTTTCCACTTATTAGCTGAAGCCACATCACCGTGTATAACATTCTCAGCAAGCAAAGCTAAATTTTTTTCTTCCGGTCTAGCAAAAATAATAGTATCTAAATTTGCACTGTCACTAAGATATTCAAACAGAGCAAAATTAATAGGAAGATTAATAGCTGAACCCTCATTTGCTTTGACTGTTCCCATGAAAGGATATTCTTCATTGCCAAGTCCTTTTTCTATTCCTGTAAAATCAGAAGCCTTAAACTGAGATTGGTTGTTTGAAAACAATACAGTGATTTTCTGATAAACAGAAGGGTCTGCATTAAGAAGCTTTTTAAAATCATCTGCATTCTGTATCGTAAAAACGCCATTTTTGATATCATTAGTTATGTCAGTATATGTATCTGCCGCCATAGCCGTAATAGCATTGGTGACAGTTGATACCATTTTAGACACAACACCTGAAATGTCTGCAAGCGGCATACTCGTGACAAGCAATACGACAGCTGTAACTAAAGAAATAACATTCTTGCGATACTTGCTGTAAAGCTTGCGGCATATTCTATTAATTTTCTGATTTCTATTAGCTTTCACTTTCAACTGCCTCCGTGCAAAGTTAATATTCTTATCTATACGTTTAGTTCAACAAGGATATATTGCACCTTTGTACCTATCTTTTCGTCAGCGTCATTATACATGGAGCTTAGTGATGATAACTGTGCTGTGCTGTATTTATCACCATTAAGTATTTTCTCAATAACTGTTTTATTTTGTTCTTTATCTACATCACCTGACAAGAACAAGCTTAAATTACCCTTTATATATTCCGCACAATTCAAACGTTCTTTACTGCCATCATCAAACAGCACATTTTTCTCTGTCAGATTTTCATCTGTGCTTTTCATTAGTATCTGACCAAGCGTGTTCGGCCACACCCAATATACGTTCACTTCCTGCGGAACGTTTACTTTACAATCTTTAAACGTCCTTGTGAATGTTTCATCATGAAGAAAATCGGAATATGTGTGATTGTTCTCATCATATTTCTCAAAAAACATGATATGTCCATTCATAAATCTAGTTACTTCTTCTTCAGTAACCTTTTCATAAGAAACAGCGTCTTCGTTTTTATTCTCTGCATACCCTGTGATACTCAACTTGAACTGTATCTCCATTTCCCCCGACTGCTTCGGGACAACATAAAAAGTAAGCTTTCCATGACTACCAGGATTAATACCATTCGTCATACCGCTTTCTTCATCAAGAAGCCAGTAGATCTTGTTGTTCTCATCAGAAGTGATGTTGCTCCCATCAGACACTTTAGAGTAGTCATTGCTGTCAAGTATCTCAGCTTTAAGCACATTGGCACTGCCAACTGTTTTCAGTTCAAATGGCGAATCTACGCTTTTCATTCCAAATGAATCAAGATCAAGGGCTTTATCAATGGTAAACCAAGCCAGACTGACCGCAATAAGTATAAATGCCAGCACTGCAACTGGTATTATTTTTATAATAAGCAGTTTGCGTTTCTTCTTTTCTTCCTCGCTGTCTGCTTTCTCTATCACTTTATGCTCAGCCACGTTGGCGACCTCCATTATTTCATCGAGTCAAGCTCTTTCTGCAATTCTATCATGTGGTTTCTGCAAGCGGTTATCTCGCCTGTGTATTTGTTGAACCACTCAACGTCCATTTCGTTAGGCTCTTCCTGCAAAAGAATTGCCTGAACCAGTGCTGATTGTGAACGTGATCTCTTACGCTCTATTTCCTCGATAGTAAGTCTGCATTTCTTTATTTCTCTTTTAAGCTGCCCTTTACTGCTCACGTTATTGTCCTCCTTGCATTAATTTCCCATTTTATCAACCGAATCAACTATCTCGTTGACTTCCCTATAGCCTTTGTCAAGATTTTCGGTGATATGGTCAAGTGCTTTTTTTACGTCCTCAAGCTTGCCCTGCATTTGTTCGGGATACTTCACAAAGCAATAATGAAGCTCATTTATAGCCTTCTGCTCATCAGTGTAATCGTCGATAAGAAACACCAGCGACCTTGCCGAGCCCATGTCCGAAAGTATCATGTTATATCTCGTTTGAAGATCCTTGCCGCTTTCAAGATAAGTGTCTATCTCCTCAGAGGCGGCAGACAGATTTTCCATATACTTAGCAATGTAAGTCTTTCTGACTTCCTCGGACTTGTCCATATAAAGCCCGATAAAAACGAACAGCCCTGCAAGTGCCACGATACAAATAACGATAGCCGTTATCATTTTAGCCTTCATTATCTTTTCCTGATTCAAAGCTGTTCGCCTCCTTTTTCGCGTTTTCCTGCATTTTCAGCCGCTGAACTTCTTTTTCAACAGCCTCACGCATAAGCTTTTCTTTTTCTTCCTCAGCCGCTTTCAAGGCTTCCTCACGGTTTGAATATATTTTTATCTCAGCGATAGTTTTTACCTCATACACCGCCATGCAAACTGTTGAGATTATCACAAACAGTATGAGGAGCTTCTCTGTTGATGCAAACGACCCAAGCCACTTGAAAAATCTGAGCTTTCCATAGTATTTTCCAATAATGCTGACTTTTTGCACCGTCACGCTGTCCTCTATTTTGTTAGCATCGCCTTTAGTAACAAAAGTGCCGTCGCTCAAAACCTCAGATATCCTGTGAGTATTTATCTCGCCTTTAATACTATCATCTTGAGAGTAGAACGAAATGATATCCCCTGCCTTTAAGCTGTCAGTATCCGTCCTTTTGATGTAAATATAGTCACCCTCATGTATAGACGGCTCCATACTTCCACTCACGACCTTCAGTACGCTGTAACCAAAAATGCTTGCTGTTTTGCCGATACAGCCGCAGACCATTATGTACACCGTCACACTCAGCAGTGCCGCAAACACAGCAGAGCCAAGTATTGTCAAAGCTATTTTTACTATCCTCAACGCCTTGCCGATGATAACGACTCTCCCTCCGTGTTATTGTTTCCTATATTTCTCTTTCAAATGCCTTGCCATTCTGCCAACTGCTGAAACATGATACTCCTTATAGAGTCGTTTCATTTCAGTGTCGATAGCTTTCTGCTCCTCAGCGGTGCGCTGTGGCGGAATATATGGTCTTGGCGGTCTGTTCTTTCGCTCAAGACGTTTTCTCTTTTTAAACTGCCTGTTTTTGATACGCCTCTTTACATCATATTTCAGATACGGAGCATATTTTTCATAAATGATCTCAATTTCACGCTCTGCACGTTTTCTCTCTGCCTCAGCCAGTTCTTTTTCCTTCTTGACTTTGAGCATTCTGATATAGTCCGGATTATCCGTCACAACAGGTATGATCCCAAATGCGTGAGCCAAAACATATGTTATGCCACGTTTTGCCATGTAATATGGATTTTTGGAATATTCTTTAAATATCTCATTGATATTTTTATTTTCAAAGCTTTCACGTTCAGCTTTAAGACGCTCAGCACGTTCACGCTCACGTCGTTCCTGCTCACGCTGCTGTTGTGCTTCTTTCGCCTTTTTTGCAGCGATCTCAGGGGACTCATACTCTGACACAAAGCTTGAAGACACGGCTTCTTCATTTATGCTGATCTGCTGATCCATAGCAGAGCCAAGGCTGCTGCGGACGAGCTTTTTCTCCTCTCGGATCCTAGCTCTTTCCTCACGGACACGCTGCTCCTCTTCACGGCGCTGGCGCTCTTCCATTTGCCTTTTGCGTCTTGCGATATGCTTGATCTCTTCCTCTTTTTCACGGCGTTCACGTTCCTCACGCTCCGCCTTTTCTCTTGCAGCCTGCTCCGCCTGCTGTTTTTGGATAAGCTCCAATCGTCTGCGTTCAGCTTCCTCATGCTCCAGCCTTATGCGCTCTTCTTCCTCACGCCGCTGACGCTCAAGTTTCTCCTGCTCGGCACGCTTTCTTTCAGCTTCCGCAGCTGCAAGCTCCTCAGCCCTCTTACGGTCTTCCTCGTCTTTGAGAAACTGCTTTTCTATCTCAACTATACGGTCAAGCTCTGCCGTAAGGTTTCCTGCCTCTTCGGCAGTCATACCCATATCTGTCTTACTTGCACTACTTTGTTCACCATCGCCAACTATGACATCATATTTATCAGACGTCTGCTTATCAAAACGCCTGACAACCTTTGGTGCGAGGGTCTTGCTCTTTATGGTTTTAAGCTCCTCCGACTTGTCTGCCCCATGGGTATATGAGCGGAAAAGCATATAGTTCATTGCCGTCAGACCATATATATCCTCGATATAAGAGTCATCAGGTCTTTGTGCAGTATCGGAAACGTTGACCTCATAGCCTGCCTTATCGTAGCTTTCGATAAACTGCCAAAGGGTAAGACACGCCATAAGGTCCACATTTTTAGTGATAGCGTTTGTTCTCATAACAGGCGGTCTGATAAAAGCGTTGCCAAGAGTGGTACAAAGAACTGAGCCTTTATAGCCCTCGATAGCCTTTTTGACCCTTTCAAGCCTTGCCCAAACGTCAGTATCCTTGCTGCCGCCAACAAGACTGTCAACAGTTTCTATCTTAAAACTAATGTTGACCTTTCTCCCGTCGCCGCTGTTAGCCACGGTATCGTAATTAAAAGAATAAGCCTCCTGCGCCTCTGCGGTCTGGACAAGCTTATTGTATCTTATATTTATAAAAATGTATAGCCTGTCGATAAGGGTATTTACAAATCTATTTTCATATGTATCGAGAGTTTCCTCTTTATGAATGTTGAGTATCTTTGACGGAGTTATCTTTCCAGTCTTCTTGTCAATATCCTGAATAAGATCGGTGTGCTGTCCCAGATGTTTTATGGACTCTACCGTTATCTTCCTTGACATAGCGATAGGCACGATCTCTTCCACTTCTTTAATGGTGTTTCTGGGATTTCTTATGACCGTATCAAGATGTGGCAAAGCTTTTTCTATCTCTATGAGCCAGGACGAATCTATATTCTTCTCGATTATCTTACGATTAAAAGATACAGTTTTTTCGCCCGAAAGAAGCAAGGCACGGGCTGCCGCAAAGCTGTTATTGCCGTCAAACGTCTTTACAGCTTTGTCAAAAGCTGCACGCTGTTCGTTGTATTCGCTCATGCCCGTCCCTCCTCTCAAAGCTTATGAGTACAAATTTTAGTACAGTTTTTGCAATCTTTCAAGATATGCTATAGATTCTTTCATAGTGTTTCTGCCAAAAAGCTTCTGCATATAGGTGCAAAGCTCTTTCAGCTCTTCTCTTAGCATTGCCAAGTTAAGCGACTCAAATTTTCTGAATATCTTTGTGGCAAGCACATAGTCAATGCCGTCAAGTTCCTCGCCACCGCAGGCAACATATACAGGAACAAACAAGTTCATCTGTTTAAGTATACGGTTACCGAAAGCCACTCTCAGCTTTTCAATTACCCACAGGTCAAGCTGCTGGATCTTTTTCAGACTGTCCTGTGAAACGGGATACATTTGAAAAGCTTCCTTGAAGAGTGTATCAAGATGTTCAAAACTTAAATTCATAGGCGGCGTGTCAGGTGCGTCAAAAGCAACGCCCTTTGCGTCAAGATTGATAGGCTGTGCACGGTCGTATACCTTATCTGAGATAGTGAACGTAGAATCGTCGTTGTTGGCAGTACCGATATACCAAATGTTCTGCGGAATACGCAGCTTGCCCTTATCAAGGCGAACAGGGTCGGTACTCCACACATTAGGAACAAGATCAAGCTCCCACTCGGCAGGATCAGGCATTTCAAGAATCGAGAGCATTTCTGCAAAGTAATATTCCACTCTCGCAATGTTCATCTCGTCGAGGAGTATGAAGTTTACATCGTCATTGTATTCAGAAGAATAAATTCTTTTGAGGACTTCTGTTTCATTAAAGTTCTTCGTGAACTCGTTGAAATAGCCAAAAAGCTCAGTTCTGTCACGCCATGACGGCTGAACAGAAGCAATAGTGGTATCTTTCTGCAAGAACTTACCGAATGAATATGGCAATGATGTTTTACCTGTACCAGAGATACCTTGCAGGATAATGAGCTTTGTTGAAGCCATGCCAGCAATGAAAAGTCGGATAGTTTTTATGTCATAATAAAGGTGCATTCTTGAGCAGGCAAAGTTTCTGTATGCTTCGCAGATACCGCTAAGGGTGATGTCATTATTGTAAGCAGGCGGCTCGTATGTCTTGTAGAAATTGTCCACCTCGATAAGCTTTGAAAAACGGCAGTCGGCAGTCTGAACAACGCCGTCCACAATGGTTTGAACTTCGCCCTGTGCAGGCATCTGCTCGCCCTCTGCAAGAGCGGTGTTATCATATACGCCAAGCTGAGCCACCTTCATTGCCATGATCTCATCTTTTTCCTTGGTCATTTTGACCACCTGACGCTGCAGGTCAGATATTTCTTCGATAAGATCCTCGTTGCTGACGATAGAGTGTCTGAATCTTATGTACTTTCTCACAGCAAGAACTATCATAAAAATAATAAGCACAAAGATAGCCACAACAACGATAATTGCAAGCACAGAAAGTACCCAGCCCAGCGCACCAAAGTCTGCCGAGTAGGTCTTGAATATCCTTATGTAGTTTTTTATATTAAAGATCTGTTTTATGCCGTTCCACAGACCCTTGAAGATCTGCCCAAAGCCTGCAAGCATTGACGACATGAAAACAAAAAACCATTTCAGAAATCCATTCATAATGTATCACCCAAGCAGCAGTTATTTGTCATTTTTCTCCTGCTGTGCATTTTCCTCTTCCTTTTTCTTCTGCTGTGCAAGGTATTCCTCAACTGCACGTCTTTTTATTTCTTCCTCATCGCTCTCTGTGATAGCAGGACGCTTTATCTCGATTATGGTTGCGATAAGCTTATAAAGCTCAAAGAGGAAAAACAGTGCTATGGGCAAAAGTATGCAAATGAAAAATCCCGTTTTTGTTCTGAGAAAATCCATTACCTTGCCGAAACCGCCTATTTTCGCACCTTTCCACTGACCGATTATATCACCTGCATAAACAGTGTATGTATCATCTACGTTATTAGCATCGCCTCGTGTGATAAAGCCTACAGAGCCGTTATCATTGAGTACCTCTGCGATACGGTGGGTATTCTTCACCTTTTGGCCCTTTATAAGAGTCCAGAAAGTGATAACGTCGCCCTTTTTCAGAGAATTGATATCGTCTATTTCCTTTGAGATAATAAGGTCGCCTTTTTTGAAAGTTGGCTTCATTGAGTCAGATTCAACTGTGAGCGGGATATATCCCAGCAGACTTGCCGTACCATTATTCTTATCAGACGAGAACACGAGAATTGTTATAAGCAGTGCAAAGATAAGCACCACCCATGCGATAACATTAAAAACGATCTTCAAAGCTTTTTTCATAATTCAAAACCTCGGAAACCCGAGGCTTCCTCCCTTCTAATTCTTTAAGTTGTTTCAACGATCTTGAAATTCATACCAAGCTTCATTGTGCCACCAATTATTTTGTCAACACAATCAGGGTCATTTCCCTCAAGCCATATGACCACTGATACTTGTCTTTCTCACCAGGACCAAGCTTTTCACGTCGATCCTTCATGACCTCAGTAGAGGAGGCGAACTCCTTGTCGCAATCGCTTTCCTTACCGCTGCCGTCAGACTTTGTTTTACCGTAAACAGTTTTCTCGCCATTCACGAAAAGCTCCACTCTGATAGCTTCATCAACACCGTTCGTGACGTTCTCGATAGTCATTTCGCTGTCATAGCTAAGTGTGTCTTTACCGGAATTTATGAGATAGAAAGTATAAGCTATATACCCCTCGCCATTATGGCTGCCGTTTATCTTGTCGATATTATCAGGGAGATCTTCGCCACTGATATTTGTCATATCATAGAGGATATCCGCATTGAGCCTTGAATTGCTCGTGTTATAGTCAGGAGTTTCCGAAAGAGTAAGCCCCTGATTTATCATATCATACTTACTTATCTTAACTGTAAAGCTACCATACTTGTCGTAAAAATAAGACACCGCATAAGCCGCCGCCACGATAGCGATAAGTATAATGGCAAGTATTTTAAGCAATCTCATCAATACCACATAGCGTTTAGCTTCCTTGGCGGTCCTGCGAAGTGCAAGGGTATCGACTACTCTTGTATTTTTATCTATATTTTTACCGTCCAAAACCGTATCACCCGTTTATTACTCATTTCTATTGCGAACGTATCTTTCCGCAATATATTTTCCTGCATTTTCTCCCGAATAGTAAAGGCACTGCATACCGCTGAGCTGTTTCACCTGCTTATCATCAGTAATGCCGTCAGCTATGACCTCAGCATTAAGGTCAAAAACGAAATTCAGCAGAGAGTTCACGCAGGTATCATACCTGTCGCTCTTACCAAGAACCTGAGCCACTGAGCCGTCAAGCATGATATTATCTACCTTGAACTCAGCGGTCTTAAGCATTTTAAAGCCCTCAGTGCCGAAGCCTGTGAGCAGAAAATGAAAGCCCTGTCTTCTCATAAGAGCCACGTTATCTGCCGCTGTACTGTCAGCTTCATCAAGCACATCAGGCGACAACTCAAAGCAGACACGCTCATACTTCACGCCAAACTTATCGCAATAATCTGCCACAACTCTCGGAGCTTCCGTCTGCCTTAAAAATCTTGCAGGCACGAACACGCTTGCCCAATCAACGTCAACTTCCCTTTCGTGAAACTTGCCCAAAGCCTGCAAAAGCTGAACGAAAGCAAGCTTGAAAATGCTAACACATCGGTCGGAAAGCTGAGCCACAGGGAGATAATCCGCAGGCATGAGCGTTCCCATAACAGGAGAATTGAGCCTTGTTTGCGACTGCAAAAAAGTGACCCTGCCGCTGTCGGTATTTTTTATAGGTCTATAGAAAAGCTCCACGGCACGAACGCCGTCAACTGTTGAATTACCGTTCAAAGCAAGTCACTTCCTTTCTGCTCCAATGTATTATTATAGCATAATTTCGACAAAAAGCAAAGAAAAGTTGGGGAATTTCCCCAAATATGGAAAATTATTTTTTATACCCATTTACCAAAAAACGCCGAATTTCTTCGGCGTCTTTTTTGTTTTATTGTTATGGATTAAACACCTGTGCCTGTGTTTGAAAGGTCATAGAATTTAAGATTAATCTGGAAGTCCTGACCTGCATTAGCATTCCAACATATAATGTCCCCCTTGTCAAGACACAAATGAAAAAAATTATCGTGACAGCGAAAA
>ENA-OZEV01000560-OZEV01000560.1-human-gut-metagenome-genome-assembly--contig:-NODE-560-length-11690-cov-9.950236_pt1 | contig 11690 bp, 10 predicted proteins | sample MGYA00244613_ERZ653624 | MGnify/ENA primary metagenome ERZ653624 (study PRJEB26926, sample SAMN06164936) | human gut metagenome | biome: ENVO:00009003; feature: ENVO:2100002; material: ENVO:00002003...
GTTTTATTTTCAAAGATTTAATGATTTTACAAACATGAGACACAATTAATGCGACATACAATTTGCATACACATAGTGTATTTAGAAGAAAATAGAAACAAATATTTGTAAGGGAACGTTTCACTCTCCGGGTAAAAAATCTCCTGTGTTCGTTTCGTTCGTACGGTATTTTACCCTTCGCCCTTGACAAATACTCTGTTCTTTACTGACAGGTGTTTAGGAAAAAAGAAAAAAATGTTGTTTTTCGGTGGGGTGTCCGTTTTGTCATTTTGTTACCGGAATTTGTTCGCATAATGGAAGAACCGCACCGACCAGTCGGGTACGTAATATCATTTTGTAATAATTAGCGGGCTGTTTTTAGAGTGTGTCATCCCGATATTGGTTTTTTGCTTTTAGATATAGAAATTCAAAGGGGGTGTGTCAAAATTGCCCACCTCTTTTTTTACGCACAAAGAAGGTGCATCGCGCATTACGACACACCTCCTTTCATGTGCTCGCTTACTCTTCCATCTCAACAATATTTTCAAAATATATCTTCCAGTCTGATTCTGAATAAGCCATACCAGTTCCGGCAGGAACATACAGCGTAGCCCCTTTAACCAAATCTGCGCTGAAAGAACCATCAACCACCCCATGCAGTTTAGGAGGGACAACGGCGTAGCATCGCAATTGTCTTATCGGTGCATTATGGAATGCTATATCTTCTATAGAAGCCACCCCACTGCCTAATGTGACATTGGTGAGAAGAGAGCAGCCGGAAAATGCACCTGAGCTTATTGTTGCAATATGATTGGGAATGGTAATGCGGGTTAAAGAACTGCATTCTTTGTATTTACAACCGATTATTACTCAATATTTTATAGATAATAAGTCAGAAATATGGTTGTTATTTTTAATTGCACATTCTAAAAGGTGAAGATTTAACGCTTTTATTGATTATTAACTCAAAAAGGACATCAACTTGGGTCGTTTCTTCTCTTTTCCTTGCTATTCGTTTCCGATATTCCACTTTTGTTTTGGTCTATCTCATATGTACTGCAAAGGTATTGATTTTTGTTTGATATTGCTCCTTGCTTGCTCCTTGTCGTAGATTAATTTTCACACAGGAATTTTTGTTCTCTTTCTATAGGGGCTTGAAACAATCCATTTATTGGAAACAATTAAAGACGGAGCTGGTTTGCCCCAGTGCTTTTTAAGAAACAGGGCAATTATTTTATCTCCACAAAGGCTCTTGTTCCCAATTATGAGGAAAGCCTAATAAACGAGTTCTTACTGATGGGTATTTCGATAAAAGCTGCTTGAAATCTGCAACAAAAGTGTTGCCCATAGAAATGGAGTTAAGCCAATACACCACATAGCAGAGTTGCGGATAAAGTGTTTGTTCACGGAACGAGAAATCCGTAATCCATGTGTTTGGCATACGCATAGGCATCATTGGCTTGACAGGAAAGACCCGATTTGACAGTCTTGAATGATGGGCGCAGCAATTACGAAGTACGGGTCTGGGTACGGATTAAAAGGCTAAGTGATTATTTCCAGTCATTTAGCCTTTTTAATTATCTAATTTTTCCCCACATTTTCCCCACAGCTGTCTATTTATATATTTTTATATATTTTAGAAACATATTTTTCCGTAAAGTTATGTACCTTTGTCGGCAAATAAAGATATTCTCGTCAAACAAATATAAATAATATAAACATGGAAAAAAACAGAAAAAAACAAATCGTAGTTTTGAGTATAGCTTTAGTTTGCATTTTCATCTTGGTATTTTCATTGTTCCATAAATCAGCGACAAAAGATAGCGCAAATCCTCCTTTAACAAATGTTTTGACTGATAGCATTTCTCAAATTGTCTCAGCTTGTCCTGGCGAAATTGGTGTGGCGGTTATTGTTAATAACAGAGATACGGTTAAGGTCAATAATAAGAGTGTTTATCCTATGATGAGTGTGTTTAAGGTTCATCAGGCATTAGCTCTTTGTAATGACTTTGACAATAAAGGAATTTCACTTGATACCTTAGTAAATATAAATAGGGATAAACTTGACCCAAAGACTTGGAGTCCTATGCTGAAAGATTATTCAGGGCCAGTCATATCATTGACAGTGAGAGATTTGCTGCGTTATACTCTTACTCAGAGTGACAACAATGCAAGCAACCTTATGTTTAAGGATATGGTTAATGTCGCTCAAACAGATAGTTTTATAGCCACACTCATTCCTCGTTCAAGTTTTCAGATAGCTTATACGGAAGAGGAAATGTCGGCTGACCATAACAAGGCTTACTCTAACTATACATCTCCTCTTGGTGCTGCAATGTTGATGAATCGTTTGTTTACTGAAGGTCTTATCGATGATGAGAAACAAAGTTTCATTAAGAATACGTTAAAAGAATGCAAAACAGGTGTAGATAGGATAGCAGCTCCACTTCTTGATAAAGAAGGGGTTGTTATAGCGCATAAGACAGGTTCAGGTTCTGTTAATGAAAATGGTGTTCTTGCAGCTCACAATGATGTTGCCTATATATGTCTGCCTAATAATATCAGTTATACCTTAGCGGTATTTGTTAAGGATTTCAAGGGAAATGAATCACAAGCGTCACAATATGTTGCGCATATATCAGCTGTAGTATATTCTTTATTAATGCAAACTTCAGTAAAATCTTAAACTGCACTTGCTTTGATAATTAATGATAAACAATCTAAAAGCACTCTAATCGTTATCGGAGTGCTTTTAGATTACTAATCAAATTGCTTCTATTATAATTTGAATCCTCTACTTTTTCTTTCTTCCTGTTGCGGCACTCTTGCTCCATATCTAAGCCTGTGCCATTGCTCCCTGAACCAGTCGGCAATCGGCTTCCTGTTTATTGTCAGGTTCAGCCTGCTTTCATCGTCAGGGTCATTTTCCACCCTTAAAATATCATCCTTTATATCAAAGTTCCGCCTGTGTTGCTCGGAATAGATTTTACCGCTACATTTCAGGGCTTCTTTTTTGACTATAAGACTTTCAGTCATTTCTTTAGAGAATCCCAGCATGGCACAAAACTTTTCCATGCGCAGCATTTCCCTGAACATCGGAAACCACCTGAAAGCCTTGTCTATGATTCTGGCGAGCCGTGACAGTTCTTTTTCTTTCATGTCAAGTTCCTGCCTGTGCATTTCTCTGAGATTGTGGATTTGCGTATCATGCTGTTTCTGCATCTGCTGTACTTGGCTCTGCAATTTTTCAATATTGGTGTTCCGTTTTGAAACCTCGTCTTGCAGTTTTTCGTTGGCACGTTCCAGTTCTTTCAGTTTTCCACTCCCGAAAAGAGAAGCAACTCCACTAGTTATGGCTGTCGCTGCCGTGGTGGCTGTCTTCTTTAACTTGTCAGTGCGTATTTCTGATTTCACCTGTTTCAGTTCCTGCTCGGCAAGATTTATCTGTTCTTCTTTGTGCCGTTTGGCTGCATCCATGCGTTGCAGTTCAGCTTTCTGCTTCTCAATGATAAAGTCGTTCCGTTCCAGATGCTCCTTACCAGTGACAGCCTTTGACTGCCCGCGTTCCATCAGCAGGATGTCGGATGCAAGGGTCTGCATCTGCATCATGTCATCGTCATTGAGCTTTCGGCTCTTTCCTGTTTCGTGGTTCATCCAGTCGAAAACGATATGGGCATGATAGTTCGGCTTGAACCATCTGTCCCCGACTTTGAAGCTTTCCCTGTCTTCCGCTTCCGGCTGACCGTTCAGCCAATGCCCTTCATCCTTGTGCAGGAAGATTTGCAGCGGTGTGATTCCCCAGCGTCTTTGACACTCCTCACCGAATTTACGCACGTCTGCCAGTGTGGTGTCCGACCTGACAAGCAGCACTCCTTCACGTATGGGGGAGCATCCCGCAATCTTGACTATTTTACCGTTCTTGCCTTTGCGTTCACGCTCCTTTTCCTGCATGGCACGTCCGGTCTTTTCCTTTACCATCTGTCTGATATTGTCATAATGCATCCGCAAATCCGGACTGCCGAAGTCGGGATTTATCCACTGTTCGTTATCGGTGGATAGTTCAGGAACGACATAGATTCTGGACTCTCCGATGTGGCGCATGTATTCGGCAGTCCTCCTGTTGTGAGCCTCGCTCGATGCGATGTTGCAGGGCTTGATATGTATGCTTGATTTTGTTGCCATAGATACTTGTTTTTTGGTTTGTACTTTATTGTTTGCTTTTCCGCTGTCCGTAAACGCATGGGGTTCTTAGGGGTGCAACCCATAAGCGGAGATTGCAAAGAGAGGGTCACTCTTTGCTCTGGGTTCTCAGGGGAGAAACGCCCTGAGTGGGTCATTAGGGTAAAACCCTAATCCCCTCGGGAGAGCCCACAACTACGTAAGCGGAGCGTGTAGTTATAGTGGGCTATATCAATGGCAAGCCATTGTCTGCAAACTCCAGCCTACGGCTTCCGCTCTCCTCCGTCAGGGAGGTTTTTCATCATCGTTGCCGATTGGAGATGCACCGACCAGCACAAGGTCTAAATCGTCTATCAGTTTTTGCAGGACGGGATTCTTCTCTATCATCCGCTGGAGGATTCTCTCAGCCTCGACCAAGTGGTTGGCTGTACTCATCACCTTGCCCTCCCGTATCTGAAAGATAATCCAATCGGCTATGTCGATATGGGCTTCTTTTTGTTTCGGGGTGGCATTCCTTTCGATGATGTCCGAAACCACCACCTTACAAAAGTACATGCTCTCGGCTCGCTGTTTCCACTCGGCATAAGCATCGGCATCGGGAAAGAGAAGCACGGTTCGCCCTGACAGTACACGGAGTTTCTCTTCTCTCATCTGACTCTTACCACCCGTAGCCAGCCATACATAATCGGGGAAGATAGCAGAACCGATAACGGCACTCTTCTCGGATTCCACCAAGACCACCACCTTGTCGGGATGCGTTTTCAACAAGTGTTCCCCGAAAAGGCATTGGGATAGTTGCCAATCCTCTGCCAACACACGCTGCTTTTTCAATATGCTGTGTATCCAGTTCACTGCCGATGTCTGTCCTCCCTTGATACGGTGTCCGTCTTCGGGATTGTACTGCATCACCTTTCCCGTGCGTACCTTGCCCGTCCTGTCTATCTGCCAAAAGATAACAGAGCCGTCACGGGTAGCCCCCAAACGGTATTCCTCCAACAACCGCTTCAACACCTCTTTCGCCTTGTCGCCATAGTAGGAAGTAAGGAGTGTGAAGAGGAAACGGAAGAAATTGCTACGCTCGCTTTGCGACTTCTCCACATAGTGAGGGGGAATATAGCCGATGGCTGTCGGCTTACTTTGCTGCTTCACTTTCTTCTGCTCTGCTCTTTGCCTGTCAAAAGAGAAATCATTGGTAGTTCTGTGTTCAGGATGCTCTTGAAAATACTCTTTCGGAGTGTAGTGATACCCACAACCGCTTTCGTGGTTACATCTGCCGACCGATGGATGCAACGGCACATTATTTTCGTCCACGTAATAGACGAAAGAATGCCTGTCTCCGCATTTGGGGCAGGTATGCCGTGTTGCCGTTCCTTTATACTTCTGTAATGAATAATTGCCCATAGCTTAGTCCGTTTTTGATGGTTGATTGTCGGCTGTCCCATCCTGTCCCATTGTCCCACACTCTAAGGGTTGGGACAGTGGGACACTTGGGACACCTGCGTTTTTACTCTCTTTGCTGCGCTGGATGATACGGTTTACGGTGGACTTGCCACAATTCACCTGTGAGGCTATCTCCCTGACGGACTTGCCCGATTGGGAGAGTTGCAGAATTTGGCAATCCCTTTGGCTTGATTCATTGTCGCCCAATTTTTTCAAGTGTTCCTTTTCCGTGGAATAGCCCCTGAACACGAACTGCAAGAAAGCATCCACCTTGTCAATCTCGTAAACGATTACATTATCCGCATCATGAGAGAACGTGCCATAGCGCACTTTAAGCTGCTTCACATAGCGAAGCCCTCCGTCTTGGGCACTTTTTCCAATGGTGAACACGCTGTCAAAGAAATTGTAGAGCCGTTTGCTTCCGGCAAGGTCGTTGGATGTGATGGGACAATCCAAAGAGCGTTTGGGCGTATGTGCTAGGACAAGGATAGAGAGCGCATATCTCTTTTTGAGATTGTTCAGCTGAATCATCAGCCGTCCTGCGGCATCGCCTTTCTCCATGGCGCAACACAGGTAGGTAAGATTGTCAATGATGAAAATCTTGCAGTCGGTCTGCACAGCCATCTGTTCAATGCCGCCTATGATAGCTTCCTCAAAGTTGGCATCCAAAAGCTGGTTGCAGTCAATAGACACCCGATAGAGTTTGTCGGGAAAGGTGTAGAGCTCTCCATGCTCGTTGGTATAGCGGAGCTGGAACTGCTTTTCGGACAGTTCAAAGTCCAGATACAGCACATTGTCGGTTCGGGCGATGCGGTCGGCTATCTGCACGGCAAGGATGGACTTGCCCACGTTGGAATCGGCAAACAAGCAGGAGAGTTCCCCCTCGTACCAAAAGCTGTCCCACAGCGCACGGGGCGTAGGCAATAACGATGCTTCAAGAATGGTTTGGTTTGCCGTCTTGATATTCATCATGCCTACACTGTCGGGCATACCGTTATGCGCTTGGGATGCTTTTGTGAGGTCGCCACGTATCAGGTTGATATAGTTCTTATCCTCTTCCATATCATTCACCAGTTACGTGGGTTGGGCTTGCGACGGTGGGAAGAGGATAAGGACTTGTTCAGTTCCTCGTCTGACAACGGTATGGGATTCTTTCGGGCGGTTTCCAGCCACTTGTCCAGTTCGTCACGGTAAAGGCAATAGCGTTTGCCGGGCTTGGTGGCAGGGATTGTCCCTTCTGACAGTTTCATGTAGAGCGTACCCTTAGGGATACCTAAATACTCTGCTGCCTCGTCCACAGACATGGGCACGTGGGTGTCCACCGTTTTGGCATTGTTCACACTGCGCTGCTCGGCGAGCAGGCTTTTCAGGCTCATCACTTCGTCTCGAAGCTGAGCGACAACCTCGGGGAGGTCGTTGAAGGTAAGAATTGATTTTTCCATTCGCGTACTCGTCTCTTTTGTAAGACTTGGCGCAAAGGACTGAAATGATATATCCGTGAATATCTCCACGACACGTCATTGCAAAATAATTCCCGAATAATTAAGCCCAGCCATAAATGACGGGTAAAATTACTCGGGAAACGATGTAAAACAGGCGGTTATGAGTTACCGGATGGTTGTCGTTGGTGTCGTGATTATCCTAATTCCGCACATAATCCTCGGGATAGTGGAAATCAAGTTTGCCGTTTTCGGGTTCATCAATGGGAATTTCCGTCTTTAACGGCTCTACCTTGAAATTCTTGATGGTTGATAAGTCTGTATCAGCAAACGATTTCGGGAAAAGGGCTTTGATGAACTTGGCACGGTTATCCCCATTGTAGTATCTCTTGTACAGGAAACGCTCAGAGATATTCCATACGAAGTGACGGAGTGGAATGTTGTTGATGTCTTTGGTAAACGGTCTTTGTATGGGCTTCGGGGTATAAGTGTTAAGATTCATCCATTTGTCCACCTCAGTACAGATGTGGTTCACGGTTTCTTGGTCGGCAATGCGAGGCAGGTAATAATGGCAATACTCCATGACCATGCGGATGCGCTCTTCCTTTTCCCGTTGCTCTCTGCTTGCGTAATTGGCACGGTTCTTTTCGTGAAGATCCGGGGCGATAGTAAGCTCTATCGGTTGTGTTTGGATAAGTGTCTCTTCTTTTGTCGGGGATGATTCGGGTACAGGCTCAGGGACTGATGTAGGTCCAGGCACAGATGTGGCTTCTTCAAGTGTATTTTGTGACAGTTCTTCCTGCACCTCTATGGCTTCGGCAATCGTTTCTTTCTTGCCGAACTTGATTTTGTAGATTTCGTATGTATCAAAGATAAGTGTCTGAAAGGAGAGATAGAGCAACCATCCCAACAGGTTACAGCATACGAATACTATCCACCTGACAAAGTTGTCTTGGTTGAAGCTGTCCGCTATTACCAGCGTGGCAATGGAAGATATTAGGACGATGGCGAAGCCGACAAAGCCCAAGATGATGTATTTGTCCTTGATTGATGATTCCATATTTCGTTGAGAGATTGAATGTTCCTGTATTATTTTGTGCAAAGTTAATGCTATTTTTCCCAATTACTGCCCGTTATTTGCGGTTAGAACGGTCTTTTTCAATGTATTTCACGAAATGTCATCATATCATACTCTGTTTCATACTCTGAGGGGCTTATAAATGGTGGCATCAAGCCAAAAACATAGAGGGGCGATTATAGCCTTGTAGCCATAACCGCCCCTCTGAATACCTGTCAATGTGAGACATTTATGCCTCCTTGCGCTTCAAGGTTATCTTGTCCACCACCTGACACATCTGCTGCGCTGCTATCTTGGAATAGATTTGTGTGGTGGTAATGTTCTTATGTCCGAGATAGGCTTGGATGACAGCCATGTCCGTTCCCATTTCCACGTGCAGGCTTCCGAAGCTGTGGCGGGTACAGTGAAAGGTGATTTTCTTGGTTATCCCTGCTGCCGTGAGCCACCGTTGGAGTGGTCCTTGCAGCATCTTGTCCTTGAAATCCTCAAAGATAAGTCCCTCGCCCCGTTCTCCCAGCAGTCCATAGGCTTCATCACTGATGGGGTTATGCACTATTTCTTTGGTTTTCTGCATACGGGTGGTAACGAACATCCTGCCGTTGGTGTATGGTTGTATCTGCTGCCACGTGAGCTGTCTGATGTCGCTCTTTCTCAGTCCCGTAAGACAGGCGAAAAGAAAAGCTTTTTTCAAGACCTCCTCCTCACAGGGTGTTTCGGCAAGCCGTATCAGTTCCTCTTGGCTCAAATGCTCCCTGATGGTGGGAATGCACTCGATGCGGTCTAAGAAGCCGTTTGGGTTCTCCTTTATCTTCCTGTCACGGTAAGCGGTGTGCAGCACGGCACGGAAAGTTGACCAATAGCCTGCTGCGGAGTTGATGTGCAGCTTTTGGTTGGTGTGGATGGATTGGGGTGCATCAAGCAGGTATTCCATGAACTTGCGGCACAAATCCACATCCACCTCCTCAAAGGTGCATTTGCCGTTCACGAACCGCTGGAAATGCTTGTATACGTGCTGCCACTTGATATTCTTGCGGTCAGCCAGTCCTTTGAAATAGGCAAGGAAATCGCCCTTCATCTTGGTCTTGTCAAAAAAGCCGTTGTTTTCATTGAAAATGGCTTCGTAGCGCTGGTTGCGCAGGATGACCGCTTTCTTCATCATGCGTGCGTTGAAGTCCCGTTCCTGCTGGTTTGCAGGTTTGGCGAAGATGTAAATTCCTAAGGCTTCACGTGTAATCACTCTCATGGTGACATTGTCACGGTAGCCGGGATAGTAGTCAAGGCATAGTGAATACTGTGTCCCGTTCTTAATCTTGCGCTTACGCAAGGTAACTGTTTTGCATTTACTCATAATAATTATGTTTTAATTGGTTGTATACATTTTGGAGTTGTATCCATGTTTCCGATGGCAAAGGAACAACGTGAAATATCCGTGAATACCTCCACGATACATCATTTTGAAATAATTTTCGATAATCCCGATTTTTCACGGTTATTTGTTCCTTTCAGCCATGACACGCTCCACATCTGAGCGCAAAAGCAGGTTTTTCACACCCACCTTTATCTTTTCGATGTGCTTCACCTTGACGATATGGCAGATGTTGGCTGACGAAAGACCATAGATTTGCTGCACCTGCTCAACGGTATAGTAGCGTTCATCGTTCACAAGGTCAGTTCTGCGGAGTTCGTTCAAATGTGATTTGGAGTAATAGGTACGCCCGTACTCTCTTTTAGTGGGTATCTTATGGCGATAGGTGTAGGCACGGAGTGCGGTCGGCTTCATGCCGAACAGTTCCTCCACCTCCTCGGTCAGTAGCCAGTCGGTAATTTCGCTAATATCAACTGCCACACCGAAAAACTCGTCAATATGCTTCTTGCTGTAATAGTTCTTTCCTGCGATACGGCAGATGGGGATATGGTTACGCTTGGCGGAAGTGTAAAGCCATGACTGCTTTACCTTAAAAAGGGACATCACCTCCTCGCCCGAATAGAAGTCCAACACTTCTTCGCTTTCCTTTTCCCTTTTTTCTCTTTTGGCAGGTAAGGAAGATGAAGATGATTTCCTTGGTGTGGAGGTGTTGCCGGGCAGGATGCGGTGATAGGGATTGCCCTCCAACATCTGCTCGATGTCGGCTCTGCGGATGAATGCCATGCGGTTGCTGATGCGTGAGGCTTTCAGCTTGCCGATGGCTACAAGTTTGTAAATGTACTGTCGGGAACAGCCCATGAGGATGGCTGCTTTGGAAAAGGTGAGATACTCCTGATGCTGTATCTCCATCAAGGGTTGGGCGACTTTGAAGAGGTTGTTCTTCTGCATCACTCTGGCTCGTTTGGCTTCTGCCTGACAAGCCTCACTGCAATATCTTTGCATACCGCTTCGGGTTACAAAGGACTTGCCGCAAAAACTGCATTTTCTGGTTGCTTTCATACCGTTTTATCGTTTAATGGTTCATTTCTTCAATCCTATATCTCTGAAATGGTAAACGGATGTGAACGGAAGTCAACCATTGTCGCTTTTCTACACAGTGTGACTGTTTCCGCATATCGGGGCGGTTATTGTCGCTTGTCGTAAACGGTTGTAAACCCTTGTCAACTGTCTGCACGGTGTGACAAAAAACAAGCCCCGCAAATTCTCCACGTCAGAAATACGTCTCAAAAATATGTGGAAATTTGGGAAGCGACAAATGGCAACCGAAAAGTGTTAAATTTTAGAATATGCTGGTAATTAAAGATTTACACTCGGATATTTCTGATTAGTTTTGGTTGTTCTATGGTTATAAATACAATCGCTAAAAGCAAACCATTCCAATGAAACAACACTATTGGGAATGGTGACTTTGGTTAGATTGACACATCCTCTGAACAATGCTGAACCAATGACCGACACTCCGTCCGGAATATCTATGGCTCTAAGGCTACTGCAACCGGAAAAGTCGGTAAGTGCCTTGATTCCTTCCGGGAATGTAATACTAGCAAGCTTGGTGCAGTCTGCAAAACTGCCGACTACCGTTGTGCCTTCCGGAACAGTGATATCGGTAATACCGGTTCCACTAAAAATGGAGGTTTCATACAGATAGTCAGGTACTTTGATGTCGGAAAGGCTGGAACAACCGTAAAATGGAGCGTCGACTGTATTTACACTATTAGGAATGGTCACACTGCGAAGGGAGGTGCAATTCTCAAAAGCACCGTACTCCAGTGTGGTCATTGTGCTCGGCAAAGTAACATCCACAAGGGAGCTACAGTCGGCAAAAGTCCATTTCTTAATCAATGTCATTCCTTCGGGAAGAACAATGCTTTTCAAAGCTGAACATCCATTAAAAGCCTCATACTCGATTGATTTCACACTATTGGGAATAACAACACTGACAAGTCCCTTGCAAAAATAAAACGTTCTTTCCTCGATAGAAGTCACCTTATTAGGAATAATGATATTTTTCAGATTGGTACAACCGTAGAATGCATGGGCTCCTATTGAAGAGACGCTATTGGGAATATGGATCTCTATTAGTCCGCTACAGTTTATTAACTGTCTCTTATACACATCTCCGAGCCCACGAGACTAAGGCGAATCTCGT